>Ga0213498_10000029_pt1 | contig 17810 bp, 6 predicted proteins | sample Lodgepole_Yose_4_FD_150981 | JGI IMG/M metagenome (GOLD analysis project Ga0213498, IMG submission 150981) | Leaf-associated microbial communities from Pinus contorta in Yosemite National Park, California, United States - Lodgepole_Yose_4 | ecosystem: Host-associated > Plants > Phyllosphere >...
GAATCTTCAACGGATAACTTCTTCCACTTGATAAGATACTCTGAAATTGATCGATTTCGTAGCTGTCGAGTTCTTATTTCTGTGACTGCTTCCGGTTCCAATATAATTTTTCCTTCCTCGTCAAGTTCTGGCAATATTGTTTGAACTGGGAGCTTGTCGCCTATAACCTTCTTTAAACATGAAACATGGAAAGCGGGGTGCAATCGATAAGCTGTAGGAAGCTCCAATTTGTAGGCCATAGTACCAATATTTTGCAACACCTTGTATGGACCATAATACTTTGGTGATAATTTAGTATCCTTCTTAGCTTGCTTGAGGGACATTTTCTTATATGGTTGTAGCTGTAGGAATACCCAATCACCTACATCGAAACTTCTTTCGCTGTGATGTTGATCTGCTTGTTGTTTCATTGTATTCTGTGCCAACATGAGGTTATCCTTTAAGAGTTGGAGGACTTGTTGTTGATGTTCGATGTGATGTTCCACTGCTTGAACCTTAGAAACACATACAAACATACATCAACAAACATTGACAAAAAAAAATCTCACATGTATATGCAATTTCAAACAACACACAAAATACAAATTTAAATAAAAAAATATACAATTTTAATAAAAAATAGCTTTATTAATAATTGTGTGCATAATTCTCTTACAATATTTGATAAAAGAAAAAAATAATATATAACTATATCAATATTTATTTTGACAAAACCTTTTCACCAAAACTGAAAAGTGAAGTCCTTCCTCCAAACAAATTTTGATGCAATACAACATAAATATTCGAGAAAAAAGTATATTTAAATAATGAAAACAAATATGAATTTAAGTTCCAAAATGTATTTTTTTAATAAAATATAATAAAAATTATCAATTTCTTTTTTACATAAAAAATAATGATCCTTCCGATCACATATTCAAATAATAAATACAAATACGAATTTTACAATTTTTCTAAAAATAGCAGTAAAATAGTATTATGAGTCATTTCTAGAAACAAATCTGCAATACAATAGATAAATATACTAAAAAAAATGGACATAAAAAATATTATTAATAAAATAAATGTATTATTAATAAAATATAAGATAAGAGTTTTATTTTTTGTTTTTTAATAGAAAATAATAAACATAATTAAAATAAAAAAATGTATATTATGAATTATGATTATATATTGTAATTAATGATATAACTCAATTTGATTTCTAAAACGTATGGTAGGTTTCTCCCGTCTATAAAACTATAAAACAACAGATGTAGAAGGCCATTTCATTTTATGTGACTTTAACTATCTCCCGGAAAAACGAGTACGAATGGTAGAGGGCCGAGATAAATGAATAGGAATGGTAGAGGCCCGAGGGCAATTTCAAATACAAGTGGACTACGGAGTACCGGATCGAGACTTGATGGGGGCGTTGAATCGCCAAAGAAGGATTGAAGTATAACATAGAATTCCCAATTGACGCAAAAGAGCTGAGCTGGATTATTATTAATTTAAAAGTTGAATAAACCGAGGATAAGAAAGAGTAAGTACTCTTACAGAGCTGTATTTATAATTTGAATATATATATTATTAATTGGATAATTTAATAAACCAGCCAGAAGGAAGGGTAACGAAGTTGGTTCAGTTAATGAGGTTGAGGTTGAGCCAATAAATTCTTTGCTCGATATGTTAAAATGGTTTTATTTAGTTACAGATAAAAATGATAAGGCTTAAGGACCATGGATTAGAGTAGCGCATAACACACAATATATCTGCCTTTAACTATCTCATGAAGAATTAGCACGAATGGTAGAGGGCATACCTAATACCGGAAAGATATAAATACCGGCGCGAGGGACCAGCCAATACCAGAACGATATAAGAACCATGTTTAAACTCATGAAAGGGAGAGATATAGATGCAGCGCTATCTCTACATCCTTGGAATTGGGATTCGATTTCATTTCTTAAGACAGGAAAATTGATAAGCTAACCTAATTATTAATAAAAATCTATATAAAAAAAATTAAACAAATAAAACACAGTTACTATTGTGTGAACTAAAAACTGTTGTAAATCTCATATTTTAATTGAGTCATTAACTACATTATATTGTAAAATTATTACTAAAATAATTAACAATCAATTCTATAACAAATCTGCTGACACTACAGTTAATTTCAAGCACTTACCATCGTAACAATTTGCTGCTCTAATTTTGAAGATAATACAAAATCTGCTAACTAATTTTTCAGCAATTTATAACTAATTAAGCATTATTCCCAACACTCCCCTTTAATGATTAATGAGGATTTACTATCTTATTTCATAGTGCCAAAAATTGAGTTTTTGTAACTGCTTCGGTGAAGATATCTGTTGAGTGTGTGATATTTCATGTCAAAATGCTTTGTCGTGCTGTGATGAACTAGATTTTTTGCTAACTTGATGGCACTTACATTATCATAATAAATCACTGTAGGGTGAATTTGTTTTTCTCTAATTTCTTCCAAAAATTTTCTGACCCAAAGAGTTTGTGTACCTGCTGACTTAACACCAACATACTCCACTTCTGTGCATGAGAGAACAACAATGCTTTGTTCTTTTGAGCTCCATGTAATCAAACCAAAACCAAAAGAGAAACAATTTCTAGATGTGGAAAAGATTGATAATGACCAAAACCTAAAAGATTAATAAAATACAAAAGGTTATTTGCTACTATTTATTAGTACTTATTATTTTATGGTAAATAGGGAAAGAGAAATACAAAGGAAAGCAAGTTGAACTTAATTACATGTATTTGATTAGAAAACGAAGCTCATAATAACTATTAAACTAGCTAATTGAAGAGACCTGAATGGGAAATGAAAATTCTATTATTTAATTGTTATACCCCACATTTATTTGAGCACTCCCATTGAATATGTATATATATATGGACTCTATGATATTGCCCTCAACCCAAATTTTGCAGAGCCACTATACGAAAGTTGTTAATAAGCTTGGATTTTGTTTTTCAAAGGAAACTTCCATACAGATCTTGTATTCCACTGAAAAAAATGTCGGAAATAAAATAAAAAATAAGAAAAAAGACGGGAAAGGATATAGAAATGAATGCCATTAAAATTTATCCTCTCGTAACCCTAGTAGGTAAACACAACTCAAAATCCTTGGCTCCATAACTTTATGGCCATTGGATGTAAATATGCGAAGGAAAACACTACTTTACATTTCAGTGTCAAGAACAGTCAAGTTCCAAAACCTGGGTTCAGCCTGGGGCTGCAAACTCCACAAATTTGAAAACATTCGGAATCAATCATTATAAGGAGAAGAATGACTCATGCCACAATTAGTAAATAGAGGAAGGGTTAAGAAAACTATACAAATGTGATTGAAAAGGAATTTTCCAAATAATTCCATTAGTTAGCGAGAAGAATTACTAACACATTCTATGAATGGTTCGAAGAAGTAATCAAGTATAGTATGTAAAAATGTCGGTACCAAACATTGGAGTAGATTTATTGGTTCGCCTTCCAAAACTATGAACTCTAGGGAAGGGAAAACCCCTGTGTAAGTATAGTTCGAAGAGGGTTGGTGTAATATTGCTAATAAAGAGACAATCAAGCCAAGCAAATAAAATACCAGTTCAACTTCCCACAATTATTTTTGTAAGAAGAATCCTACCAATAACGTCATGGAAACAAACAGTTGCAGAGCAAGCTCCCTTGAATGCATAATTTTCAAATGGCCTAAGTAGCGCCAAAGTGAGAGAGAGATGTAGTTAAGATTGTAACTCCTCTTACCCACTGAATCATCTGATTCCAATCCCTAGGTTGTTGATTGTCAGATTAGCTAATTTGTAGTACTGCTCACAATTAATTAAGAATATACCACATTTCGAACCATAAAAATGAAATCTCACTTGCAGAATGGAAACGAAAGAAAAGAATGCAGAATGGAAAAGAAAGAAAACTAAATTACTTTTGCGGAAATGAAACTAATAGCAGAATGTCATAGATAAGGAATGGAAGAAAGAAAGCAGAAATGACATATTACTCAGACACCTCCCCCGCAAGAATGCCAAAAAGTGATGAGCACCAATATTACAACAAGAATGTTGCAACTCTTGGGGCTACCAACTTTACTTTATCAATCTCGGGTTCATACAAACTTTGAGTTGACAGTGTTGTATACATAAGTAAATGTGATATACATAAGTAAATGTGATGGGTCTACTCTTTGTCATTGCTAAGTTGGTGATAGACCACTAAGGCTTTTCAATCCAGACTTCTATTGGTTCATAAGAAGCTTGATTACCAATGAGGGAAAGAGAAATCTACACTAAGAGAAATCTTGTCTACTGGAGTAACAAAAAATATTGAAATCAAATGCTTGAACACACCATTCTTCTAATGAACTGCTAAGAGAATTTGCTTCAAAAGAATGTTAAGTTAACATGTATACAATCTTATTGTCCTAGGCATGCAAATTGAAACATCAAACATTCTATTGTTGTGTATGTAAATGAACAAAATAAATCTACTTTTCTTTTTATCTTTTATATGTGAAAGTGTGAAAGCTAACTTCTTTTGGTGATGTGGCAGGTGGCTTAGGGATGATGGTGAATGGTTGGAAGGCTTGGGTCTTCCTAGGGGATTTTTCCATAATTCAGCCTCAAAACAGGCCGCTAGAGGTCAACCTACAAGATGTCCTAATTTGTTCTACAGGATGTCCTGAATTCCTAAAGGATCCCCCGTATTCCTACAGGATACAGCCGAATGCAAAAGGATGGATTTTGAAGGTGATGAAAGGCTTAGGGAAGATGGATGGTGGATTAAATTAGCCAAGGGAGTGCCTAAGACTCCTACAAATCTCAAAACTAGAGTTGGGAGATGGATGGATTTTCTCAACAAGCTTGGAGACGTACTCTTGTGAAATGATAAAATTGGTGAGGGTTTTAGTGGAAGAAAGTGATGACCATGGATGGATATAGTTGGAATGAGATTGCTAATCATGAAATCTCTATGTACTTCTAAAACTCTTGCACTGCATCAACCATTGACATTTATCCAAAAATCATGTGAATAACAAGGATTTCAATTAACCAAGGAAAACAAAATTTCATGAGCTAGCTACCTACTTTATGTATGGGAAAAACTTGCAGAATAATATGAAACATTGATGAGATCTAATATAATACTGAATATAGAAGAAATGATAAATAAATTATATTCTTGCGAAATGATCAAATGTTGGCCTAGGTAATAGAAAACCCTAAATTCCATGAGAAATCAAAATTTTGTCTTTTTGGGGCTGCATAGAAGCTATTTCCTCAAACCATGACCTTTGAAGGGAGAAGTGAGGCAAAATCCACCCACTGACAATTTTTTTATGTCCCTTTATCTCTTCTAAGCTACTGATAAAGTAAAATACAAATGGAAGCAAACTCAATCAAATCCACAACTACTTGCAATGAAATAATACTAAAGACAATTCAACCATTAATCTATGAAATCAATCTAAACATACAAATACAAGAAGAGGAGCCTTTGCTGCTAGGGTTGGGCCCTAACCCAAGAGCTTTAGCCCTCTGATTCAACTGAGAGCTAAAACAAGGAAATTCTCATTCTCAATATCAAAACAAAAAATTACATCACAATGTCTTCCACAAGTCTTGAACTCGAAAATGACTAGTGTTTTTACAACAAAAATTTGAATCCTAATGAGGCTTTAGCCCTCCTTATTTATAAAATAGAATTCTCTAATGACTTCCTTAAATCTAGGGAGGCTTGGCTCCCAAACTCGAGATAAACTAGCTCTTTGATTGTCACTTGCTCGGCTGCATTTTCATCTCCATGACTTGGCTGCTTGTAACTCTGAGCTAGTGTGATTGATGGAGGAATATTCAAATGAGTGAGGAGTAAATGAGGAGGATATACGTCCTACAATCTCTCCTCCTTATCTCATTCGATTTCCAACCCTTAATTAGCCAAAATTTCCATGATTTTCTCTCAAAAACCTGCAATCAATGCACATTAGTCCAATAGGCATAATATCTCACTTTGACTCATCTCATAAAGCAAAATACAATCAAAATATGTAATAAGTTATGAGAAGAGTTGTTTCTAATAAGCTACGAGGTGTATTAAGGTCCATATAGTTACCCAATGATGAGGCTCATCAATTCATTTAGTGTGGTTACAAGAGAGTGGCCTCTTTATTATTCTTGCCAAAAATGAAAATACAATAAGAAAAAATTCCTCCAAAATATTGCTAAAAAATTGATCATTTTCTACTAAACTGAGCTTTTTTGCTACCAAGGAGTTGTTTCTAAAATGCCACCGAAAACCCTCATTGGCTGCTATAAAATCAAGCTCCAAAAACCACTTACATTCAAAAATACACATGCCAAATATAAGTCTTAAACACTATTGGCACATCGAAACATTATAACCACACCCATATCACTCAATTTCAAATCTTTTGTGTTTATATTATGTTGGGGGTTCGCCCCAAGGTTGAACTCGTGGAAATTGCACCCCTTTCTTATAAAAAAAAAGTGGCGTATATTTAAATTATTGTTGTAACGATATAATGTATATGTTGTATTGTTTAATCCCATCGGTGTATTATAATAATAATGTTCTATCCAAACGTTACATCAAAAAATATCCCATAATAATAATATTCCATGCATGTGCATATTGTTACATTTCCATCCAATTACATACCAAATTTTATACATATCCATTTGAACCATTTGCAATAATAAACAATGTAACACAACTGTTTGGTTTGCGTGCACATTTTTTGTAATGACTACAAAATGTTATACATATTCATTTGAACCCTTTGCAATAATAAACAATGTAACACATTTTTTTGTTTTGTGTGCATATTTCTTTTAATGACTACTTGCATCGTTGTCCACACATATATGTTAACACCAACCTGATTCATCTATTCTGCCAAGCATTCAATTTTAATATATAAGGAACCATTCTATGCCCATGAATATAAAACCAATAGGTTTCACCAACCACATCATCATCCAATCATGTGGCTATGTAGTGGTGTACATGGCAGAGTTGTCAGCCTTCGTTGGTGAATATTTGTAAGACTTTAGTTTGGAAGAGATGCTAATTTTGGCGGTCTCCACCCACCCCTTTTCATCATATATGACATTCAAAACATATACATATTCTTTATCATCTCGATATCACACCTTCTAGTCATGGCTCGATGGATAATTCATTGTATTGTTGTTCCATAAATTGTGAGTTGAAACCCCATTAATGCCAACTATTGGACCAAATTAAACCTTTTGGTGTTCTGAGGTGCCATGTGGAAGCCCCCAATTAGAGCACCTAATCTGCCAACTAGGTTTCCATGCATTTCCAGTTACACTTTACTCATCAATTGTTGACTCTACTGATGTGTCATCTCCACACTATGTCATGTGTCAGTTCTAGAATATGCCACATCACCCTTTGACTTTAACTTTTTGCCCATTGGTCAAAATCTTCGAATTGCCTATCTTTCACATGTAAACTCCATTCAGCACAATTCAAGTTGTATCAGAATTACCTTATTGAGCTCTTCAACGAGGCAATATTTCCATTAGCTTTTCTGAACTTTGAGTTTTATGCCTTTTAATGATCCTCTTTGATCACCTAACAAATCTTAACCTAACCTACCTAGCCTATCCTACTCTAGTATATCTCTCTCTAGCCTAGCCTATGTTATCTTAACCTACTCTATCATGTCTTTTCATACCCTACTCTAGTCTAGCCTAGTCTAGCCTACTCCTGTTTACCATATTCTAGCCTATTATATCTTAGTCTACTCTACCATAACCTACTCTATGCTAGCATACCATAGAATACTCTAGCCTACCATGGCCTAACTTTTCCTATTCTAACTTATTATAGTCGAGTGTTCTTTAGCCTACTCTAACCTACTCTAGGTTATCCTATTCCATCTTACCCTAGCCTATCCTAGATTAGGCTACCCTATATTACTCTAAAACTATGTTATCCTAGCCTAGACAAACCTAATATAGTTTATCCTAGCCTACCCTACTCTAAACTACTCTAGACTAACTTATCTAATCCAACCTAACTTACCCTACCCTTCCCTACTCTTTCTAACCCTACTATATATCCTAGCCTACTCTAGCCTAACCTAGCTTATTTTAGCCTACTGTAGCCTAGCTTACCTTAGCCTACTCTAGCCCAACCTACCCTAGCTTAGAATAGCCTAGCCTAACCTACTCTATGCTGGCATGCTTTAGCTTACCCTACTCTAGCTAGCTTAGCCTAGCATAACCTACTATATCCTAGCCTACTCTAGCCTAACCTAGCCTAGCTTACTCTAGCCTAGCCAAATACATCCTAGCCCGCCCTACTCTAGCCCAAACGACTCTACCCTAACCTACTTTAGCTTATCATAGCTTAGCCTACACTCTAACCTATCATGACATAACCTACTCTAACCTATCTTATTTTTCACTAGTCTAGCCTAGACTAACCTAGTTTACTCTACCCTAAGAATGGTCTACTCCATCCTACCCGAGCACAACCTATCATAACCTACTCTACTTTAGGCTAGCCTAGCCAACTCTATCCTAGCCTAGCCTAGCATAACCTAGCCTGACATAGCTTACCATGGCCTCGCCTAGCATAACCTACTCTAGCATAGCCCAATCTAGCCTACCCAAGCCTACGCTAACCTACCTAGCCTACCCTGATTTAGACTTGCATACTGTAGCCTAGCCTAGCCTAGCTTACTCTAGCCTAGCTTACACTAGCCTAGCTTACTCTATAGCCTAACATACCGTAGCCTACTCTAGCCTAGATTACACTAGCCTAGCTTACTCTATAGCCTAACCTACCGTAGCCTACTCTAGCCTAGCCTACTCTTGCCTAGCCTAATCTAACATAGTCTATCATTTACTATTCTACACTAATCTAGCCTAGCATAGCCTAGCCAGCTCTAGTCTAGCCAATCCTATCCTAGCCTAGCCCACCCTAACCTAGCCCAACCTACTCTACCTTAGTCTATCTTACGAGAGCCTAACCTAGCCTAGCCTACTCTACCCTAGCCTACCTTACCATACCCTAGCCTAGCCTAGCCTATCGTAATTTGGCATAGCTAGCCTAGCCTAGCCAACTCTATCCTAGGCTAGTCATGCCTAGCCTAGCCTAGCATAGCCTGGCCTAACATAGCTTAGCCTGGCCTAGCCTAGCATAACCTACTCTAGCATAGCCTAATCTAGCCTACCCAAGCCTACCCTAACCAATATATCCTACCATAATTTAGCCTTGCATACTCTAGCCTATCCTAGCCTAGCCTAGGCTAGCCTAGCTTACTCTAGCCTAACCTAGCCAAGCCTAACCTAGCCTAACCTATTCTAGCCTAGCCTAGGCTATCCTACTCTCGCCTAGCCTACTCTTGCCTAGTCTAATCTAGCATAGGCTTTTGTTGCCTATTCTACCCTAATCTACTCTAGAATAGCCTAGCTTGCTCTAGGCTAGCTAAGCCTAGCCTAGCCTAGACAATTCTAACCTAGCCCAACCTATTCTACCCTAGTCTAGCTTATAAGAGCCTAACCTAATCTAGCCTACTCTAATCTAACCTAGCTTACCATAGCCTAGCCTAGCGCAATCTAGCATAGCCTAGCCTAGCCTAGCCTACTCGAACCCAACATACCGCACTTTATCCCAACCTAGCTTAGCTTATTGTAGCATAGCCTACTCTCGCCTAGCTTATACTAGCCTACTTTAGCCTACACTACTCAAGGCTACCCTAGCCTACCCTAACCTAACCTAGCTTAGCCTAGAATATACTAGCCTACTCTAGTCTACCCTACTCTAGGCTACCCTAGCCTACGCTAACCTACTTTAGTTAAGCCTAGCCTTCCCTACTCTAGCCTACCAACCTAGCTTAGCCTAGCCTATTCTAGTCTACCCTACTCTAGGCTACTCTAGCCTACCCTAACCTAGTCTACTTAAACCTAGCCTAGCCTACTCTAGCATACCCTGACATAGACTTCCTTAGCCTACTCTAGCCTAGCCTAGCCTACCCTACCTACAATAGGTTAGCCTACCCTACCCTACCATAGGTTAGCCAACTCTAGCCTACCCAACTTAGCCTACCATACACTACCCTAGCTTAGCCTACCCTACCCTACCCTAGCTTAGCCTACTCTAACCTAGCCTAGCCTAGTTTAGCCTCGCCTCACCTAGCATAGCCTACCTAACATAGTCTAACCTAGCCTAACCAAGCCTACTCTAGCATAGCCTAGCTTATCCTACTCTGGCATAACCTACCCTAATGTAGTCTATCCTAGCCTTGCCAAACCTACTTTAGCATAGCCTAGCTTATCCTACTTTAGCATAACCTACCCTAGCATATTGTAGCCTAGCCTAACATAACCTACTCTACCCTAGCCTAATGAACTTTAGCCTAGCCTAGACTGGCCTACTTTAGTTTAGCCTAGCCCAACCTTGCTTATACTAGCCTACTCTTGGCTACTCTAGCCTACGCTAACCTAGTCTACTTAAGCCTAGCCTTGCCTATTCTAGCTTACCAACCTAGCTTAGCCTAGCCTACTCTATTCTACCATACTCTAGGCTACGCTAGCCTAGCCTAACCTGGCGTAGCCTACCCTAACCTACCCTACCCTACCATAGGTTAGCCAACTCTGAACCTACCGAGCTTAGCCTACCCTACACTACCCTAGCTTAGCCTAGCCTAGCCTACCCTAACTTTGCCTACCCTAACCTAGCCTAGCCTAGTTTAGCCTCACCTCACCTAGCATAGCCTACCTAACATAGTCTAGCCTAGCCTAACCAAGCCTACTCTAGCATAGCCTAGCTTATCCTACTCTAGCATAACCTACCCTAATGTAGTCTAGCCTAGCCTTGCCAAACCTACTCTAGCATAGCCTAGCTTATCCTACTTTAGCATAACCTACCCTAGCATATTGTAGCCTAGCCTAACGTAACCTACTCTCCCCTAGCCTAACGAACTTTAGCCTAGCCTAGACTGACCTACTTTAGTTTAGCCTAGCCCAGCCTCACTTATACTAGCCTACTCTAGGTTACTCTAGCCTACGCTAACCTAGTCTACTTAAGCCTAGCCTTGCCTATTCTAGCTTACCAACCTAGCTTAGCCTAGCCTACTCTAATCTACCATACTCTAGGCTATGCTAGCCTACCCTAACCTAGCCTAGCCTAGCCTACTCTAACCTACCAACCTAGCCTAGCCTAACCTAGCTTATACTAGCCTACTCAAGTATACCCTACTATAGGCTACCCTACCCTAACCTAGTCTACTTAAACCTAACATAGTCTACTCTAGGCTACCACAACATAACATTCCTTAGACTACTCTAGCCTAGCCTACCAAACTATTGGTTAGCCAACTCTAGCCTATCCTAGCCTACCCTAGCATAGCCTAATCTATTCTAGCCTAGCCTAGCCTACTCTAACCTACCAACCTAGCCTAGCCTAACCTAGCTTATACTAGCCTACTCAAGTATGCCCTACTATAGGCTACCCTACCCTACCCCACCCTAACCTAGTCTACTTAAAACTAACATAACCTACTCTAGGCTACGAGAACATAACATTCCTTGGCCTACTCTAGCCTAGCTTAGCCTACCCTACCAAACCATAGGTTAGCCAACCCTAGCCTATCCTAGCCTACCCTAGCTTAGCCTAATCTATTCTAGCCTAGCCTAGCCTAGCCTAACCTAGTTTAGCTTGACATCACCTAGCATAGCCTACTTAACATACTCTAGCCTAGCCTAGCCAATCCTACTCTAGCATAGCCTACTCTAGGCTACCATAGACTACCCTACTCTAGGCCACCCTAGACTACCGTAACCTAGCCTAGCCTAGCCTACTCTAACCTACCAACCTAGCCTAACCTAACCTATCTTATACTAACCTACTCTCGTTTACCCTACTATATGCTACCCTACCCTACCCTAACCTAGTGTACTTAGACCTAACCTGACCTACCCTAGGCTACCCTAACATAACCTTCCTTAGCCTACTCTAGCCTAGCCTAGCCTAGCCTACCCAACCATACGTTAGCCAACTCTAGCCTACCTTAGCCTAACCTAGTCTAGCTTGGCCTCACCTACCCTAGCCTACCTAACATAGTCCAGCCTAGCCTAACCTACCCTAGCTTAGCCTACTCTAGCCTACCCTAGCCTACCCTAGCTTACCCTAGCTTAGCCTACTCTAGCCTACCCTAGCCTAACCTAGTTTTGCTTGGCCTCACCTAACATAGCCTACCTAACATAGTCTAGCCTAGCCTAGCCAAGCCTACTCTAACGTAGCCTAGCTTATCCTACTCTAGCATAACCTACCCTATCCTACTCTAGCATAACCTACCCTAACGTGGTCTAGCCTAGCTTAGCTAAATTTACTCTAGCATAGCCTAGCTTATCCTACTCTAGCACAACCTACCCTAGCATATTGAAGCCTAACCTAACGTAACCTACTCTACCCTAGCCTAGCAAACTTTAGCCTAGCCTAGCCTACCCTAACTTTACTCTAACCTACTCTAGCCTAACCTACTCTTCTCTAACCTACTATAGGTTCGCCTAGCCTAGCCTAACCTAACTTTACCCTAACCTACTCTAGCCTAACCTACTCTTGTCTAACCTACTATAGGTTCGCCTGGCCTAGCCTAATAGCCTACCTAGCCTACTCTAGGCTACTTTAGCTTAGCCTAGCCTAGCCTAACCTAAGTTACTCTACCCTAGCCTAGTCTGGCCTAACCTACTCTTGTCTTGCCTATTCTAGGTTCGCCTAGCCTAGCATACTAGCCTACCCTAGCCTACCCTATCTTAGCCTACTCTAGCCTAGCCTAGCCTATCCTAGCCTACTCTAGCCTAACCTACTCTAGTCTAGCGTACTTCATCTCACCCTAGGATAGCCTACCTTAGCCTACCCTAGCCTACTCTAACCTAACCTACTCTTTCCTAGCATCCTCTATCCTAGCCTAACCTACTTTAGCCCAGCCTAGCTTACTCTAGTGTACCCTACCCTACCCTACCTTAGACTAATCTATCCTAGCCTACGCTAGCTTAGACTACCCTAGCCTAACCTATCATACTCTAGCATACCCTAGCTTAGTGTAGCCTACCCTACTCTACTTTAGCCTAACCTAACATACTCTTGCCTAGCCTAGCCTACTCTTTCCTAGCCTAACCTACTCTTACCTAGCCTAGTGTACTCTAGCCTAGTGTAGCCTAGACTACCTTAGCCTAATCTATCTTAGCCTCCTCTAGCCTAGCCTACTCTAGCTTAGCTTACGCTAGCCTAGCCTACTAGGTTTTCCTAGCCTATCCTACTAGCCTACCTAGCCTACCCTATCCTAGCCTACCCTACTAGCCTACCCTATCCTAGCCTACCCTATCCTAGCCTACTCTAGCCTACTTTAGTTGCGTCTAGCCTAGCCTAGCCTAACTTACTCTACCCTAGCCTACTCTAGCCTAACCTACTCTTGTCTAGCCTACTTTAAGTTCGCCTAGCCTACCCTACTAGCCTACTGTAGCCTACCCTATCCTATCCTACCTTAGCCTAGCCTAGCCTACTCTGGCCTAACCTACTCTAGTCTAGCATACTTCAGCTTACTGTGGGCTAACCTACCTTAGCCTACCCTAGCCTACTCTAAACTAACCTACTCTTTCATAGCATACTCTATCTTGTCCTAACCTACTCTAGCCTAGCCTAACCTACTCTAGCGTAACCTAGCCTACTCTAGCCTACCTTACCCTAATCTATCCTATCCTAGTCTAGCCTAGCCTACTCTAGCTTAGCCAACTCTAGCTTAGCTTACTCTAACCTATGCTAGCCTACCCTATCGTACTCTAGCCTAGCCTAACCTAGCCTACTCTTTCCTAGCTTAGCCTAGCCTAGCATAGCCTAGCCTAGCCTAGTCTATCTTAGCCTAATCTATCCTACCTTGCCCTACCCTACCCTAGCTTACTCTAGCCTACCTTACCCAAGCCTCACCCACTCTAGCCTAGCCTACTCTAGCTTAGCCTACTCTAGCCTAGCTTAGTCTAGCCTAGCCTAACCTAGCCTAGCCTAGCCTACTCTACTCTACTCTACTCTAGCCTAGCCTAGCCTAACCTACTCTAGCCTAGCCTAGCCTACTCTAGCCTAGCCTAGCCTACTCTAGCTTTCGCTTAGCTTGGCTTAGCCAAGCTTACTCTAACCCCATCTAGATCTATAAAAAATTTATATATACGTATTGTAGTTAAGACATTTATTAAAACACATATTTAAAATCAATTTTAAACAATTTTTCATTATATATTATATTAATTTTATATTATTAATAAAATATAGTGTAGAATTTAATAAAATATTAATTATCTAGATTTTAAAATGATTGAAAAATAGAATAAAATAAATAATATTAATAAAGAAATGATTCAGAAAAGATTATTTTTAAAGCGATAAATTACACTACTAAATTTAATAATTTTAATAATTGAGAAAGCTTAAATGAAACCAGAAATCATTACATGAATTTAAATCTTTATTTAAAATATGTATAATAAATTTAGGAATCATCACTTACATTTCAATCTTTATTTAAAATACATATACCAAACTTTAATTTAAATTGAAGTATCATCTCACAATTTGATGATGCTATGGTCTGAAATGTTTTCTATATGGTTAATTAATCATTACAATATTCGCTGCTAATCAAACTAACTTCACCCTTGGTTCCAAGAACGGCAGGGTGTGATGGGTTTGATTTGCGGCGAAAACATTGACGAACCCTAACACGGCATTTTTAAATGATATTTCTTATTGAAATTTCATTTAAACCAAAGGACTGGGTTCTGTTTTGAGAGAAAAATTTAGTTTGACGTCTCAGTTTCCAGCATTACAGGGTTGAAAGAAGGAATTAACAAAAATACTCATTACAGGGTTGGTTTGACATTTAGATTTCGCTCAATTAAAAGTAATAATACTCATTACAGGGCTGCTTTACCATTTCAATTTCGATCATTACAGCGCTGAAAGAAAGAATTAACAGAAAGAAAAATAAAGAAAATGCCCTATTCTTGTTGTGGTTGACTAGGAAGAAATTAACATAAAGAAATCTGAAATGAAGGGATTGGGGTACCTGTACCTGTAATTGAATCCCTAAACATTGATTAAGCTTTACGAATTCTTCAATTGGAAGATGGCAGAGAAAAATAAAGAAAATACCCTATTCTTGTTGTGGTTTGACCAGGAAGAAATTAACAGAAGGGATTGGGGTACCTGTACCTGTAATTGAATCCCTAAACATTGATTATGCTTCAGGAATTCTTCAATTGGAGGTTGTTTTCTATCGAACCTCTTGAATACCCTGCATCACATTTGAGATACACGGACATGCATTAAAATAACGGAAATGAATTGAAACCTCTTGAATACCCTGCATCACATTTGAGATACACGGACATGCATTAAAATAACGGAAATGAATTGAAAGGATATTAAGGAAAATGAAAAACAGAGCACAAATGAATTAATGATATTATGTACCTGAAATTAATGGCAGAGAGCAGAGCCATTATTGAGAGAACCGTGAATGTTCGGTTGCTGGACTGCCCTTCCTTTGAAGTTGGGAATCAAACAGACTCACACTCACTCAACTCAGATTCACAGGCACACAAAGATTCATGCATAGGCGCAGAAATATTAGTGCACAGGCACACAAAGATTCATGCATAGGCACACAAACAAATGAGATAGTTACGGGAATCAAACAGACTCACACTCACTCAACTCAGATTCACAGGCACACAAAGATTCATGCATAGGCGCAGAAATATTCGTGCACAGACACACTCATGCATTAAACAGGCACAGACACTCGTGCATCAGAGGGGCATGCATGAGGTACAGGATAGGACTCGGACTGAAATGTTGGAGTAAAATGTAAATGTAAATATAAATAGTGTTCCTTTCAACGGATACATTGGCTTCCATACCAACCGTTTCACATACACACAAATCCCCTCTTTCATTCCAACGAATAGTTTTAAAATTGGCACCGTCTAAAAAAGCAATTATATTTAGAAAACTGGCATGTTTTTATTTTTATTTTTATTAATTTCGATTCAAGATTTTTCTATGAAAGATTCCATATATTTTAATTTTAATTGTGTTTCTTTCAATAATAGGCTAGCCCGTAACAACCCTTTCAAAGAATGACAAATCCGCTCTCTTTCCCACTGATACGTTGCCCTCCATCTCCTCTTTCGGATTTTCAAGAAAAGTTTTAAAATTAGTTCCCAACATCGTCCCAAAAAGGAAAGTTTTAAAATTGCTTACCACTCCCATCCCATAAAAACAAATATATTTAAAAAGCTGACCTGCTTTTTAGTGTTATTTTGTTTTTCGATTTAAGATTTTTTTGTTTTTTCAATTCTTTTATTAACTCACACTCACACTCACTCAACTCACTCAAACAGACTTACACTCACTCAACTGAGATTCACAGATTCACACTCACTCAACTCAGATTCACAGATTCTTGTCTTGGAGCTCCATGTCATGTCTGGTCTCGTCTGGTATGAGTTTTGTGTGGTCTGGTTTTGTCTGGTATGGTCTGGTCTGGTATGTGTTGTTGTGTTGAGAGGTACTGGGAGGAGGAGAGGGTAAACATGACATCTATTCAATTCAATTTTTAATCAGCAGGAGCAGGAGCGAAAGGGTTCAATCCCAGGCAGATATATGAGGAGATATCCACCCACATCTTTCTCGATCCTGGCAGGCAAATTTATGTACCTGTAAGATCTGTTTTCTTTTCATTGGGTTTCTTTTTTTCAATCTTGGTATAGATTTTAGGTTAGCTTAGTAAGTGACGGCATACATACATTACATGGTTTAATATGAATTTTGTCTGTTCAAGAAGTATTATTGAATTGCTCGGCTAAGCTAGCTTAAATATGAATTGGTATTGGTACCTGCATCAGTTTTCGAATCCACAGGTTAAATATGAATTGGTATTGGTACCTGCATCAGTTTTCGAATCCACAGGTGTGCAGAAGGATTGAATCCAGGTAGAGTAGGTAAATTTGTTTGCATCTTTCTGGTTATACATATATTCAAATATATACATGATCAACAAAATGATGAGTGGGATTAGCAGGAACTAATTTGGTCTGGGATTGGCCCTGTAATTTGATTTGGGATGGGCCCTGCATAATTATGAATCATAACCTTCATTATGACATAAATATTTATACGCCCCATAATTGCTAGTACCCATTTTAAATTCTAAAAAAATAAATCAGGCATCAGATGCAACTAATAATTTCATTTCAATTAATGTAAGAACCGAGATTAGCATAGAAGCCGAGTAATTCAGATTCAGTTCACTGTGTCCTGCGTATAATTTACAGCCACACACTCAAACAAACTGAGTTATTCTAGCGACCAACGACAGTTCACCGCCCTCTTTGTGCATTTAAACTTTGAGATTTATTCCAGCGGCAGTTCACTGATCTGTGCGTCCAAAATATAATTAGTTACAGTCTTTAAGGTCTTGAACCTCCGTTCTGTTGCCGGGGATTTGAACCCGAGTCGCCTTGAGAGCTTATGACATATTGAATCCAAAAATATGATTAGTTACACTCTTGAACGTCCGACCTGCTGAATAAGGTTTCGTTGCAGGGAGTTGAACCCGGGTCACCTTGAGAGCTTATGAAATATTAAATCCAAAAATATGATTAGTTACACTCTTGACTCTTGAAGGAGGGCTTCAACCTCCGACCTGATGGATGACGTTTCGTTG
>Ga0213498_10000030_pt1 | contig 17805 bp, 11 predicted proteins | sample Lodgepole_Yose_4_FD_150981 | JGI IMG/M metagenome (GOLD analysis project Ga0213498, IMG submission 150981) | Leaf-associated microbial communities from Pinus contorta in Yosemite National Park, California, United States - Lodgepole_Yose_4 | ecosystem: Host-associated > Plants > Phyllosphere >...
TATATATAGAGATATATATATATATATATATATATATATATATATATATATATATATATATATATATATATTTTTAAATAAGTAAAAGGTAGCAAATGTATAGAGAGTTTAATTCCAAAGAAACTTCCATAAATATTACTAATTGGTTAGGGTGTAAAGGAATTTAATTAGAAAACCTCTTTGTGGTTTCAAAGACTTTTTAATTTGAATTTCTCATTCTTATAGTATATGTGATTTTTCTTGTTAATGTTTATTTTCCAAATAATTAAGATGTTTACTAAATTAGGAATTAATAAATTTTATGAATCAAATATGCAAATATATTAGTGTTGGGTGCAGAAATTGCGCTTAAGCAAGCTCTTCAACACTTAATTGTTAACCCGGGGGTTTCATCAACTTAGAGAAGAAGCACATGTAATGCCAGAAGTGGTATGAACTTTTCATGTTCCTAATCCTACTTCTTAGAGGAAATGCTTGCAGAATTAGACAGAAAATAATCGTAAAAGGCAATTGACACCAAAGCAACTCTAGTGCTGGAATGTAAAAGAACAATTTGCAAGTAAATCAAGTAAAGGAGTTTTCACACATCTAAAACAATCTTAAATGCTGGAATGAAATGCTATGTTAATCTTCAGATGGATGGCTAACAGCCTGACAAGTGGGCCCTTGCAAAGATCTGTTTCCCTCTTGATCTTCCTTCTACACAAACAAGTTGTTATTACACTGTTGCAATCTTCTTGCACTAGTGCAGGTACAGTGTCTCTATGTAAAATTATATTTGACCTTCCTTACTAAAGATTTATGTCTTAGCAAAGGTTCTCTAAGCTTCAAGGCTTAGAGCACCATGTTTCTATGACAAGAGACTAGCTCTTGCACCGAGGTAGAGTTTCCTCTACTCAATTTCCAAATTACTTTCAAAAGGACTGAAAGATATGTTGAAAAAGAATTCCAATTGCAAATGAAATCCTGAAGTAAATTATTTGTGGAAAATAAATGATTTAATTAATTCAATCTTGCAAAGGATGTAAACTTCATGAAATGAAAGCAACTTAAAGGAATCAAGACAATGGTCTAAGTGATCTGCATGTGTCAACTAACCTTGGTGATCTACTCAAAGTGTTTCTATTCTTTGTTCATAAGATATAAAATTCAAGTATAACATGTTTATGATAAGTTCATGCAACCGTTCTCAAATCTTCTATCTATATACTTTTAATGCTAGAGATAATTACTGAAGTTAGCAGTTCATTCACTTGCAAAATAATTGGAAATAATATGCAAGAAAGTAATTCAATGTTTGCTGCAAAATGAAGAACTGAACGAAAGTGCAGGAAACCACATGCACTGGTGTAGGAAAGAGCTTCTTGCACAATCAGAGTGAAAGAGAATTGAGACAAGGATTGAGAATAAAGAAAATGCGAGAAGGAATTTCGTAAATGAAATAAACTAAGCTAACTCCCAAAGCCATAGATCCGTTTCACACTTTAACTACAAAAGAGATTTAAATCAGAATTTAAGAAATAAATATCAGAACTATCACACCACACAACTGCAAAAGGAAATATTCACACTGTCTTTCTGAACAACGAAAGTACACGGGGTAAACGAGCGGGGTTGGGTGGGCCCTAACCAACCAGCTCGTTTCCTGTTTACGAAACGAAAAGGCTTAGCCCTCAAATATGCATCAAAGATAAATTAAACATTGTGTATGAGAATCATGGCGGATTTCTTGTATTACTCGATTTCGCAAATGTACATATAGTGCAAGTCTAGCCCTAGAGCTGAGGCGATACCCAGATTACATGAAAATGAAATTACAGTCGATGGTTTGCTAGCTAATCCTACCTATGATCTATATGTTATACACCCTTTCGACCTTAGCTATTTTCCCTAATTATAGCCATTTTGTTATTCATGTCTTTGAGCTGAATAGACTAATCAACCAAAATTACAAAATCAGCCAGCAGTTATAATGGAACATTTATCTCACTTGGTCATAGATTAACTTTGGAAAACATTCCCTGATTCCGCACCACCAGTATCCTTCTTTAGTTCATCCACAACTAGACTCGGAGTCGAGGATCAAAACCCGTCCTCATGAAACAATTTGGCTCAAAAAAAACTCAGACAGTCCTCGTGGCGGTGCAGGAATCTACCTGCACTAGTCATACCTATTCATAATTAATACTAATTTTATCAATTAATTCTAGAAAATTAACATAAGCTACAAGAGGTACGTAATAAGCATGAAATCCATATAAAAATGATTAATAAAGCACCTTAATAGATCTTAATATAAAATATGAAGCATGTGGAGGAATAGGTAGTTATCTTGGACTAGTGCAGGAAAGAGAGGTTTATGTTGAGATAAAACATAGGTTAAAATGGGGTAGAAAATAGGGCAATTTGGGATACCAACATCCTCCCATCCTTAAGCTGTTGTGTGTCCTCACACAATGTTTTACCTTCTGTAAAAAATCTCGAAAATGAACGGCCAACTCCTCAATTCTGAACTTCAATGTTTATTCCTACTTTCACTATCTTCAACTTTTTATCTTAGGCTCTTCGCAGCTGCTTAGTCACCTTCTTGAGGCATTTGTAGCATTTGGAGGCTCGATACTTCCATACCTTTACTTGTTGCTTCTTCCTTTTTACATTTGCACGTAACTCCACTACTCTCTGCTTCTGCCAACTCTGCTCCTTCATGACCTGGTTCAAAGCCTCCAGGTCTTGAACTTGCTGCTCCAAATCTACTATTCGGCTGTTGAGGTAAAGAGTGGAGGGTGTCATGCTAATGATATCACCGAGGGTTTCTGCACTTAGGGTTTTCTTGTCATCGAGGGTTTTGATTCCCTCCACATCCTTTGTGCCAAGGGTTTCAGTACCTTGTGCACTCAATTCCTCATGGATTTTAACACTCTGTTCTTCCAGTTTCTTAGAGGATTCAGCACCCTGTCTTTAGTACGCTGTCCTTCTAAAACCACAGGGGCTTCAGTACCTTGTCCTTCTAAAACAATAGGGGCTTCAGGACCCCATTCCTCGAAATCCCTGTCTGGTTCGCTGAAATTATCAAGGCTCTCTACATGTTGTTCCTCTTCATCCTAATAACCCTCTTCTTGGACTTCACTAGTACTCAGCGTCGTCTTCCTTTTCCTTAATCCGCTGAAAAAAGTTGACAACAATACTTCATCCTCTGCATTCTCTTCATCTTCCACAGTGTGTGCCACTGCATCTGCAAGCACAGAGATATTATGAATTGTAGGGGAAACTTGGGGTGATTCTTTGATTATGATTGCAGAGCTTGACTGGTTCATCCCTTGGGAGATGGTCTTCCTCCTCACTGAGCTTCTAGTCTTTCTCTTTTTAGCTACGGGTGGAGTATTTTCAACAATCTTCTTCTCTGCTTTCACTGGTGTACTTTCATCTCGCTTCATGGTAGGAGACGATGTCTCTGCTTTTTGCTTCTTAATTGTACTCATGCTAGCAGGATTCTCTACACCCCTCGCTCGAAATTCTTTCAGAAATACTTCCCAAGTTACGCCCTTTTCTTCCAGCTTCTTCTTGACTAGAATCGTGATAAGTCCATGATGGTAGAGCTTGGTTGCAACTTGACTTACATTTCCACTCTGCACGCCTTTCGCCATCTTCTTAAGACTCCTGAGAAAATAGTAAGGGAAATTAATCAATTTTCTTCACTCAAAGTGCAACAACAACCGAAGGTGATATACAAACGCCATTGTATTGCGTCCCTCCCCAGTTACGAATTTCTACAGTATAAACAATAGGTATCACCACTTCCTGACCATGGAACTCTGTGAAGTCCTTTCCTCCAGTCGAACTTAATCTTCTTGTCGACCAGGAACTGATGCCATCATTTCTTCGGGAGCCGCTCCTTTTTAAACCAGTGCTCTCTTGTAAGTGGCAAGCATGTGGCTTGCACAATAGACTCCTCTGTAAATTTGAACTTCAACAATCTAACCCTAACTCAGCCTTCTTTGAATGTCCTTGCGAACTCTAGTACCATAGCCATGTTGAACCCATCAAGCTTCTGTAGGAATGGCAGGAACCCAGATTCTTGCAATAGTGCAAGAATGTTCTTGTACTCTGCGGTTTGCTCAATATCTTGCAAAGACAACAGTTCACTCCTTACAGGTGCCATTTCAAACTGCACTTCACCCCTTCTAATCACACTCTTGAAATAATTGCGAGTGGTTCTAATGTTTGCTAAGAATTTTATGCTGAAGGTTCGTTGCTCTCCGTCTTTTCAGACCCACTTACCCGCTCATGATGGAACAACCCTTCATATTAGGTGTAGACTCGTGTCAGCTCACTATGGGTGAATCATAATGATTGGGTGTAATGGAGGTGTATGCGGCGGTGGTGCAACGGTTACAATGATCGGATTACGGGTAAGGTAATAATGGACAAGCAATGCATAATTATTTCAAGGAGGGTGAATATAGGCAATCAGACAACAGTACTGTCCCACAATCAGCATCATAATTTAATCAAGACATACTCTATCACTTGTTAAAAAGTATGATTTCAATACCCTATACATCTTGCACTTTAAATATTTTTCTTAGGTTAGTAAATAATGAAACAGTATCAATTAAAACATGCAATGTTATGATGTATTAGTACACATGTACAGGGAAATACAGATCCATAAATATCCTTGATAAAACACTCTAGGACTATGTGATTTTTACTTTCTTTCACAGTCAGTTGTATTCCTGCATTAAACTTGCTTGCACCGCTGTGCTTGCACCAAAGACTTTTACCAAAACAGAGAATCTGATAGGACATACTTCTGTAGCTAGACTTAATTTTTTTTTGCCTCAATCTACAAGAAAAAAATTATTCGCCATCCTTTGGTGTTTCACAAGCATACCTTCTGGATTGACTGCATCCAATTCTGCAATCAATTTATGAGGAAATAGAGAAGTGGGAAGGGGATAAAAACTTTTAAAATGGGAAGGAATATTACAGCAGGGATTCCAAAAACAATATCACCAAGAGGGATAAATGAAACGGGATGTGGAAAAAAATTCAAGGGATAAGAGGGATTTTAGAAAATCAGGTAAGGGTAGTTCCTTAGAAGAAAGAGGAAGTTAATTCATTAGGGATTTTAGAAAAGAGACTAGTGGGAATTTTTGAAATGGGAGATAGAAGAAAGAAAATGTTTTTACCTTGAAATCTGCCTGCACTGGTGCAGGAAAAAAATAACTACAGTGGGAAGTAAGCGTTTACTTGAAATAAAAAATTTCCATGCTAGTTACCCCAAACTTGGGTAAGTGTTCGGTTTCGTGAGCCTGCTTCTTCTTGTAAGTAGCCATCATATCTAGAAATCAAGTAACATTCACCTTTTATTAAAGTTTTGATCTTCCTGCCAGCATGCTAGTTTTCAGGTTGATCCTTCTACAGTCATGTCAGTCAATTGATTTTCATAATGACAAGATTTTTTTTTTCTTTCTATGCTTTTTATTTTTGTCATTTTTTTCTTTTATTATTATTTCAGTAAGGATAAGAAGGAACCAAATCTTCAACAGGTTGGTGTTACCACTTACCAACTCCTTTTCAAATGGCTTTTGGACATGTTGCATAAAATCTCCTTTAGTAAGGGGCTGAAAATATACCTTCAATCTATGCCCGTTTACTAGGAACACAGAATTCCATCCATCAATAGTTTTAATTCTACCGCTCCATTTTCGAATACTTTTCCCACCTCATAGGGTCCCATCCAACATGTATGGAATTTTCCTTTAAAATATTTGAATCTCGAATCGTAAAGGAGTACCCAATCACCTGGTTGGAACTGCTTCTTCTGAATGGACTTTTCATGCCACTTCTTGCACTGTTGTTGAACCAAGATGTTCTGTTGAACAACATCCCTTCGGAATTCATCTAACTCATTTAATTGTAGAAGATGTTGCTGCTATGCTTCAGAGAGATCTAGTACCAATTGGACTATAGTCCTGAAAGTCTTGATTTGGAATTCTATCGGCAAGAGGACTTGTTTTCCGTACACCAGCTTATATGGTGTGTGCCCTGTGTTGTTTCTCCAAGTGGTTCAATAGGCCCATAATGCTTCCGGTAATTTGTCAACCCAATCCTTTCTGTGAATGTTTACATCTTTGTGAGGATGGACCCAATCACCTTATTCATGGACTCCACCTGGCCATTTGCTTGTGGGTGATACGGTGTAGATTTCCTATGCCATATTTTGTATTGCTTCATCACACCCTGTACCAGATTAGAAATAAACTGTGGTCCATTGTCAGAAACAATTTCTCTAGGCACACCAAATCTAGTTAAGGTTTTAGTAAAAAGAAAATCAACAACAACTCTTTCAGTAGCAAAAGAAACAACTTTAGCTTCTACCCATTTTGTAACAAAATCTGTACAAACCAAAATATGCTTTTTATTTGATGATGTTGGATTTATTGGTTCTACGAATCAATGGCCAATTTTTCGAAAGGCTCAATCATAACCCTGAGGAAATAAATGCATTTCATTGGTTTGATTAGGCTGGCCAACCTGTTGATAGTTGTCAAACCACTTAACATATTGTTTGGCATCTTTGAACAAATAAGGCCAAAAATAGCCAACTCGTAACACTTCGTATGCAGTCTGCTTATCAGTGAAGTGACCCCCATAAGGTTCGTCATGGGTAGATTTTAAAATATCGAACACTTCTTCCTCCCTTACACATCTACAGATAATGAGATCTACTCTGGGGTAAAAGAGGTCTCCTTGGATCCAGCAATATGCAACACTTTTCTAAATGATATTCCTCTTTACACGAGCGGATAAGTGAGGTGGTAATTTTCCGGTGACTAAATAGTTAGCAATGTCAGCAAACCATGGGGATTTTGTTGACACAGCAAAAAGATGTTCGTCAGGAAAATCATCATCAATAGGAATTGCTTCACCAGGATTGTTTAATCTTGAAAGACAATTTGCTACTACATTTGATTTGCATGGTCTATCAACAATAGTAATATCAAATTCATGTAAGAATAGCAACCACCTAGTCGCTCTACTGCTAGTTAATGATTTATTCATCAAATATCTTATTGCAGAATGGCTAGTATGTACAAAGACTCCATATCCTGTAATATAATGTCTGAATTTATTAATAGAAAAAGTTACAGCTAAAAACTCTTTCTCAGCAACCGTATAATTGAGTTAAGCGAGTGACAAGTTTTTACTAATGAAATAAATAACATAAGATCTTTTGTCTTCTTCTTGTCCTAAAGTTGTGCCAATAGTAGTATCTGAGGCATCAGAGGAAATATGGAATGGCAGGGACCAGTTTGGTCCTCTCAAACCTGGTGTCTAGACTAATTTTTCCTTCAATGTCTCAAAAGACTGTTGGCAAGATGTGGAGCAAAAATAACCAAAACTGCCCTTTGAAAGGTAGTCGGGGCCTTAAATAGCCCAAAGGAAAGTACTCGGTAAGAAAATTTACCCCATGGACATGTAACAGTGGTTTTGTCTTGATCCTGGGTGCTATCTGCATCTGGTTATATCCACTAAATCCATCTAGAAAATAAAATTACTTCTTACCAGCAAGGGTATCGAGTACCTGATCGATGAAAAGAAGGGGGAACTAATCTTTGAGAGTGGCTTTATTTAATTCTCTATAGTCAATACAAATGTGCCATCTCCCATATTTATTTGGGACTAATACTAATGGGTAGACCCACTGGCTATCAGAATCGGGATAGATAAAATCAACATAAGAGTTTTTGCAATTCTTCCTTTACAACGTCCCTTAGAGCCGAGTTCATTCGCCTTTGGGGCTGTCAGATAGGTCTGGCTCAATCCTGAATATAGATATGGTGTGTACAAGTTTCAGGAGGGATGCCTTTCATATCCTCATAACCCCATGCAAAGGCATCGAGATGGTTTCGCAACAAATTCACAAGATGCTCTTGCTGAGAAGGATCCAAGTCTGAACTGATATACAAGGATTTACCTAGACTAATCTCAACAAGAGTAGTATCAGGCTCAAGAGTATACAAAGGTGTCGCTAGTGATGGTGGTGATGGAGGTAGAGATTCATACCTTCCCTGAAAATCTAGACTAAAAATCTGACTTAATGACTCGAAATTAGGCGTGGTGTCTAGATTGTTCAGGAAGTCTTGGATCTCACCCTCCTGTGAGGACTCAACATTCTGATGTATCAAGGAAACAGGGTGAGTTTCCTCATCACTATTGTAGTCTAAACATAAAGTGTCTCGGAGCTCCTGAATGGATCTAGCGGGTGGATATAAGGTGACCTTCTTTCTTGAATCTCCATGGGAAATATACATATCACCAAAACAACATCTGATATAAGCATCGGCCGTAGCAAGCCACAGTTGTCCCAAGATCAAGGGATTACCTCCCACAAGGTTCTTTGGCTGAAGCACAATGAAATCTATGGGATATTTCCAAGAATCTAGGGAAATGACCACATCATCCAACACCCCTTCCGTCTTGATTTTAGACCTATCTGCTAATTCAAGCACAATGGGAGTAGGACGAATATGGACCAATCCAATTTGATCCATGGTTTGCTTACTCATAACATTAATGACTGCCCCTAGGTCTATAAGTACATTGGAGACAAGGACATCACCTATTTGAATAGAAACAACAGGGTTTCCGGGGTCGGTATGCTTTTCCATGTGCATACACCCCATCATCAACTCCGCTGCTCTACCAACAAATTGAATAGTTTGAGGTTCCAATATTCTCCTTCCTGGCTTCTTAGGACAAAGTTCCTTAATAATTTTTGTACAGATGGGGATCTATTTAATATCTTTGAGCAAAGGTACCCTTATGAAAAGGTTTCTAAGTTCAGAAGCCAGGCTAGACTCAAGAATGTGGTCTTTCTTCTCCACAAGTAACCTATCTGGATAAGGAGGTCCGTTGGAGGAATATGACAAGGGCTCAGAATGTACGGGGATAGGTTGAATGGTGTCATTTTTTTCAGAATGGTCAGGAGTTTCCTCCCCTCCATTCTCATCGATAATCACCATGGTCTTCTTTTGATTCTCTAAGGTTACTACCTTCCTTGATCTCAATTGGAGATCATTGACTCCAACTGGCATAGTCTGAAATATGGATGAAGAAAGTGGGGTCATAGAATGGATCATTTGTACTTCTTTATTATTGGGGTTGGGTAAAGGTTCAGCAGGCAATTGAGAAGGTCGAAATGGTAAAGGTAATGGTAATGGTGGCATAGGTTGACTTAACTGAGGTAATGATGGTTGAGGCATTGGGTAAGGTGCATATGTAGGAGGGTATGATTGCATAGGTGTAGGATAGGAATGATGTGAATGATGTGAATGGTTTGGCCCTCTCCATCCTTGTTTCCAGTATTAGGAAGGTTGTCCATATTGATATTGATTCCCATGCTACCAATGTTGAGAGTGACCAATGTTAGGATAGGAATATGAGTGTGCATTATAACCAAAAAAAATTGATGGAGGTTCAGGAACCATACCTGCACTTAGCTGAGGCCAATTTCTTCGTGCTCCCATAACATGTAGTGATTCAGCTTCAAGTTGTCCCCCTTGTAGTATAGATTTTAGCCCAGGTATGGAGGGACATTTTTTTGTAGCATGGTTATCTGCACAAATTGCACATTTATTAGTTTCTTTAATATCGAGACGACATTCTCTTAAAGGGTGATTTCTTCTACATTTAGGACAGTAAATAGACAATATATCTTGCTCTTCTACAAGTTTTTTCTAAAACTTCAAATAGTATATTTGTTTACTAACAATATTCATTATTTCAATTTTCATATTATCCATTTTTTTTCTAGTCCAACAATCATAGCATCAATAGATTTGGTTTTCATGTTTCTATTCTGAATTCCTTTACCAAATCTATATTGGTTCCTCGAGAATTTCCCGCACAAGTCACAGATCTTATCAAAAATGTTTTGAGAATTATCCCCTTGTCCTAACAGATTTAAATTATTTCTAGCATCATCAATGAGCGCACATAAGAACAAGGTTCTAATGGTACTTGGATCAAATTTTTGCTTTGACCTTTGAAGGATATACAAGAATCTCTCCAAGTAGTCCTCTAGAGTCTCATCATCATTTTGCACAATAGTAAAGATTTCATCTTGAATATCTTGAGAGTTACAATATTCCTGATATTTTGATAAGAACACTCTCTTCATTTTCTCCCAAGAAGATATAGTGTTTCCTCCCAGTCCCATGAACCAGCGGAGTGTTGCGTCCTTGAGAGTTGTAGGAAACAACTTTAACTTTTGGGCATGAGATGAATAATCATAACTTCTACACAAAATATCAAACTCAAATAAGAAAGAGTTTGGGTCTTCATGTACCTTACCATAAAAATGAGGAAGAGCTGATGGTGAAATATTTTTCATCTGTACTTGTGTATCATGATCCATAATCAGGAACCCGAAAGTGGATTGTTCCTCATTTACCTGATTTTCACCACTTCCTTCTGCATGGTCTTCCATATCTACCATTATTGTTCTTCCACACAAACCACTCTCAATAGGCTAAGAAGGCTGACTATGGATTCCAACAGTCCCCTTCTTCCCCTTTATGTGTCACACCTAGACCACGGCTGCCAGAGCCTAGGTGGACTGTTCCTGTGTGATGAGTGTGAGTTTGTTTGGATTTTTTTCCTGCAAAAGAAGGCCCAATATGAGTTTTGGTTTCATATTTGTCAGTATTTCTTTGGCCCCTAATGGGCTTCGGACCCCTACCTCTTTTAGGCATTCATTTCAAAAATGACAAAACGAAATTCAAATAAAAATTGCAATTTTCAAAAAATAAATCAGCACGCTGCAGGAAAAAATAATAGCAAACTTACCCCTATTGCAAGAAAATGGAAAATTCTTACCAATTCAAATCACCTCTCTGACAACGATGCCAAAATGTTGGGTGCAGGAATTGCATTTAAGAAAAATCCTCAACACTTAATTATCAACCCAGGGGTTTCGTAAACTTAGAGACGAAGCACAGGCAATGCCAGAAGTGGTATGAAATTTTCCTGTTCCTAATCCTACTTCTTAAGGAAATTCTTGCAAAATCAGACAGAAAACAATCGTAAAGGAAATTGACACCAAAGCAACTCTAGTGCTGAAATGTAAAAGAACAATTTGCAAGTAAATCAAGTAAAGGAGTTTTCACACATCTGAAACAATCTTAAATGATGGAATGAAATGCTATGTTCATCTTCAGATGGATGGCTAACAATCTCACAAGTGGGCCCTAGCAAAGATTTGTTTCCCTCTTGATCTTCCTTCTACACAAACAACCTATTCTTACACTCTTGCAATCTGCTTGCACTAGTGAAGGTACAGTGTCTATGTGTAAAAGTATATTTGACCTTCCTTACTGAAGATTTATGTCTTAGTGAAGGTGCTCTCAGATTCAGGGCTTAAAGCACTCTGTTCTATGACAAGAGACCATTTCTTGCACTGAGGCAGAGTTTCCTTTACTCAGTTTCCAAATTACTTTTGAAAGGACTGAAAGATGTGCTGAAAAAGAATTGCAACTGCAAATGAAATCCTGAAGTAAATTATATGTGGAAAAGAAATGCTCTAATTAATTCAATCCTGCAAAGGAAGTGAACATCATGAAATGAAAGCAACTTAAAGGAATCAAGATAGTAGTCTAAGTGATCTACATGTGTTAAGTAACTTTGGTGATCTACTCAAAGTGTTTATGTCCCTTGTTCATAAGATATAAAATGCAAGTATAACATGTTTATGGTAAGTTCATGCAATTGTTCTCAAATCTTCTGTAGATATACTTTTAATGATGGAGACAATTACTGAAGTTAGTAGTTCATTCACTTGCAAAATAACTGGAAATAATATGCACGAAAGTAATTCAATGTTTGTTGCAAAATGAAGAACTAAACCAAAGTACAGGAAACTGCATGCACTGGTGCAGGAAAGAGCTTCTTGCATGATCCGAGCAAATGTGAATTGGGACAAGGATTGAGAGTAAAGAAAATGCAAGAAAGGAATTTCATAAATGAAATAAACTCAGCTAACTCCCAAAGCCACAGATCCATTTCACACTTTAACTACAAAAGAGATTTAAATTATAATTTAAGAAATAAATATCAGAACTATCACACCACGCAGCTGCAAAAGGAAATATTCACATTGTCTTTTTGAACAACGAAAGTACATGGGGTAAACGAGCTGGGTTGGCTAGGCCCTAGCCAACCAACTCGTTTCCCATCTAAGAAACAAAAAGGATCAGCACTCAAATATGCATCAAAGATAAATTAAATGTTGTGTATGAAAATCATGGTAGATTTCTTGTATTACTTGATTCAAAAAATGTACATATGGTGCAAGTCGATCCCCAGAGCTGAGGTGATATCTAGATTACATGAAAATGAAATTACAGTCGATGGTTCGCTGGCTAATCCTACCTATGTTCTATATCTTATAAATCCTTTTGGCCTTAGCCGTTTTCCCTAATTACATACATTTTCTTATTCAAGCCTTTTGGCCAAACAGACGAATCAACCAAAATTACAAAATCGGCGAGCAGTTATAATGGAGCATGTATCTCGCTTGGCCATAGATTAACTTTGGAAAATGTTCCCTGATTGCATGGCACCGGTATCCTTGTTAGTTCATCCACAACTAGACTCGAAGTCAAGGATCAAAAGCCGTCCTTGTGGAACGATTTAGCTCATGGAAATCTCAGACAGTCCTCGTGTCGGTGCAGGAATCTACCTACACTAGTCATACTTACTCATAATTAATACTAATTTTATCAATTACTTCTAGGAAATTAACATAAGTTACAAGAGTTATGTAATAGGCATGAAATCCATATAAAAATGATTAATAAATCACTTTAATAAATCTTAATATAAAATACGAATCATGTGCAGGAATACGTAGTTATCTTAGACTAGTGCAGGAAAGAGAGGTTTATGTTGAAATAAAACAGAGGTTAAAATGGGGTAGAAAATAGGGCAATTTGGGACACCAACAATTAGATACTATTTAAAATATATTCATAATTAAATATGATATAAGTGGAACTTTTAAATTTATTTTGATACTTACAATTAAGAAAAAAAATAAAAGCTAGTAAATGTATGGAGCATCTAAATTAATTCCAATGAATACTTCGATAAATGTTATGCAATGGTTAGGAACTATTACCACTAATAATTTTGAAATTTTAGTGGTGGTGTGTAGGGAAAGTGCAACAAAAATAATGATAAATCATATAAAACCATGGATAAACATTCTAATAAATTCAAGATTTTTAGTTTTCCATTTGTCAAACCATTTTGACCAAGAATGTAGATTTGACTTGATGAAGTTGTTTTAATTCTAATTGTAAATCTAGCTTCCAAAACCAAATTGTCCTATTGCAACATTCGATGTATGCAAATCCATGAATCACAAATGATTCTTGCTACACTTGAAGCAAAATTTTGGTGTCCCTTTCTATTATTTTGAATATCCCAAATGTCATATTTGTAGAATTTTTTTTATTCGACATCATATAGTAGTTGTCAAGGAGTGTCCATCATTATTCGATATCTCTTTTCACAATATACTCCTAAAGTGGCATTAAAAAATACTAATTCAAATATTCATGGATTTGGTAACACAATTTGTATAGGCCACTCTTTTTTCATGTTTGAAGGACACATAAGTTAGTGGTCCATTATTTGACCAATGTAGGAGCACACATGAAGGAAAAATTGATATATATAAAATGGGGTAGTTACCTATCCTAGTGCCTCTCCCTTGAAATTAATTTGTAATTAGTGTGCCACTATAATGATTCACAAGTTGATTTATGTGCCTAGGAGGAAAAATAAGAAGTTAAATCTACCGAACCATAAGCATTTTGGCCTATTTCACCAAAATTTAATGATAAAAATTTGGGTGAAATTGAAATTTCTTGTTGTTTAAGGTGAATTTTTGAATGTCTAAATATATTTAATGCATTAAAAGATGGAAGGGGTACTCAAACTATATAGATTACACAACTTAGACTTGTGATTCTAAAAAATATACACTCCATTTAGGAAAAACTGACCATGAAAAATTCACAGAAAGGGGTCACACCATTTATTAGAGTACACCCTTAAATTTTTGGGCTATTCGTTCTAATGTTAATATCTCATGGTCAAGACGATGGAGGAATTTTTAAGGTAGTGGATATGAGGTATCCCAATTTAGTGTGAGATTCTTTATTCATTATTGTCCCTTTCCTTTCTCTTTCAAGCTTTCATATCTTTACACTAGTTCATGTTTGGGTGAACCTAGACATCAAATAATGGATTGAATTCGATCAAGAATATGAAGGGGAACCTGTATCAATATTTTTCAATGGATAGATGTGGAAATCAATAATGTGTTATGTACAAGCAGGTAGAGACTACATAACACATGCAGGTGATAGTATAAGAAGAGTCTTGTAGAACACTAATGAGACCCTTTGATCACTCCCCAAGCAAGGCATGCATGTGACTGTGGCCTTCTTCAGGTAGTTATGAGCTAGTGACCCCGGATTGTGTGCCACTTTTTCAGGACTTGGTCTCAGGCCTTTGCCCAAAACTTCATGGAACTTCTAGAAATGATAAATAACAATGAATTAAAGATATTAAAGAAGGGAAAAATTTAGGGGTTAATATTCGCAATTGGGCTAATTTTCCATGCTTTTTCCAAAAAAAATATTTAGAAATTTAAATACTTTTACAAAAAAAAATGTCAAACACTTTACAAATTGCATATTATGTACTAGTGAAAATCGCCAAGGTTTCTAAACTTTAGAATAGATTTCCATCCTTAAAATTTTCCTTGTATTAATGCGAACATTGGTATAAGGAATTGATCTAACCCCTACTAGCCATAGCATGAATTTTGTCAAACATATCATAAACATGTAATCTATAGGCCATAACAACAGATCAGACCATAGGGGTCTCATACTTATCTAAGAACTGTTAGGAATAATTTATGCCTTATCATAATAGTTGCATTATCATTTATTAGGACATATATTGATTCACATTTATTGTACTAATGAAATCACGATGAGATCCATAACCAAATTCTATTATGAACCATGCTTATAACCAACATGATAAGAAATATAGAACAACCATAAAAACAACATAATAATAAGTACATTTACATGTAGAACACAAGAGGAAAAGAGATATTATTAACAAATGCAAATCCAACCAAGTCAAGGACTTCCATGAACCACCCGACCATAGATTGGGCTGAACCAAATCTTTCTTTCATCCAATCAACCCCGTGCCACATTCCAAGCATGAATGTGGGACTCATAATAGAATGAATGAAGGCTTCCTTGAGGTTTACCAGATATCCACCAAGCAATTCTTAGGCCCAAAACCCTCATCATTATAACCAGGATTTACCACAATCCCATCAGATCACCGGGGCCTAAACAAGAATGGATGCGTCTGGATCTATCCACCTAAAATGTGAGGAATTTTTTTGTCTCCACCTCTCAGATTTACCGTGTATCCCGCCATTACCGGTTAAGGGATTCCTAGGCCTACAAGGTCACCATTGTCTTGGATTTACTGTGTATCCCACCATCACCGGTCAAGGGATTTCTAGGTCCAATCAAGGGTACTCACAACCAAGTTTTACCGTGTATCCCATCAAGGGATTCTAATATTAAGACCACCCAACTCAGCTTCGAATCTAGCTGACAATCTAGCTCAACCAAAACAAGAGAACCCCATCACACCATGGCTATCCAGAAATGACAAGGGAAGGCTAAAACCCACTGACGCGGTTGGAAAACCCATGCCAATGGAAAAAAGAGAACCAAAAAAACAGATGCATGTAACATGTTTGCAAAAAATATCAAGGAAATCATACATGCAACTTGAAAGCTGCGAGTAATCCCATTGTAGCTACTTGAGTCTCGCTCTTTCTTGCTTCATCCTTATTTCCTCTTACTTTCTTTACCTTCCTTTTCCCTATTTCCCCCAATTAAAGAATGCTCCAAGAATACTCTAAATGTGCAAGATTATGAGAGAGTTGAGATAACAAAGGTAGCTCCAAAAATAAACTTAAAAAAAGGTTCAACAAGCTAAAGGTTGTACATTGTTGTTGCAAACACTAGAGCTCATTTCATGAGCTTTCCTGGAGGGCTCTGGTCCCTTTTACATATTGGGTTAACTATCGTATTTTGGCATGCATGGTTGTCATGCAATGTTTTCAAGCCTATTGTGTTGGTTTTGAAGGTCGGTCTTCATGTATATGAGTTTCCCCAAACATGTAAACATATGTCGCATCCATACAAAAATTCTTGAGGATTGTCTGACAAGTGTCGTCATGGTCATCCTAAATTCTATCTTAAGTGCTGCAATTTTCATATCTTATCATTAGGTAGTCACACAAAGGGAAATTCTTCCTTCACCTATCTCAATGATCTATGTTGTTGTGTCATCAAAGTATGCTAAGCATGTGATTGCAGTTAAGGTTCATCACAGTTCATCACCTATCCCACACTTAGCCATTTTCAGAAAATCTTCCCGACCAAGAAACTTAGCTTCATCAAGGCCCAACTGAACTGTGTAGTGCACAATCTAAGACCTCTAAGTTTTGAACTCGTTGCTTGGAACTGCACAATGCGCAGTCCATGTCTGCCATAGCTAATGCTCTGTGCAATTCTTGTGCCTAGCTCCTAACCTTGACCCTCAAAGTTGCGCAATTATGTCTCCCAACTGCCTTGAATGACGCATTTCATATCTTCAAACCTCAAGCTTTTACCTCGACTATTGGAACTACATAATGTGCAGAAGCGTAACCTCCCTTTACATCCAAAACTATGCAGTTGTCTTTCCTAATGTCCTTTCCCTTAGCCTGACCCCACTACCTCTAGAAATTGGGCAACCCTGTCATTCAAGCTACCCTAAGTTGTACATTGCGTAGTTTCACAACCCAAGTTCTCCACCTAACTACTGGAACTGCATAATGCATAGTCACTAGGCCCCTCTTCCCATCCCGTCACTTGTCCCAGTCTCAGTTGATGGATCAAAATGCATCATATTAGACTAGGGTTTCAGATTGATGTCGTTTGGTCATGAGTGAATTGCAGGAACATGTACACTATCATGTCATGGTAAGGTGATGGAGAAGGAGAACATGAGGGAAGCATGCCTAAATACTCTCTTTTAGTTGAACCCACAAGTTGATCAATCGAGAGAAAGCAAAGGGACATTGCAACCACCATCCAATACTAAAGATCATTAAAGATTCTGCATCACCAAGCCATGCAGAGATGAAGAGAAAGCATATCCAAGAAGACATCCAGCACTTAGCACCAACAATGAATTCACATTTCCACATCGTCAAGTAGTCCATGTCAGCAGTGTCATGTCATGTCATGTCATGAGTGGTCATATGCCACATCACTATTGTGGACCATGTATATGGTACGCAAATGTATTGTAAAGTGGAAGGCCAAAAGATACACATGGAATGTAAAGAGTCGTGTAAGTTGAAAAATCATAGGAAGTCAAACAACTAGGAGGGTAGTTAAAGAGTCACCCTTGGTTATATATACTCCCTCATTGTATGCGCAAAGGGATTTTCACCTAGGCTCCTCCCGCAAGGCATTAGAGAGTTCAACTAGTTCTTTGAGGAGCAGGGATTTACCACAATCCCATCGGATCACTAGGGCCTAAACAAGAATGGTTTCCTCTGAATCTATCCACCTAAAATGTGAGGAATTTTTTTGTCTCCACCTCTCAGCTTTACCGTGTATCCCGCCATTA
>Ga0213498_10000033_pt1 | contig 16539 bp, 7 predicted proteins | sample Lodgepole_Yose_4_FD_150981 | JGI IMG/M metagenome (GOLD analysis project Ga0213498, IMG submission 150981) | Leaf-associated microbial communities from Pinus contorta in Yosemite National Park, California, United States - Lodgepole_Yose_4 | ecosystem: Host-associated > Plants > Phyllosphere >...
TGAGGACCGGTAGGGGCTCGACTGTCAAGGAGAGGGGCGGAGCCACTCACTATTCATATGGTGAGGACCGGTAGGGGCTCGACTGTCAAGGAGAGGGGCGGAGCCACTCACTATTCATATGGTGAGGGGTCACTCACTATTCATATGGTGAGGGTCCTTATCAGTCGAGCCTGCTTACGCATCCTTATCAGTCGAGCACCTAAAGGTTAGGGTTTACTTATTGGTTTGGGGGGTTAACAGTCGAGCATGCTTGCGCATCCTCTCCTCTCCTTAACAGTCGAGCACCTAAAGGTCCTTATCAGTCGAGCACCTAAAGGTCCTTAACAGTCGAGCACCTAAAGGTTCAATTGACTTATTTTGTGCCCCTCTCAAATAAGTAACTAGCGTTGGTCGAGCGTGCTCCGCATCAAGGGGCATTTGCGTGCGTTTTACGGCTACTTGACACGCCCAAGCGGGCTCCGTGTTGGGCCCTGCGTAGACCTAAGAAATAGTCTAAAAGGCCAATCCCTCGGTTGGTTCAGCTGCTCTCGGTAGGTGTTACGCTGGCCCAGGCCTGATCACTAAGCCACCTCCGTAAGTAGCTTGGTTGTTTGACTCATTCCCTCATTTGACTTATTTTGTGCCCCTCTCAAATAAGTAACTAGCGCTGGTCGAGTCACTAACGTACCTCTCCTCTCCTTATCAGTCGAGCCCCCTAAAGGGTCCTTATCAGTCGAGTCACTAACGTACCTAATTGATAGCCCGGTGAAATGGTGGTAGTTATATATGAGCATGTGGTAGTTTCGGCGAGATGGCGTAATGACATATATAATGATATTTATTTCTTTGGGGGTTTATATATTGCTCAAGGCTGCCTAGTTACCGAAAGAAAAGAGAGAAAGAAATAGCCAGCCTGATGCACTCAACTTACCTGCATCCACACCACCTCCCTCATTCTTCATTAAAGAAAAGAAAAGCTAAGTAGCCAAGGAAAGTGACTCACCCTCATTCTTCATGAACGGAAGAGATTTCTTCGCTCTTCTCTTCAAATAAGAAATCTCTCTATCTTTTCCTACCTACAGATATGAGTGATAAACTGTGTCAAAGGCCATTTTCATGCGCTGTATTTCCACTTTCACCCTTTTCAAGTACCGTCGGGCGTACTGATTCCTCGTGACAGACTTCGTTTAGTGATACATCAATGACTAGTCCTCGACCTAGTGACTGTACCGTAATGAAGTCGCCTATACCGTAATGAACTCGACCTTTGGATAGTGGCATTCCTCGGACAGTCCGTGGGCAGTCTAAAATATTAGGCAACTCTATTCATGCTCCATAAGGAGACCAAAGGCCCGGAGGGGATCTCATGGAATGCTGGTGACCTTCCTAACAACAGCTTGAAACGGGAATTTCTATTCAATAGTGGCAAGAGATTTGTTCTTTATAAATACTAGGCCTCCGCCCACCCCCATGGGATAACCTAATGAAATGATGCGGGGGCAATGGATGACTAGCTCTTTCCTCACTAATGAATGTGGTGAGCTTTTCCAACAGAATGCTACCTATTCAATGCTTTCCCCAAGAACTAAGATGGGAACGAGGTTTCAACTGTATAAAACCACAGTGATTGACCGGGACTTTCCGTTCGATATCCTTCCGTAAGCCACTCCTTATTTCTCACAGTGATTTTGTCGATCAAAGAAATCGAAAATCTATCAATTCATTTCTGTACACAACCTTCTTTTTCATGGAGATAAATCGTAATGCTTATATTGGATATTTTATATGCCCAATCAATTCAGTGTGATGCGATGCCATTCTTTTTGTGGATATGTATTACTGGGCCTATGGCCCACTGCTATTGCGCCTATGACCTATGGCCTGTATGTATTACTGCGCCTACTGCGCCTATGGCCCACTGCTATTAGGCCTGTATGTATGACCTTGGCCTGTATGTATTACATGGCCTACTGCTATTAAGCGAAAAGTGTCACGGAAGCGATCGAGATGGCCTTTCTATGCGCCCCCAAACTGGAATTTCTCTTGCAGAGAATGAAAATCTGGCGAAATTTCTTACATGGCTTACTGCTATTACATGTAGTATGTATTTGTATGTGTATTTGCGGTTCGAACCTATCAGAGTAACCCCTTCCAGAATATGACCATCTATCTAAGGATAAGATATAAGGCCTTTCCTCCGTGGGGCAGGCCGAACCTCTCAGAGCAGGTCGCCTCTGCCTAAAGGTGAGATTCATCGGTAACTCATACAGTGATAGGCGGATGCCAGCAATGAACACAAGTGACTGGGTAAATTGAAAAGTTATGCCCAATCCTTTCCCATATACTAGACTAACCACTTCCTTACTTCCCCACTGAGCATCAAAGCGTAATTACATATATAACCGGATGACCAGCAGCACGATCCCCAGGGACGTCCTAAGAGGGTGAACGCAGTGTCTTGGTTAGCGAAAGCACCGCCCCACGGAGGAAAGGCCTTCATCAATCAAATTTCCCCCCCATACCTCCCTTAAACCTATAAGACCCTCCAATTCTTTCTAGACCTGACCAATGTAGAGACAAAACGTTAATAGAGGAACAATGGTCTCATCACATGCCTTGCAAAGGATACACCAACCTTTGCCTCTTTTTTTTCATATCCCAGGCAGGGCAGGTAAGAGCCCTTTTTTAAGAGCCAACCACATAAGAATATGAGCTTTTCAAGGGCATTGTCACTTCCATAGACTCTTCCACCACCATACCGATTCCCCCACCCCTTCAAACGTGTATGATAGGAAAGTTGAAACGTCACACTTGCATATTTTGCATCCCAGGAGCATGCTCCCTACCATCAGTAGTGTGACCCTATATAACATTGTATATCCCACTTCAACATGACGTGAAGATTATGTGCGTCACCCTGACACCAAGTGATCATTGGTTCCCACCACCCTGAACTCTTCATCTCGACCTCGCTTCTTCACCAACTCAATATCTAACCTTCACTTTCATGTAATCTTTAGTCCTTTATCCCTGTGTTGCTGGTCAACCTGTTCATGGCTATGCATCTTAGACTTATGCTGGAACTGGCTATGAATACCTTCCTGTCTAGTCTTTGCTATTGGTATTGCCGGATTCCACTTCATCATCTGACATCCCTGCTTCACATTTTGACATACGTGGGTCCCTACCTGCCCATTTGAACATACGTGGGTTCCCCCAAATACATCTATTTCTCTTGCTAATTACTACAGTGTACCCTAATAGATCATGTTGGCCCCTAAGCCTTTGTCGAGATGTGTACCCTTCACGTAAAAGCTTGCAACACCGGGTATTGACCTCTTCGTTTTGCTTGCCCCTTACTCGGGTTTTGCCGTATACACCTACTCTTTCTCTTGTTACTTATACCTTAAATACCAGGGACAAAGATTGAGGTTGACTACACATCTTTTTCACCATACCAGTCACCCTGTGGAACGTACTACCCATCATGCACCAGGTCAGACCATTACTACCATGCTTATGGACCAAGGCATAGATCCCACCACCCGAACTACAGGAATTCGTTATGCTTTGACACTACAGGAATTCCTCTCCTTAACAGTCGAGTGTGCTTACGCACCCTTATGTTCGCCATCATATTCACCTTTCACTACTTCGACATTACGCTTCGTTCGTATCCAACCAAGCCAACCACCACCTCGCATGTGAGTGACCCCAGCCTCATCATTTATTCCTTATCGATCAACCACTCATTAGCAGTGTTCAGAAACCGGCTACAAGCACATCTTTCACCTATACAAAACGCAAGGAAATACAAATCATGGCTTGAGATACCTAAACCACACAAACCAGCCTTGAGAGCTTAGCCAGGATAGCCATGACACCAGGAGCAAACAGCCTCTTCTTACATATACCATATTCTCCATAAGTATATCATAAACCACTACCCTTTGTACTTAGCTTTACCACTACCACCCCTTGTACCTAGCTTTGAAAGGAGCAGACACTTACCCACACTTTTACACCATCATTTGGACAGCACTTCAACCCTTTGTACTCGACTTTAACTACTTACCAGCATTCTCAATTCACTACCCAGCCATTCTCCATTAGATACACAGCAGGAACCAACACATCACATATACTACACAGTCAAATAACCAATCAGAACATCACGTACATAACAGCATAAAATCTAAACCACAGGAACTCACTCAATTAGATACCTTCAACACAGCAGGACTTTCTAATACTTATACTCACTCATATCTTGTACAGCTAGATACTACAAGTGGGATACTACTAGCTTACTCCTTATCTCCAGGATAGAATGCTTACTATACTCTGACTCCTCATACCCAATAGTAGGACGTGGCATCTCCATCTCCATCTGGTCATGCTACTCCTTCAAAAAAACATAGGCATAGGAACCTCGATCACCCTTGTTGGAGTGGTGCTGCTTCCCATCTTATACTAGACTTATACTTTTCTTATATAGATTACTTATGGTATCAATATCAAGTAAGCATCTTATACTCCATTATTCTCCCTTTCATACTCTAGGCATTCTATGATACTCTCAACAAAATATTCTACTTCCTTGCCCTCAGAAGCGCAAGCCCTCCGGACCTTCATTTGGGTTGCTTATTTGGTGAGGGGCTGGTCGAGCGTTCAAACCCTCACCATCGGAATGGTGAGCGCCTACCGGCCCTCTCCTTGACAGTCGAGCGTGCTTTCCTTGATGCTTATTGGGTGGTGGGCATATGAATGAGTGAGCGACCCCTATAAAGTAGTAGGGGCGATGGCGGCCTTTTAGTCGAGCCATGCTTACGCACCCTCTCTTTATCAGTCGAGTCATGCTTACGCATCCTTGCCCGATGCGGACAAGCTACTTCGTTCCTTACCCTTGGACTTTATTTACTTATTCATCCTAGGACATGGAATTATGCCCAACCCATTACCTTAGATTAGAAGTACCGGATTGGATGGGGTAGAATAGCCCAGGAAGGACTTTTAGTTGCATGCTCCTGCAAGGAAAGGATTATGGTACCGAGGAGGGAAGGATGGCTTTACCTTTAGCTTAGATCGTGTAAGAACTGCCGGAACCTTTAGTTTATGGGATGGATGGGAGGGGAGATCCTGGGAACTGAAGCTGATATCCTCGGAACTGCCGGATGGATAGATTTATTGATTGATTACAGCCAGAACGAAACACGGATTGAACGGATGGACTGGATAGATGGGATGCATGGGCCATTAGCCAAGAGGGAGAACTTTCGTAGCTCACCATGCTCCTGCAGGATAGGATAGTAGCCAATAACATAGGGTTGACTTTAGCATATAGAGTGGAAGAACTGCTGGATTGATTAGACACATCCTGAACTGATTAGAACATGGATGGCATGGCTGGATGGACGGATGGATAGGTTGAATGGATGGGTGGAAGGAGGGGATTGTTGGGATGGATTTTTGAGTAGCCCATAGCATAGGACAGTTTACTTTTAGCTGATATCGTCTTACTCCTGGCCGGATTCAATTAAAGAAGGCGCGGTTCTGAAGATCCCACACCAGTTGGTCCAACCTGTCTAACTGACATAGCTAAAGTAGGCACATGATAAGTTGAAGAAGAGAAGGTTCCTCTGGCATATTCAACTGAAGATTAGGTGAGTTGCCCAAGAAGTGAAGTGGTTCCGGTTGATATCAAAAACCTGATCACAGATGCTGTTTGTTCTCCGGTCAATACTAAAAACCTTGAGGTTTAGGTTCCTCCTCAGTTGTGATGCATTTCAACCTTTTGATACTCGAATTCGTCGTAAGGTCCACCCCGTTGGATGTTGGTGCATAAGCCTTTTCTATCTCATGAAGCTCGCTTACTTTAATAATTCCTTGGGCCTGGGCGCCAGAATCGGAAAGTCAAGGGAGGCTTCCTTAAAAGCTTATCAGATGCTGCTCCGCTCCTCGCTCCGCACCTAGTTTCTCTGGGTTCTGAAGCAGAATCCTCCACCGGGGTATCAAACTTGAACAATTTGTATTAAGCCAAATCAAGGTGCCGTAAGGCCGCTTGACCGTAAGGGAAAGGAATTATTACATGTAAGGTGATTCCTTCCAATCAGGCGGGTGGCCCATAAGAGGCTTAGGCAGTACAGAGAGCGTAGAGATATTTCGGCGGCAGGGAGCTTACTTAATAGGCTTAAGAAGGGTTCAGAGTCATATTCATCCATTGGGGTTGATAACTCACATTGTAACTTGATTCATTTCGAATTCCCAGCACCTTTGTCCTGGGTGCCTTAATCCATTGATTGGTATAAATCAATAACGTCTATAAAGAAAGGCCCGCCCGATCCGATCAGCCTGTTCAATTATTTCTGATTCTGGGCTCCGTATTCAGGCATCCAGGTTGGGTGGGTCCGGTGGATCCTAAAAACGTATCCAAACACGCTTTGGACAAAGGCACGTTAGTGTTCAGGTTCGTAGGCATCTGATTCATCTGGGTTCTCGAACTCCCATTTGAGAAGGGCACCCTTATCAATTATAGTCCCATCAAAAGGTGAGGTACGTAGTGAAAAGCGACTCCATAAAATGATTCCGGTTTCAGAAGGCGCGGTCTAGTCAGGAGAATAAGGTTGGTTCAAAAGCACTCCGTGCCTCTGGTCAATTTCAAAGTTTGAATCTCTGGCTTATCTATTCTTTGGTCGTTCCTCCCACCTTACTCAACTAGAGATAGAACTTACCCAACCTTACTTAGAACCCATTCAGTCAGGAAGACCCTTTGAGGGAGGCCACTATGAAGAACCCCCCGCCCCTTGCTTTCCAAACAAGTTACCCACCTGAATCACTTCACTATACCTGCCTGGTTTCCCTATACCACGAACTTCATGAAGCGGGAGGTATCGCTAGGAACTCCTTTATATTCTACGAGCGGGATGGCATTACATGAAACATACTGCTGAAGTGTGTTTACAAACTACCTACCCATAGACTTAGACCTTTTAGCCGCCTTAGACCACTGAATGAATGAAGCGCTTAGGAGGTAAACTATAGACCCGGGATGGCATGAAACAACCCTTCCCTTTCTTTACCTTCAGTCCACACGACTTTACCAACTGCTTCAACCACCTTCACCCTAAAAAAAAACACAGCTTCACCGGCTTACCCTTTACCCTACCGAACTTCTTTACTTTTACCTCACCTTCTCACCTTAACAATCTTTTAGTCACTTACCCAACCATTCCAACCTTTGTACAGGCTTCACATAGAGCTTCTTGTACGAGCGTTCAATACAGCCAGGTGTTCACGTCAAAAAGATCAGAACATAGGTGCACAGGCGTTTGGATAGATACAGCACCTGCGTTCAATAGAAGGAATTAATAGCTTAGGAGCCTTAGAACTTCTCTTATAAGCACCGGATCTACCTTACCCTTCCCTTCTCTACTACCCAGCATAACTTACCAACAAAAACACCGGTACCCAAGCTTTCATCCACACATTAGCTTATTTATACTATATATACGTAATATTCTTCAATATTGTTTTATGCCATTTTTTTACTTACAGCCTGGGCTTCACCTGGTCATGTTACTTCTGCAAAATCTAGGTCACTGAGGAGTACCTATGCACGTCACTTATAAAACGGAAAGAAGCAGGTCGGATGTGATCGGAGGGCCCACGACTATTTGGTGGCCAATGGACGGATGTCCATATGACGCGGCGGGCTAGACACACACTGCTTCCTAAGGACCGCTATTCAGTTAGCTCAGCGTAGGCGTATACGACGCTACAGAAAGGATGGTGCTTTCAAAGCGATGGATGAAGGCAAGGCGGAGGGACTATTACTAATAAATCGAGTTGGCAAATGAAAATGATATTTTTGAACCCCGGGGGCCCCAGATGAATAATCTTACCTAAAAACCCCAAACAACGAATCTTTTCTTATTCAAATGCCGCTTTGAAGGTGAACTATCGTGGCCTTCCTTCCATACCTTCCTTTGTAGAGTGTGATGGAAAGGAAAGGACGTCTCCATGGCCTATATGAACACGACGTAGAGAGACCATATGGATGAAACGGGCATGCACGGCTCTTCCTGTGTGGAACCCCCTGCCTGGCAAGGAAGGCCACGATAGTTCACCTTCAAAGCAGATCATGCATGGGCAAGCGTTAGCGATCAACCACCAACAAGGAGGCAAGCCCTCCCAGCAGGCACCAACGAAGACAGGCAAGTCCTTAGCTACCTACATAAATTACATGCGCATAACACCACCTCTGGAAAAGCTTTTTCAAATAGATACAAATTTGAGTTGGACTCCAGAATGTCAAGAGGCATTTGATCTGCTGCCTATTGCTTAATGCGCGTATATAATATCCCTCTTCCTGGAAGAGAGAACAGACGCACGGCTCTGTACCTTACCCAACACTATAGCATGGTCTGCCTTATGGACTTTTTTTGATTATCAATTCTTGATAGGACTATAATGAGGAGGACGACAGATCGAAGATCGGGAAGCAGGGGAGCTTCAGCCAGACCGGTTCGAATCCGGCCGATCTTTATCTTCCCGAACTCTAACTCATTTTCACCCGGTAAAGGACCTTACTTTCGCAGAGCTCTTTGAGGGGAAGAAATCAAGTCAATCCAGAATATCGTATACAAAGAGATATCTCATTATATATGTCATTATGCATTTCATATCATATCAGATAGCTGCGGAGGTTTGAACAGATTTCGATGGCGGTGGTCGAGAGTTCGCTTCCTCACCCTACTAATTTGGCCATAACAACGGCTGGAAGGAATCAATATCTTGATGGAAGGGAGCAAGCCCCGGCACTATTGAAAGAGAATTGGTCTAACTAACGCATATAGAGAAATCCCTTTGATGTCTAGACCTAGAGTCTATCCTTATCCTTTGCCTAGATCTAAGCATGCTTTGCCTGGAAATATAATAAGACCATAAGAAGGTGGCCATGGATGAGTGCAGACCAGTGCTTGTAGGCGGGTGTAATCGCTGAAGGTTACTTACTCATAGATGTGATAGCGTAGGCAGCAGCAACAGGTAAAAAGAGGTAGTTGTCTGAGAAAAGATCTCCTTCCCATTGTGGATGAAGCCAACAAGCTAATGACCCTAGCAATGATCCCAGGCCCAAGGAGGGAAGGGGAAGGACCATCTCCTCCAAGTTATGGGTTCCCGATCGATAGATATCCAATGGGTGGAATATTTCATTGTTTGCTACCAACTTTGGATTTGCATTTCCTAATGGTGAGTGAAACTAATGATGCGTATGCACGCTACTAGCTTAGCTAGTTAGCCAAAAAGAGCCAGAAAAAGGTGCGAAGCCGCCAGAGAATAAATAAGGAGGGGCAAGGCTTTTTTCTCCAGCGTTGATTAGTTCGAGAACCGATCCTTCCGAAGCCTTGTCCTACCAAGCAAGCTAGAGTTCAGGCAGGTTGAAACTTTGACCGATCAATCAATGGAAAAGAGTTCCACTAGCCAAGGATATAAGTGGCATGCTCGTAAGTAATATACAAAAGGTGATAAGGCGTAGCTGCTGGTCATTCTTTATATATGTAATTACGCTTTTTCCTTTGTCGCTTGGCTTTATTATATTTCTAGTGACCGAAATAATACAGGTAATTACTTCATTAAGGGAAGAATCTAGTTATACTTCGTACATTCAGAGCTACTTAAAGAAAGACTTGACTGGGTTATTTCTTTCTTCCCCTCAAAGAGCTATACTCAAGTAAGTGATAACCTGACCTAAGCTAGAAGGAAAGGCCCTATATTCCCCTCAAATCGCTAGCTAAAAGGTAAGGTTTTTGGGAGTTATACATTGCTAAAGGCTGTTCCCCGTTATTCGCTCTCCCGCATCAAAAAACTCTTGACCATCACAGAAGCCGGGTGACCCAGAAGTATTGAGTAGCTGCTGACCCATTCTCGCCTATGAACCCAACTTGCTTGCGAATGATGGCAACAGGTAGATGAGTGAGTAGTAGTTTGCTTTACGTCTCCCCCAGAAATATTGACCCAGAATTCAGTATTGACCCAGAAATCAGTATTGAACCAGTCCACTTTAGTAGCTGCTGACCCAGTTGGAAGGTATAGTTTATTTGAGCATCCATCTATTGCCCATCTATGAAGCAATCTAGTTTTGTTATCATCCCAAGTATCAATATTTCCAGGGTCATTTGTAAGCCAATAGACATTTCCTTCGGGTTTCCTTGGAACAGTAGATTCTGTATTTTTCAATCTGAAATTCATGCAAGAGAATCTGGATTTCATCCCAGCTTTCTCTATTTCTGGACACCTTCTCCAGCGGATCTTATTGGTGCACTATTCTCAAGCCGGGCATGGCCGCATGTTCCATCCACTTGTTTAAGAGACCAGAAGGGTCGGCCTTGCTTTCAGTAATTGAAATAGAAAGCACTAGTTATGGGTAGGACTGGGAATGGTTGCATCTAAAGAGTGATTAGATTCAAAATGAATGAGTGGAGGGCAGGAAAATGGGGTTGTTCTCAGGGCTGCCTTTCCCCCACTCCCTAAAGCTTTATTGAAATCCAACAATTGTCTGATACACAGGCCGCCCCCATACTTGAAAGCAAGCTGTGACATGCACAGGAAGAGCTTTGGTGGGCATCTGGCTACCATACATCCCGAAATAAGTAAAGTCCTACCTCAGAAACCAGTCAACGAACTTGGGGTCACCCCTGGGGCACATGGGTTTCCTTATGCAGGAAGGGATTCTGGGCATGGGTTGACCAAACAGGTACTGGTGATGTATTGCACCAAACCAATCATTGGATTCTATAGAAAACTTATAGCCCTTTCTTTGATGAATTTCGTTTGTCCGCAATTGAACTGGGACATGAAATGACCTCTTACAATTTACATTACTAATTACCATTATGGAGGATCGCTCACCTCACCCACCTGGGTTAGGTTCTCTTGCCTTTATGCTTCTCTTGTCTTTATACAAAGTATTTCTACTGGTCCTTGCCTTTATACAGATTATTTAGACTGGTCACTGTCCTTACCATTTATGATTGTTCGACCTCTTTCCTTGCCCTCCTAACGTCAAGCAAGCGGGTTCATTTGACTTATTGGGTGGCCCCTCTCAAATAAGTAACTAAAAAGTCACTAACGTACCTAATTGGGTGAAGTAGGTTCTGATTGGTCGATAAGATGTCCACATGTCTCTGCTGACGTAAGTACCTTTAAGATGGTGTGCCACCAGTTAACCTGATATGATGCCATGTGTCATCTCCATATTCGTTTGGGCACATCCTGCAAGTCTTTCTTAGCCTTCGTCCCAACTCTATCAAATATGCCCGGTCATGGATGGACCCTAAATGTGGTATAATTCATCTTTTAGTAGTGTTGGTCCCATTTCGAAGACCTTGCAAATACCTTAACAAATATGTATAAAACCAGAAGTTGAACCTGACAATGAAGCAAATTTAGTTCAATTCCCAATTCCCCGCCGGGGACATTAATGCCATGCTTCGGGTTGACTTATTGATTCAGGGTTGAAATGGCTTCTATAGGCTATTGAGGGGCTTAATGGCTTATCTCTCTTCCCCGTGCTTTTCTCTCTAACGCTCGAGGAGATATCTTTCCTGTACTTCTATCTCTTTCCCGTGCTTAGAGATCTTTTCCGTACTTTAGAATGAAATTTGTCAAACCTTAGTAGTGGATACACCCAGAAATATTTTGATATAGGGAGGGTCTGGCCTTGTATCCTTACCTTACCGAGCTTGTCTATCTATAACTGTACGAATTGTAATACTTCTTATTTAGGTCATATTCTTGACTGATGAGTAGACTTATTACGTATAGAATAATCCGTCTATATATCTTGATTAGTCTAAATAATCTTTCATGAACTAGAAACCTGTACTACTAGATCAATGGCTTGATACGTTGGGTTGGGTCCGCACTACTGGGTAAGCACTTGTACCCTTGCGGGACCTCTAATAGCAAGCCAAGCCATCGAACTATCTCACCTGCCAAGCCAAGCCATCGAACTATCTCACCTGCCAAGCCAAGCCATCGAACCATCCAATAGCTATTCTCGCAAGCTACCTTTCTTGCCCGCAATAATAGGGTCTTTCTTTCCTGCCCATATCAACGAACTCCCATCAAATCGCACCCAGGATGTGTTGTTCACCCTGTATTTTTCGTTTCCATAAGGTAAGTATTCAAGTGACTTCCTGCTCGATGAGGTAAGGCTTTCTAACGACTCCCTTCTTTTTCTTAGGTCGGTCAAGACTGAGCGGAGCAGGGGTGAGTGAAACTAAGTAATGACTCCGAGCGGTAGCGAGTCCTTTCCTCTGGTATTAGGGAAGCTTGGTTGTTTCAGTCCCTAGTTTGGAGCTTCCCGAACTAGTAGCTACACTTGCCAATAGGGTTTGATATTCCTTATTGTACGACGTATCCACACGTGCCTACAGGTTCAAATAGTGATTTTCTTGTACTTGACTGAATGTCCTCTTCGGTAAAAGGTGGTACATGCTCGTAAGTAATGAATGAGAAACTGATTGAAGATGTATATCACTTTTTCGAGTATGATCAGAAGGTGATCGGGATGAATTGGGAACAAGGCTTCTTGATAAAAGGATCTAATAAGTCAAGTTTGAGTTCTTCCCTTCCCTCTTTGACTGAGTAGCAGCCACCCTGCCTGGAGTCGACTGGAGATGCGGGCGGGGCCTCTATCTAAGGTAATAGATGGATGCTTTGTGTTGTCCATCTTCGTCGGGTAAAGGAAGGGAAGAGGTGTTTGAAGAGTGCTTGCTAGGCAGGCTGGAGGGCACTCTTCTACGAACCGGATCGAAGTAACTTGCTCATATACAATACATAAAATATGAATTAGCTTTATTCACGGACTTCCTTATCACAGTCAAGGCGGAACTTAGATCTCTATTCCCATTCCAGCTAGCTATAAATCATTTTCAGCCCCTTATGACTTTTTCATTAATAAATGAATGAAAAGGCTATGAATTGATTATTCCTATCCATCCTCCGCCTTCAGCTTCAATTGCCCTTTTTCTGTCACCTGCAAATAGATCGATTTCTCCCCACTCGAATAGAAATAGTTATTCCTCCCGACCTGCTGCATCTCGTTCATAAAAGTGCTACCGGAACTCGTCCTGTCGCTTCGTCCATATCTCTCTTGGTCGTCCAATTGCTTCGATCCGCTCTCCCACTTTATTCATATTTACCCCTGCTGTGAAACTCCTAGGGATTGTACTAATGGAATTGGAGTCACCCAGTTCCATTCATTGGTTTCCAGTTTCCTCCCATCCATTGACTTACTTTCACCGCTTCTTTACCTAGTTCCGGAGGAGGCTTACGCAAAGGCAAAGGCTGCTACTCACTAGTGACCAATTCTATAGCTTTATCCGAAGCTCGATACCACCCATCCCTATGTCATTTTCTACTGTTAGCCGGCATTGGGTAGTCCACCTTGTCGACCATAGATCCCAGTTACCTCCATCTATATGCCCCGCCTTTTCTAACTATTGAAATTCCCAGCTACCTGAAGCTTTTCTTCTCCAATTCGATCGGCTTTTGCAACTCCAACTCGATCGTTATTGCTGCATTTCCTTTCCAAGCTTTACCTCATACGTATAACTATCCCCTATATGACAGGATACGCTGGTGGGCCGGGACCTAAGCGTGCTGCCCCCCCCCCCATACCAGCCGATCCACCACTTCAAATCTTAGTCTCGGTACATTAATGACGGGGCCGAGGGGCCAGATCCATACGGTCGTCGGATGCTGGGAACGAACCGGGTGAGCCTGCTCTGTGATAGGGACTGTGTTACGGATCGGGCGCGCAACACTGCGAAGCTCTGGCTTTAGAACAAGTATCGAACCGCCCTCTTTTACCCCCTGCCTTTGTTGCTGCTACTCGATCTGCTACCCCTGCTGCTAGACTGGGGTATACTCTGAATGATAGCTATAGATCCGGAAGGGATGCTTCTAGGTAAACTGAGTAATCAACCGGCGGTGCTGGATCTTTCCTAAATGCATCTAGCTCAGCATCTGATGGATCCGTTGGAACTTTATCTGTATCTGGTGGATCTCTAATGAATGGGTATGGATTTGTATATGGAACCGTAACTGGAGCACGTGTGAAACAAAGCATAGAAGCTCGGATAAGGTGGACCGGGGCACAATGTATGTAAATGTATGTCTAAAGCTCTCTGATCATCGTGCAGGATTCCTCGACGATAGATGATGCTTGAGCCTGAGTGATTGTACTAAAGAACCTACCTTAAAGAATAGTAAGGTCTTTTTTTTAGGGGGCAAGGATGCGTAAGCAGGCTTGACCACCGGGAAAGGATGCGTAAGCAGGCTTGACCACCGGGAAAGGATGCGTAAGCAGGCTTGACCACCGGGAAAGGATGCGTAAGCAGGCTTGACCACCGGGAAAGGATGCGCAAGCAGGCTCGACCAACGGGAGAGGAATAATATCGATCCGGATAAGCAAAAATTCTGCCCGCCGGATCGACCTGGAGAAGGGCAACCTCTTACTTAGAGCGAGCTAAATTCGATCACCAGCATTCCTATCTGCCAGCAAACAACCAGCTCGCCATGCCAGAAAGAAAAAGGATTTGATCCGGCCGCAATAAAGGACAGGAGTCTACCTCCTATTTCTTTTCTCTTTCAAAGGTTTGTTGCAGGATATTCCGGCATTCTTATTCCAGAACATTTCTTTTCGGTAGCCCTTTCAGCTCTCTAAAGAGTCCGGGCGAGCAAGAAAACGGAGGGCAGTAAACAACGCTGATAAGGCAGCCGGATAGATCGCCAACAAACTTAGCTTTGAATAAGATCAACAACGGGAAGAGTAATAAGATCGACCTGTAACCGTGCAGAAAGAAAAGCTATCCCCGATCTCCTTCAACCTGTTACTACTACTTATCAAATTGTTCCAGAGAAAGCCTTTTATTAGAGTCGAGTGCCCCATCGTTGCATCTCCTGCTCTCCAGTGGTATCTTCCGATTAGGGGCCGCCGGACATGGTCTTGGCTCTCACTCTTGAGACCGTGGGAAGGAAGAGATTACCTGCTCCCGAGCAAATGGCAATAAATGGGAGAAGAAGGGAGAGATATCGCCTGGACTAGGTCTCTACGGAGGTGTCTTGTAGCGTTGACCTTTCTTTCGCCAACTCTGAATGTTGGGGAAATTCTTTGATGTTGTGCCTCAGCAAAATATTCCAGCCAAGTAGGTCCATTGAATACCCGAGTCAGCAAGTGGATGAAGGTCCTAATTATTCCGGTTCATAAAGCAGGCGGTTCACTGTCGCCGTCTACGTATAAAAGCTCTCCAGGGATGTGGAAAGTCATTCTTTTTCGATCTGAGAATCTCATTGAAAGCGCTTCGACCTCGTGTTAGGTAACTAGAGATAGCATAAAGAACTTAAGGTCTTGAACTCCGAATTTCTATTTATTCCCCTCTCCCTCTTGATCAAAAATGCCTTCCCGGGATAACGCTGCGCCCCATTTAGGTAAAGGTTGAACCTCGACGCGAGCCCACCCTCCGTTTTGCGGGTGGGGCTGGCTGTGGGGAAAGAACTTATCTGGTGGGGCCCCTCCTTCGACTCTGGATTTATGCGATTATGAATTTCACTTGACTTTTTTGATTCCGATGCGACTTATCCTTCTGGAGCTGACGTAACAAACTACGCAAGCCTCCCGGCGGAGCCAACAGAAATCCTATCCGAATGCGAAAAATAAGAGGCGGTTTCATCATGGTGGTATACCAGCCGCCTGTTTCGAAACTTCCAGTTCCAATCGGAGCATATGGATCCGTAAATAGATTTGTATTTATAGTAGCTTTAGTTGTGCTCGTCGTTTCTTGAATGGATAAAAAGTATCTCTTTTCGGGGAACATGGTCAACCAGAAACTATTATGTCCGCGATTCTTTATCCACCACGATCTTTCACGATGCAGAAAAGAATCCAGTTTTCCATTCTCATATGAGGAAAAGTGGATTGGCAACAGGTCGATTATGGCACGAAGTGATTCATCATGCTCGAACATGAATGGGTTCGTTAAGGACGGTTTATAGATCATCAAATTACCACAAATGGAATGAAAAGTGGGTCCATGTGAATGATCAATACCCCGCAAACCACAACGCTCCTTCCCCATATGGAGTTCGGGACCCAAAGGCAATCGTTGAGTAAACTGTATCTTTTCCGTGCTAGTTGACCTGAGCCGCGCCATTACTGCTGGGGCTCGGCCTCCGAACCGTACGTGGGACGAGTTTTTGCCTCATACGGCTCTTCCCATGGGGCAAGTAAAGTAAAGTAAAGTAAGGTAAGGATGCGTAAGCAGGCTCGACCACCGCCCACCACCCAATAAGCATCAAGGAAGGCAGGGCTCGACTGTTAAGGAGAGGAATTTCTTACTCGACCATCGCCCCCCACCCAATAAGCATCAAGGTACGTTAGTGACTCGACTGATAAGGACCCTTTAGGGTGCGTAAGCACGCTCGACTAATAAGGAGAGGGGGCTCGACTGATAAGGACCTTTAGGTGCTCGACCCCAGGTTGACTTATTGGGTGGG
>Ga0213498_10000034_pt1 | contig 16333 bp, 6 predicted proteins | sample Lodgepole_Yose_4_FD_150981 | JGI IMG/M metagenome (GOLD analysis project Ga0213498, IMG submission 150981) | Leaf-associated microbial communities from Pinus contorta in Yosemite National Park, California, United States - Lodgepole_Yose_4 | ecosystem: Host-associated > Plants > Phyllosphere >...
AATTCAGGTTGGCATGCTCACTTTATAGAACAAAAAGGTAGCCTAGGTATCATAATAATCTGTCTCGGAGGTGGAATTCAGGAACTTGCTTGCCATCAACTAGCATATGGTGTGTGGAGGTGAACTCTGGATCATTTTTGGATAGTTGCGTCCATCCAAAGGTCTCGTGGCCACAAGAGTTAAGAACAATAGTCAATGACGCAATTGGGAGATGTCTGAGGTAGTATGCAACATGATTGGTGTTTCCATTTTTATATCTATTGTCAAAGAAGAATTGTTGCAGATATGTAGACCACTTATGATGGAAATTGTTCTACAACTTCCCTTGTGTCTCTATAAACTAAAGAGGTCTATTATCGATGTGGATGATCATCTCATTCTCAAGAATGTAATGGTTCCATTTCCCACAAGCCTGCATGATGGAACACTTCTCTTTATCATATGTGGGCTACTTTCAAATTGTATCAAAAAGTGTCTCACTATGATAGGTCACTTGATTCCCGTGATGGGTCGGGACTGCACCAATAGCATAGTCAAAGGCATCTGTCTCAATTTCAAATAGTTTTTGTAGGTATGGAAATGTGAATACCGATGTATAGGAGAGGTTGTGCTTCAAATCAAAAAACACCTTCTATTGCGACTCTGACTCAAAGGCCAAGCGATATGGGGGAATCCCAACACAAACCTCCAATATAAATTTTCAAGGCCCAAAAAGTTGTGAAACTCTGTTAGAGTGGTTGGGGCTGGCCAATTCCGAATGACTTTAATCTTAGACGGTTCCACATGTGTGCCTCGCTCATCTATGATGTAACCCATATATTGCACCTAGCTCATGCCAAAGATGCATTTATCAAATTTGGCACATAGTTTGTGCTGCCACAGGGTTTGAAGGACCCACCTAATGTGTTGCAAGTGTTCTTACTAACTCTTGTTGAAGATGAGGATGTCATCTAGATAAACAACCACTAATGAGTTCGTGAAGGTTTGAAAGATGTCATCCATTAGCCTCACAAAAGTATCAGGGGAATTTGTCAACCCGAAGGGCATAACCAACCATTCAAAAAGGCCTTCCTAGGATTTGAATTTGTTCTTCCATACATCTGTGGGATTTATTGGAACATGGTGATAGATAAAATTCAGATCGATCTTGCTGAAATACTTGCCCCCCCTTGAGTTGGTGTAGAATGTCATCAATTCATGGAATTGGATACGTGTTCCTCACATTGATCTTGTTTAGTGCCTGATAATCAATGCAGAGCCTCTAGGTCCCAATTCTTCTGTACAAGTACAATTGAGCTTCCACAAGGCTAGGAACTTATTTGGATGTACCCTTTTTGTAGAAACTCCTAGATTTTCTGCTTGATCTCTTTATTTTCTAAAATGTTACAATGATATATTGGCATGTTGGATAGAGGTGCTCCAGGAGTTGTATCGATCAAATGCTTGACCTGATAGTGCAAGGGTACCCCTATGGGTGAGGAGAAGATGTCCATGTATTTATCCACAACCTTATCCACTTACTTCTACTACGTGGGCGAACCCTTCCTGAGGGTCATGGATGTGGCCATGATCTTCCCCTTACTTTGAGAGTGAATGAGAAAGAAAAGAAATTTCCCGATATGGGAGATTATCTTACTACATTGCTTAGCAGAGATAAAAGAGATGATGGTAAGTGGGGCTACCTATGGTATCCTATATAACTTATTAACGAGAGAAATAATAGCAGTGCAAGGCCTTGAAACATACACACATGACACTTCCATAGTATGGTTGACCTAAGAACATCAGAATGTTAGAGAGGAGAGACATCACACAATACCTCATCCAAGAAGGGCTTGATGTTATAGGGAAGGTGACACTTCTGGCTATTGTGGAGATCTCATCCTTGGTGAAGCCACCTGATGGTGTACAAATGCAGGTGTGGTGTGATTGGTAAGCCCAAATATTTCATGACCTCTTCTGAAATGAGGTTATTTTGGCTTCTGTTTTCAATAATGAATTGCAATGATGAATCGTTCACCCACATATGTGAGTGGAAGAGATGTTGCCCCTCCTTTGGATCTTCGAGTTCAATCTTCTAGATCTCGGTGGTGGCAATAGTGGCACTAGGATCTACATCAATAATCTACTTCCCTTTTTCATTTCCCTTGCTGGTTTCGAACTTAGACTGCTTGGCTAGTGACTGCTTGCTTCGACGCTCACTTGTGTTGTGAGTGGGGCTCTTGTGGAACTCACACCACTTTCCTATGTCCTTCTTTCTCTTCGTGGTGTTGTTATTTGATTGCAGGTTCAATGGGTTATCTTGGGTCACTCCACCTTAGCTTTGTCCTTTGTTCTATGGTTTGGGGGCACCTTTCCCTTAATTCGAATTCACAGATCCAAAGTCTCGCTTCTCCTATTTAAACTTTTGCTTGATCTTGACATCATATCGGTGGGCGGTGCCAAGTGAGGAAATGTCTAGGAACTCCATCTCATAGTTGTGCTTTTGCATACAACCCCGGTACTTGACTACCAGATGCCACTCAGAATCCTTGATAACCAACTTCGTGCGAAGTGTGTGATAAATATTTGTGAACTTCAGCACGTCTTGGTCCCTTCCCTTTTGTAGTGTGGTCCACTTTATGTACTTATCTTTATATCTCCTAATAGGTTAATACTGCTCCTTGATGTTATCTCAGAAAGAGTTCCAAGTGGGTGTGGTTGAAAACAGTCAGGGTTCCTTCTCATCCTTCTACTCACAGTAGGTTTCCCACCAGTTCTTGATGTGGGGGGTGACCTTGAGGAGTGCAAAATTAATATTTTCCCTATTGGAAAATTTGTGAATTGAAAAATACCCTTCCAACAGATTTAACCATCTATCTACGATGTATGCATCTATCTGGCCTTCAAATATGGGAATGTCAAATTACAATTGTAACTTGAAGGGAGTGATGCCACCAGAGTGGCTTTTGGATGAAGATGCGTGACATATGGGCATCTGTCGAAGGATCTGGGAAAATTGTCCATCATTGTGTTCCTCTATCGCTCTAGGGATTCTTCAAGAAATATTTTGAAGGGATGTCTTGTTCCCTCGTCTTTCTTTTCTTTCTCCATGGGAGGCCATCGGGGTTTGTGGGGCTGGTATTGAAAATCTTAAACTAGTTCAAGCCCTAATTCCTTATACCCCATCCTCATTCTAGACATGCAAAGAAAAACAGAGAAAGAGCATACTCCTCTGACACCACTAATTTAGACTTATACAAGAACACAACAAAATACAGATATAAACATAAACACATAGATGCAATAGAAATAAAACTTCATTTCATTACATTCAAAGAACTTAAATATTCTTACATACAAAATGGAAATAAACTAGCTCGAGTCATGCTAGCTTATCTCTGAGAAGATATGTGGCAGCTACATGCCTCTGAACTTTGTTACAATGAGTCTCGAACACCTATTTATTATTGAGAAACAATGGAAAACCCTAAACATCCAAAAACATAACCCTAGGAGATGAAGCGCCAAAACTATGGGCCCTCTTAGGGTAAACTAGTACATCAACTTCTCGGGGTTGTAACTTTCGTATAATATCTCCGTTTGACACAAATGAACCTCACTAGAAATATCTATCCAAGGACTATAACGTTTGACTACAAACGTCAATCATAGAATGATGTTTGCTCATTTTCCAAAAAAACGTAGTGTATGGCCTCAAAATGGCTATGGAAGTTCAACACTTGAAAAACTACCAAAAATAGTAAACTGTGCTACAATTATGACAACTAAAAGAAATAATGGTACAATAGTGGGGGTCCAAGTGGAATAGGTGGGTGGTGACCAATATCCACTTGGATCAACATGGAAAAAGAAAGAATAAATAAAGCAAAAAATGCATTTTACCTCTTTGTAGTGAAGATAAAGAGGACCAATCATATATAGATAATCATTGCTCGAGTCACATAACATGAGACAAATAAAAAGTTATCTTACTCAAGGAAGTCAAAATTACCAGTGCCATTCTCAGAGAAAATACATCAACCAAAATAATGGGAAAAAGGCTAGTTGGCCTTGACAATGAGAAAAGTAAGGCTAAAGAAGTCTTGTTTGTCGAAGGTTTAAACAAAAATGTTTTATGTTTAAGTAAAATGGTTGATAACATAAATGACATCACATTCTCATATAAAGGATGTAAAATGAGGAAGAATTCGGTAAATTGTAGCAACAACAACTAGGACCTCAAACATTGCATACGTCCTTAATAAATGTAAACTGAAAGATTGTAGTATGAGAATGTTATCTCTCTTACCACATCAATTAGAGAAAAGTGAGGGACAAAAACACCTCAAGTAACATAAAGGACATACAAATCATTGATGGTGAGCTACAAGAGAATAATGGTTAGTTGAAAGGTCCACTGGAGATATATTGAGGGTAGTATGTAAATTTCATTTAGCTAGAAAGCAAGATGAACAAGTGAATTGAAGTAAAGATGGTGTGAGAAGGTGGTGTGAATAGTAGATATGGATCCATAATAAGAAAAAGGAAAGAAGGAATATGTCATTTTTTGTCAACAATCAGTGTATATTAGGAGGTCATAGAGAAGAATAGTGAATAAGATCAGGGGGGTCTACAAGATTAGTAGTAGCATGTGTTCAGGGGGAGTTGATTGTTCAACCAAAAAAAAATGAAAAAATTTCAAATCTTATATGTTTTGTATTATTTCAATTTTATAAGTGGCCAACATAATAATGTTAAATAATAATAAGCATAAGTAGCATGTCATGTTAAGGTATGAGAAGAATTTGGATTTTGTAACAACCATTAGTGTGCAATGGCTCCGTTGTACAACAATAGAAATGAAGCTCGTTAATTGGTACAAAAAGGGAGAGATATTGGTATTTGGATCAACCATTGGTGCAATATTATATATCAATTTTGGAGTAGCTTTAATTATGGGTTGGTACAATAGTACAACTCATTTAATCGATACCAAAGAAAAATACTTGTATCGGAAGGAGAGGCAAACATTTTAAGGGAAGAAAAGTGTATTACAATGTACTATGAGATGGAAAATTTTGATGTTTCCTAAGTCTTTCTCTATCTTTATTCAATTGGTATCATTTGATTTAAGTGGTAGCAACAAGTATGTTAAAAAAAATTAATATCAGTAGCCTCTTATATACCTCTGCCATTGAAGCCAAAGGTGGAGAGTAACAATCATCGGAGATGCAATGCGTATTAAGATATTGAGTATAAACAATGAACAAAGGGGTAGAGTTATCGAGAATCAACTCTTCAAAGGAAAAACAAGAGAAAAAAAAATGCAATGACTTACACAAACATTTAAAATAGAGATCTCACTAGGGAAATCCAAATTTGGAAAACTAGAAAGATTTTTCAGTATATAATATTACTTTACAATGTTACAATACAATGTGTACATTATGTGGCATCCATTAACCCTATATCTATTAATCATATTTATTTTCTTAATCAGAATTACATTACCATGGACTGCATTAATTATGTGCCATAAAACTACCAAAAGTGAAAATTGTGTGTTGAAAATCGTCAAAAGTGGAGATTAAAAACCATCCAAATATTTTTTAGGGGGGGCTAAGACCCCACAATGACCTCCCATTTCTCATGATGCATACAAATCACATGTGTATCTAATAATTCAAATAATATAACACATACCCAACATTTTCATAATAATTCCATTCTAATTCCCAATGCATTTCAACTATGAGCCACTAAATCTTTTGATTTCATTATAGGTGTGCTTATTACAAGTATGTTTGAAGTTTTAATAAAAAAATTTCTTACCAATACTATCAATGTTTTTTATATCCAATTTATACATTTACATTTCCATGTTTGTCTCCCATGGATCAACGTCGCTCTCCAAGGGCACCATTAATTAGTGGAAGATGCCATGGGAGTTAAGGTCAATATGGGTGGTTACAAACTCCTATAGAAGCACCTAAGTATTGATGGTTAGTACCCATCACTTAGTTAAAGAAATATTATTCACATTATAACACTTGTTGTTGTCTCCACCTATTGTACACGTATAAGTTTTGGTAAGCTTCATCTTCAACCCTTTTGCTTGTGTCATCTTTCTAGTAAGAAAGAATACTTTTCTCTATGAAGAACAAGATATTCAATGTTAGTTAGACAATCTAATCAAATTAAAAAGGATATGGATTCAAATCATATGATCTTTTGTAATTTCCTTCAATATAGCATTCGTTTTGTTTATGTGGGAATTTCAAATGATTTATTTTTTGTCCCTTGCTCAAATCTCACCTTTAGAGTTACATGGGGAATATCCTAAAATGACATAAAAACATTGATAAATGTGAAAATTGAATTCAAGCATATTTGGGAGTATCTTGTTTGTCCTCTTATTAAAAATATACGAGAATATGCACAAAAATGGAAATCTCTTATTAATATGTGAAAAATTATATCCATATAATGAAGTTATCTAGAAACAAGTTCTCAAACTTGAATGCTTATCCAGATCTCCAAACAATGCTTCTAGTTTGTCCTTAAAGTGCAAACTTGGAAGTTTCACTTGTATACACAAACGTATTTGCATCAGCATGCTTGTATATATTCTCTATTATTTTTGTCATTTTACATGTACAAGGGTGTCATCTCTTCGAAATCAGGACCTCCCTTTATAGTGTTTCTATTCCTTGACAAATATAATATGTCATAGCCTATCGAAAATAAACATAGGACAATGTTATACTCATGAATATTTCATGGTTGGCATAGTATGTAGAGTGAGATAGCCTTTTTCTAAGCTCCTTGGTCATCTCTTTAAGCTCACTTTCTTTTTCTTTAAGCTCTTTAATTGGATTGTGTAATTCTGGATTGCTTAAAATACAGGCACAAAGCTAAAAGTGACCAAGATTTTTGAAATTTTATCTGAAACAATAGACAGTGAAGTTGAAAATCTTCAAATTTTGAGCAAAAGCTAATAAAATATTGTTACCAATAATCCACAAAGCATAGTTAATTGGTAGATAAAATAAGTTGAGATCATTTTATTAATGTCCAATGAATGACCAAAAAAAGATGTCTATGGGGATAAAAGTACAACTAGTGTAATATATAGTGAAAGCACAATAAGAGTGTAATAGTAACTCATAGAGCCATGTTAACAATAGAAGGAAAAGATCTAATCTCTGGAAGTAAAGTTACAAAAGGGTAAAATAATATCCAATGAATGACCAAAAGAATATGTCCATGGGAATAAAAGTACAACTAGTGTAATACATAGTGAAAGCACAGTAAGAGTGTAATAGTAACTCATATAGCCATGTTAACAATAGAAGGAAAAGATCTAATATCCGGAAGTAAAGTTACAAAAGGGTAAAATAATAACTAGAAGAAAGAAGGATGCAAAGAAATAAAATGCATGCATTTAAGCAAAATGTCATTAAGAGTGCTCGAATTAGCCCAAAGGTTTAGCTCAACTGGTTGTTGTCAATGACTTTGGGAATTTGGCTAGATTTATGGTAACACGTGTTTGACTTAAGTAAATGACTTTGGACATTTGGCTAGAATTATGGCAACATGCGGCAGACTTAAGTCAATGACTTGGGGTATTTGGCTAGATTTATGGCAACCTGTGTGGGACTTAAATCTACATGGGTTAGTCACACTGAGCTAAACTAATAGATTTATTAAGGATGCCATCCACAAATGTGGACAAGCACTTCTTGAGTTTCCCAGCGTTTAAATAAACTTGGGTTCCTTTTAGACAGTGAGGCCAACCAATTTTAATTTAAAACTGTATTTCAAGTTGAAAGAGGGGAGATGAGATGGAGGCCAATGTATGAGCTGGAAAGAAAGATTATGCAAGGGATAAGTAGCCAATGTATGAATTGGGAAGAAAGATTGTTCAAGAGATAGAGGCTAATATATTCGTTGAAAGAAGCACTGTAGATATTTATAGAAATTGTGTTCAAATCCTATAAAATTTATTTTAAATTTGAAAAAAATGTAAAAAAATCAATTTCACTATAGATGTAAAAATTCAGAAATTCATTATAAATCAAGGCTGGTAAATAATAATAATTGAAACGATTAGTTAATAAAAGAATTGAAAAACACAAAAAAAAGCTTAAATGGAAAAGAAAAAAAAGACTGCTAAAAAGCATGTCAGCTTTCTAATATACTTGCTTTTTTGGGATGGTAGTTAGAAGCAATTTTAAAACTTTCCTTTTTGAATGATGGTGAGAACCAATTTTAAAACTTTCCTTTTTTGGATGATGGTTTGAACCAATTTTAAAACTTTCCTTTTTGGGACGATGGTGGGAATTAATTTTAAAATTTTCCTCCATATCGAAATCCAAAAGAGAAGAGATGTAGGGCAATGTATCAGTTGGAAAGAGAGCAGATTTGTCATTATGTGGAACGGTTGTTTCCAGAGACATATTGGACTACGATAATAACACCATTCAAATTAAAATCCATGCAATTTTTGGAAATTAAAAATAAAATAAAAACATGCCAGTTTTCTAAATATAATTGCTTTTATATAGACGGCCCAGTTTTCTAAATATAATTGCTTTTATATAGACGGCCCAAGTTTTCTAAATATAATTGCTTTTATATAGATAGCAACGTGGTGGAGTGGGGTAGGTGCGTTTTAATGAAAATCTCATCCACTACGCCCATATCTTGGAGATGTTGGTTGGAATTTTGAAGAGGCGGTACGTCGGTTTTAAACTTTTTCAGATTACAAATTTGGAATATTCTTAAAATCTTTGAAATAACAGATGAGATCAGCCATCCGATTTTGTCATTTTTTAATTTCATAAAATATTGGATTGATGTTGCGCAAAATTTAAAAAATATTTATGATAATGGATTGATGTTGCGCAAAATTTACAGAATCCAGGGTAAATACATTGAAAAGTGCGTTGATCTAAGTTTTACGCAATTTGGACAAACGAGCCCATTCCATTCCGTTGGTGGGAGCATTAAAGCATTCCGTTGATCTAAGTTTTACGCAATTTGGACAAACGAGCCCATTCCATTCCGTTGGTGGGAGCATTAAAGTATTTCGGTGGGACCAATACTTCAAAGTATTTGGGTGTACGTGAAACGGTTGGTATCGAGGCCAATGTATCCGTTGAAAGGAACACTATTTATATCAGGCATAGAAGCTTGCATAAAATTTAAATTTTCATTTTACTCTGGTGTGGTTGAACATTTCAGTCCAAGTCTGTACCTGATGCATGAGTGCGCCTGTCTGATGCATGCGTGCCTCTGTATGTGGCAATCTAATGCATGCGTGTCTCTGTGCCTGGCAATCTGATGCATGACTGTGTTTGTGTCTGTGCATAATCTTTCTGTGCCTGTCTGATGCATGTCTGTGCCTGTGCATGAATCTTTCTGTGACTGTCTGATGCATGTCTGTGCCTGTGCATGAATCTTTCTGTGCATGTCTGTGCCTGTGCATGAATCTTTGTGTTCCTCTGATACTGAGTTGCGTGAGTGTGATTCTGTTTGCTTCCCAACGTCAAAGGAAGGGCGGTCCAGCAACTGAACAGTCATGGCTCTCTCTCAATAATGGCTTATTTTAATTTCAGGTACATACTATCATTAATTCATTTGTGCTCTGTTTTTCATTTTCTATAATATCATTTTAATTCATTTCCGCCATTTTAATGCATGCATGTCCCTATTTCAAATCGAAGAGTTCGATGGAAAACAACCTCCAATTGAGGAGTTCTTAAAGCATGATGAATGATGAATGGTCTTTTCGTTTCAGATTTCTTTACGTTAATTTCTTCCTGGTCAAGCCACAACCAGAATAGCTTATATTCTTTATTTTTCTTTCTGTTAATTTCCAACCTCCAATTGAGGAGTTCTTAAAGCATGATGAATGGTCTTTTCGTTTCAGATTTCTTTACGTTAATTTCTTCCTGGTCAAGCCACAACCAGAATAGCTTATATTCTTTATTTTTCTTTCTGTTAATTCCTTCTTTCAACCCTCTAATGGTGGAAATCGAAATGTAATGAGTATTAACTTTTAATTGAGTGAAACCCAAATGTAATGAGTAATTTTGTAATTCCTTCTTTCAGCCCTGTAACGATGGAAACTGAAATGTCAAACCAGCCATGTATTGTATTGGGTATTTTTTTTGATTGAGTGAAACCGAAATGTCAAATCAACACTGTAATGATTTCTTTTAATTCAATTCTTTTAATTGAAAGATTTAATTATAAGTACATTTCCCCTCAATTTTGCTCTCAAAACAGAAACCAGTCCTTTCGTTTCAATTTTGTTTAGGTTAATTTCTTCGACCAAGTCAAACCACAGCAAGGAAAGCGTATTTTCTTTATTTTACTTTCTGCAATTCCTCCCTTCAGACCTGTAACGACGGACAATTATATTTCCTTTTAATCGTCTAAGAGTATTTTCAATTGATTTCTTTAGCTGGGTTATAACTACGACGGAAACCAAGGTGTCAAACCACACTGATATTTTCTTTTAATTCTCTAAGAGTATTTTCTATTGATTTCTTTACCCGTGTTATCGATCCATCCAATAGTTATTGTTCGGCATATCCCATCTATCCATCTGGTACAGGTACCCGTTCCCTCATTTCAGATTTCTTTATGTTAATTTTTTCCTCATCAAACCACAACAAGAATAGGGTATTTTCTTTATCTTTCTCTTTCTCTGTAATTCTTTTCTTCAGCCCCGTAATGACGGAAATTAAGGTGTCAAACCACACTGGTATCTTCTTTTAATTGTCTAAGAGTATTTTCTAATCCAATAGTTATTGTCCAGCTTATCTCATCTATCGATTTGGTGCTTAACAGATTCATTCCTGGATTATTCCTTCATCCATCAATATATGTTTCTCCAACATTTAATTTGCATGCAATTTAATATGCATGTACACATGTTCAACATTTCAATGTCTTTAACTTTGGTTTCTTGAGGTGTAGTTTCAATATAGTCTGTATTTTTGTTTTATTTAAATTAATTTCTTGAGGTGTAGTTTTAATAGGCTAGGCTAAGCTAAGCTAAGATACAATAAGCTAGTTTAGAGTAGGTTTGGATAAGGTAGGTCTAGGCTAGGATAGGGTATGGTAGGTTATGTTAGATTAGAATATGGTAGTCTAGTGTTAGGCTAGGATTACATTAAGCTAGGGTAGCATAGGCTAGGCCACACTAGAGTAGGCAAGGCTATAGCCAGCTAGGCTAGGTTAGGCCAAAGTAAGCTAGAGTAGGGTATGCTAGGGTAGGCTAGGAAAGAGTAGGCTAGGCTAGGCTAGGAAAGAGTAGGATAAGTAGGTTGGGTTAGGCTATGAAACAGTAGAGTAGGCTAGAGTAGGCAAGGCTATAGTAGGCTAGGGGAGGCTAGAGTAGGTTAGGCTAGGGTAGAGTAGGCTAAGTTATGCTAGAGTGGGCTAGAGTAGGATAGTTTATAGTAGGCTAGGCTAGAGTAAGTTAGGCTAGGAAAGGTTAGGCTGGGCTATAATAAGTTAGGCTAGCTTAGGTTCAAGTAGGCTAGGCTAAGTGAGGGTAGGCTAGAGTAGGCTAGGCTAGAGTGGGCTAGAGTATGGTAGGGTAGTCTAATCTAGACTAGGCTAGGCTAGTATAGAGTAGGCTAGGCTAGAGTACAATAAGGTAGGCTAGGATAGATTAGGCTAAGGTAGGCTAGGCTAGTCTAGGATAGAGTAGGCTAAGCTAGGTTAGCCTAGAGTAGGTTAGTCTAGGCTAGTATAGAGTAGGATAGGCTAGAGTACGATAGGGTAGGCCAGAGTAGGTTAGGCTAGGCTAGGCTAGAGTAGGTCAGGCTAGGTTAGGCTACAGTAGGTTATGCTAGGCTAGGCTAGTTTAGGCTAGAGTAGGTCAGTCTAGGCTAAGCTAGGCTAGGCTAGAGTATGATAGGGTAGGCTAGGGTAGGCCAGAGTAGGTTAGGCTAGGCTAGGCTAGAGTAGGCTAGGCTAGGTTAGGCTAGAGTAGGTTATGTTAGGCTAGGCTAGAGTAGGATAATCTAGAGTAGGTTAGGCTAGGCTAGGCTAGGCTAAGCTAGAGTAGGCTAAGTTAGGCTAGGCTAGATTAGGCTAGGCTAGGCTAGGCTAGGCTAGATTAGGCTAAGCTAGGCAAGAGTAGGTTAGCCTAGGCTAGAGTAGAGTAGAGTAGGCTAGGCTAGGCTAGGTTAGGCTAGGCTAGGCTAAGGTAGGCTAGAGTACAGTAGGGTAGGCTAGGGTAGGCGAGAGTAGGCTAAGCTAGAGTAGGCTAGGCTAGGATAGATTAGGCTAAGGTAGGCTAGAGTAGGCTAGGCTAGAGTGGGTAGGGCTACGTTAGGTTATGCTAGAGTAGGCTAGGCTAGGCTAAGCTAGGCTAAAGTACAATAGGGTAGTCTAGAGTAAGCTAAGATAGAGTAGGTTAGGATAGGTTAGGATAGGATAGGATATGATAGATTTGGCTAAGGTAGGCTGGGGTAGGCTAGGCTAGGAAAGAGTAGGCTAGGCTAGGTTAGGCAAGATTATAGTAGGCGAGGGTAGGCTAGAGTAGGCTAGAGTAGGCTAGGCTAGGCTAAAGTAGGCTAGGCTAGGCAAGAGTAGGTTAGGTTAGGCTAGAGTAGGTTAGGTTAGAATAGGCTAAACTATAGTAGGTTAGGCTAGAGTAGGTTAGGTTAGGCTAGAGTAGGTTAGGTTAGGCTAGAGTAGATTAGGGTAGAATATGTAATGATAGCTTATGTTAGATTGGACTAGGCAAGAGTAGGCTAGGCTAGAGTAGGCTAGCATAGGCTAGGCTAGAATAGGTTAGGTTAGGTTAGGTTTGGCTAGGTTAGGCTAGAGTAAACTAGCCTAGAGTAGTCTAGGCTAGAGTATCCAAGGCTAAATTAGGGTAGGCTAGGGTAGGCTGCCTAGGTTAGGGTAGGCTTGGGCATGCTAGATTAGGCTACGCTAGAGTACGTTATGCTACGCTAGGCTAGACTAGTCTATGTTAGGCCAGGTTATGCTAGGGTAGGGTAGGATAGAAATGGCTAGGCCAGGCTAGGATAGGCTAGGCTAGGCTAGGCTAAGGTAGATTAGGTTATGATAGGTTGTGTCAGGGTAGGATGGAGTAGGGCAGGCTTAGGGTAGAGTAAGCTAGGCTAGTCTAGGTTAGAGTAGTCTAGCATAAGCTAGGTTAGAGTAGGCTAGGCTAGAGTAGGCTATGTCATGATATGTTATAGTGTAGGCTAGGCTATGATAAGCTAAACTAGGCTAGGATAGAGTCATTTAGGCTAGAGTAGGGTAAGCTAGGTTGTATTTAGCTAGGCTAGAGTAAGTTAGGCTAGGTTATGCTAGAGTAGGCTAGGCTAGAGTAGGTTATGATAGGCTAAGCTAGACTAGAGTAGGCTAAGCTAAAGCATGTCAGTGTCGAGTAGGCTAGGCTAAGATATTCTAAGCTAAATCACTATGCCAAACTAAAGTAGGCTACAAAAGGATAGCTTAACCCAGGCCAGGTTAGACTAGGTTACGATAGGCTACGATGGAGTAGGATAGAGTAGGCTAAGCCAGACTATAGTTGGAAAACCTAGAGTAGGCTAGGCTAGACTAGACTAAAGTAGGCTAAGGTAGACTAGGCTAGGCTAGGCTAGAGTAGATTACATTAAAGTAGACTAGGATAGAGTATTCTAGATAGAGTAGTCTGAGTTAGAGAAGGCTAGGCCACGCTAGAGTAGGTCAAGCTAAATTAGGCTAAGCTAGGCTAGATTAAGCTAGGCTAAGCCAGAGTAGGTTAAGCTAGGCTAAGCCAGAGTAGGTTAAGCTAGGCTAGGCTATAATATCTTAGGCTAAGCTAGAGTAGTTTAAGCTATATTAGGCTATTCTAGAGTAGGATAAGCTAGGCTAAAGTAGGCTACGCTAGAGTAGGGTAAGCTAAGATAGGGTAGGCTAGTATAGGCTAGGCTAAATTAGGCTATGTAAGGATAAAGTAAGCTACACTAAGATAGGATAAGCTATAGTATCTTAGGTTAGAGTAAGATAGCCTAAAGTGGGCTAAATTAGGATGGGATATAGTAGGTTAGAACATGCTAGGATATAGTAGACTAGATTAGGTTAAACTACGCTAGACTAGAGTAGGTTAGACTATGCTAGGTGAGTAGAATAAAGTTGTCTAAAATAGATTAGGCTGTAGTAGGTTTGAGAAGTTTAGAGTAGGGTAAGATAGAGTGAATTAGGATAAGATGGAGTGGTTAAGCTAGGATAGATTAGGCTATATTAGGGAAGGGTATGATACAGTAGGCTAGGTTATAATAAGTTGGGATAGGTTAGAATATGTTGAGCTAAAGTAGGTTTAACATACTAGGTTAGGCTAGGGTAGAATAGGTTAGGATAGAGTAGCCTACAGTAGGATAGGATATGCTAGACTAGGATAGAGTAGGCTAGAGTATAGTAGGCTAGCCTAGGGTAGGATATGATAAAGTAGGGTAGGCCAGGCTATGATAAAGTAGGGTAGGTTGGCTAGCCTAGGGTAGAGTATGCTGTAGTAGACTAGAGAATGCTAGGATAGAGTAGGCTAGTGTAAGGTAGGGTAGGATAGGATATTGTAGGCTAGAATAGGCTACAATAAGCTAGGATATAATAGGTTAAGATAGGCTAGGTTATGTTAGAGTAGGATATGTAAGGATAGAGTAGGATAAATTTTGTTAAGCTAGGCTAGACTAGAATTAGCTAAGCTTCTCTAGGCTATGTTTAGCTAGGCTCTAATAGGATAGGATTTACAAAAATAGGATAGGATCAGGTAGGGTAGAGTAGAGTAATCTAGAGGTAAGCTAAGCTATGTGAGTGTAGTCTAAGTTAGAGTAGGCCAAGATAGACTTGGCTATGCCAAATTATCTAAGGTGAAATTGGCTAGGCTTGCTAAGAGTAGCCTAGGCTCGAGTAGCATGGAAAATTTTAGGGGCTAATATTTGCAGGTGGGCTAATTTTCCATGATATTTCCACAAAAAGGATTCACCAATTTCCATTTTTTATAAAAATGATTCGCCCAAATTTTACAATATCAAATTATTTTACCTTAAAAATTTCCAACATTATATAAAGACTATACATAAAACCATTATAAATTTGAATATTGTTACAAATATATCAATAAACATTTTATAGTTTGCCTATTAGGGAATAGTGAGGTTCACCAATGTTTTCAAACTTTAAGATAAGTTTCCATCCTTAAAATTTTCACTACCAAGTAGGGAAGAGTAGGCTAGTGTATGATATGCCAGAGGTTAGCTTCTTCTAGGAAAATGTAGGCTAGATTAATCTAGGTTAGATTAGGCTAGGCTAGGCTAGGCTAAAGTAGGCTAGAGTAGTCTAAACTAGAGTTGTCTAGGCTAGATTACTCTAGGCTAGAGTAGGCAAGAGTAGGCTAGGCTAGATAAGGCAAGAGTAGACTAGGCTAGGATAGTTTAAGATAGTCTAAGCTAGGCAAGGCTAGGCTATAGTGAGCTAAGCTAGAGTAGGCTAGGGTAGGCTATATCAGTGTAGGTTAGGCTAGAGTAGACTAAGTTAGGCTATGCTAGAGTACACTATAGTACGCTAGGCTAGGCTTGAGTAAGTTTTGTAAGGCTAGGCTAAAGTAGGCTCTAGTAGGCTATGCTAGAGTAGGGTGGAATAGGATAAGATATGCTAGAGAAGACTAGACTATGCTATTTTGGTCTTGTTGACCACACTTTGTCAACAATCCAAGAAAGTAGAGTACAAAGAAGTGGAGAATGTTTTTCGAAGATCAAAGTCATCAATCACAATTAATATATCATTGTAAGCCCAATTTCTGCAAAGTTTATTATACATGATGCTAATATGATCATTTATGTATGTAACAACACCTAGGTAAACCTCATATTTTGTTAAAGCATTTCATCCTAGGAAGTTTTTTACCTTCCCCAAATTATGTGTGTTTGTAAACATGCCTAATTGACATAGTTTTTCTTCTAGCTAAAACCCTAAAGCTAGAGTGGAATTCATTGACAAGGTCTTAGGTGAGTCCTAGTGTTTATTGAATCCATTGTAAAAGTGTGTTTAGGAATAAGTTTAGTGCATGGTCCCTCATAAACAGAACACCATGATTAAATTATTTTATTATAAGCACACTTGGTTTCATACTAGATCATATTATGTTGCATAGTTGGGTAATGTCTTGATGGTCAGGTCTAAATGTGTATATCTCCTTCCAATGGTTGAATTAATTGTAATATTTTGATCTAAAAATATTTTAGTGAATAGTCCCTCACAATTAGAAACCATGACTAAAATATTTGAGGGTGGAAAAATAATTAAGTCCCCTCGAGAGTCAATTATTTAACTT
>Ga0213498_10000036_pt1 | contig 16139 bp, 5 predicted proteins | sample Lodgepole_Yose_4_FD_150981 | JGI IMG/M metagenome (GOLD analysis project Ga0213498, IMG submission 150981) | Leaf-associated microbial communities from Pinus contorta in Yosemite National Park, California, United States - Lodgepole_Yose_4 | ecosystem: Host-associated > Plants > Phyllosphere >...
ATTAAATAATGATAATGTTTAGTGTAATAGAGTTACAAAATATAAAAACATAAAACCTAAAACAAACAAACAATATAATAATAACATGAACTAAATAATGATAATGATTAGTATAATAGTGTTAAAAAATATTGTTACAAATAGCTAAACAAACAAACAATATAGTAATAACATGAATTAACTATTGATAATGATTAATATAATAGTGTTACAAATTAGTAGAACATAAAACATAAAATAGACAAACATTATAGTAACAACATGAGTTAAAATTATTAATACAGTAATAACATGAATTAAATAATGATAATGATTTGTATAATAGTGTTACAAAGTAGTGCTACAAAATACTAAAACATAAAACATAAAACAACCAAACAATATAATAGTAACATGAATTAAAATTATTAATATAGTAATAAGATGAATTAAATAATGATAATGATTAGTATAATAGTGTTACAAATTGTGTTACAAAATACTAAGACATAAAACATAAAACAAACAAACAATATAGTAATAACATGAATTGAAATTATTAATAAGGCAATAACATGAATTAAATAATGATAATGATTAGTATAATAGTGTTACAAAATAGTAAAACATAAAACATAAAAAGAAACAAACAATATAGTAATAACAATTATTAAATAATAATAATGATTAGTGTAATGGTGTTACAAAATAGTAAAACATAAAACATAAAACAAACAAACGATATTGTAATAACATGAATTAAAATTAATAATATAGTAATAAGATGAATTAATATTATTAATATAGTAGTAACACGAATTAAATAATGATAAACATTAGTATAATAGTGTTACAGAATAGTAAAACATAAAACATAAAACAAACAAACTGTATAGTAATAACATTAATTAAAATTATTATTATAGTAATAACATGAGTTATGATTAGTATAATAGTGTTACAAAATAGTAAAACATAAAACAAACAAAAAAACAATATAGTAATAACATGAACTAAATAATTATAATGATTAGTATAATAGTGTTACACAATAGTGTTACAATATAGTAAAACATAAAATATAAAACAAACAAACAATATAGTAATAACATGAATTAAATAATTATAATGAATAGTATAATAGTGTTACACAATAGTGTTACAATATAGTAAGACATAAAACATAAAACAAACAAACAATATAGTAATAAGGTGAATTAAAATTATTAATATAGTAATAACATGAATTAAGTAATGATAATGATTAGTATAATTGTGATACAAAATAGTAAACCACAAAACATAAAACAAATGAACAATATAGTAATAACATGAATTAATAATTATAATGATTAGTATGATAGTGTTATAATATAGTAAAATATAAAACATAAAACAAACACACAATATAGTAATAACATGAATTAAGTAATGATAATGATGACTATAATAGTGCTACAAAATAGTAAAAATAGAACATAAAAGAAACAAACAATATAGTAATAACATGAATTAAATAATTATAATTATTAGTATAATAATCTTACAAAATATGGTTAAAAATAGTAAAACATAAAACATAAATATTGTTACAAAATAGTGTTACAATATAGTAAAAAATTAGACATAAATAGTGTTACAAAATAGTGTTACCATATAGTAAAACATAAAACATAAAACAATCAAACATTATGGTAATAACATGAATTAAAATTATTGATATAATAATAACATGAATTAAATAATGATAATGATTAGTATAACAGACTTACAAAATAGTAAAACAAAAAACATGAAACAAAAAACAATATAGTAAGAAAATAAATTAAAAGTGTTAATATAGTAATAACATGAATTAAGTAATTATAGTGATTAGTATAATAGTCTTACAAAATAGTGTTACAATATAGTAAAACATAAAACATAAAACATAAAACAGACAAACAATATAGTGATAACATGAATTAAATAATGATAATGATTAGTGTAATAGTGTTACAAAATAGTAAAACATAAAACAAATAAATAATATAGTAATAAAATAATTAATATAACAATAAGATGAATTAAAATTAATAACATAGTAATAACATAAATTAAAATTATTAATATAGTAATAACATGAGTTAAATAATGATAATGATTAGTATAATAGTGTTACAAAATAGTAAAACATAAAACAAACAAACGATATGGTAAAAACATGAATTAAATAATAATAATGATTAGTATAATAGTGTTACAAAATAGCGTTACAAAATAGTAAAAAGTAAAAGATAACACAAACAAACAATATAGTAATAACATGAATTAAATAATGATAATGATTAGTATAATAGTGTTACAAATTAGTAGAACATAAAACACAAAACAAACAAACATTATAGTAACAAAATGAGTTAAAATTATTAATATAGTAATAACATGAATTAAAATTATTAATATAGTAATAACATAATTTTAATAATGATAATGATTTCTATAATAGTGTTACAAAATAGTGTAACATAATAGTAAAACATAAAACATAAAACAAACAAACAATACAGTAGTAATATGAAATAAAATTATTAATATAGTAATAAGATGAATTAAATAATTATAATAATTAGTATAATAGTCTTACAAAATAGTAAAAATCAAAACATAAATAGCGTCACAAAATAGCGCTACAATATAGTAAAACATAAAACATAAAACAAACAAACAATATAGTAATAACATGAATTGAAATTATTAATATACCAATAACATGAATTAAATAATGATACTGATTAGTATAATAGTGTTACTAATCAAGATAGTACATACCTCAAGATCAACCCTAGACTCAGTACATACCTCAATGTCAACCCCAGTATCAATATATACCTCAAGGTCAACCCCAGATTCAGTACGTGCCTCAAGGTTATCAACTTCAAAGTCAGTACCCAACTCAAGGTTTCCAACCGCCTTCTGGTCAACCATTTGTACAAGGAACTAGAAATGTACCTCTCAATTATCAACCCTACGCTCAACCCGGCTATGGTCCTCAATATGCTCAACCTTTTATGGGTACATACCCCAGAATGAACATGGTATGGGATCCATCTCAACGGACTTGGCAGTCGAATGTGTAGTTATCAAGTAAACCTGGACAACCTTTGGTTTCTGGTCCAACCCAACAACCTGTCCATCCTACTGTTCAAACTTCTGCGCCTAGTGTAGTTCATCAGCCTGGGCCTAGTTCACCTCGAACTCCGCCTCAAACTACTGCTGCAACTACTGCAGCTTCTGTTCAATCTACCCCACCTACTTCTGGAGTATTGATAGCTCCGGTTTCTACTGTTGCTACATCAGTGCAAACTCCTCAAGCCTCTTTACCACAGTCAGGAACTACAGTTCAGACTTTGGTTGAGATGCCTGTAGGACAAGTCAACCACAATTCACTTATCAACCATACTAGGGACGGTATCAATTTGGTCCTACTTTGCAAAACCCAGTTTATCAGTATCAGTCGTACCATGGCTATACTTATTAGCAACCTCAACAAACCCAGTTCGGTCCGGTTAATCTTAGTTTTCTTGGAGGATATAATATTCCCAATGCAAATCCAATTCTAGGTTATCCTGAATATCCTCCTCCTGGGGCTGGTCTTGTTACCCAAGGTTTTCGAGACCTTAACTGTAGTTATCTTTTATTTCAACTTTGGATTTACCTGATTTGTCACGCCTTACGAATGATCCAATTAACTATCTTCCGTATTGGCCGCCAGTGCCTAATAAGTTGCCGAGTGATATCCCGAAGTTTGAGGGTAAGTCAGGAGAAGATCCGTCAAATCATGTGATGACTTATCACCTCTGGTGTGCATCTAATTCCATTATCGATGATTGAATTCATTTACGTCTTTTTCAATGCACTCTGATTGGTCTTGCTGCCAAATGGTACATTGAGTTACCATGAGGCTCTTTTTATAATTTTAGTTAGTTAGCCACTTCTTTCTTAACTCATTTTCAGTTGCCTGTCAGATACGACAATGGCACGTAATTATTAACTTCATTGAAACAGTCAACGTCGACATATATTTTAGATCATATTCATGAATGGCGATGTATACGGCGTTTAGTGAAAGTTTTTATTCCAGATCAAATTTTAGCAGGATGGTTCGTTAAATCATTATTACCTAAAATCACTGAAGAGCAAGTAATTGCTTAGGCTCAATACCTTGACCTTGTCTATACGCAGTCAGGTACCTAACATGAAAAAATCCTTGACCTTCTGAAACACAATCAAATAACTGCAACTCCTTCAGGGTCTCATGCCGTTGATGGTATTATTGGTTCAATTAGTACCAAAACTAAGAAGAAATCTTGAAAGAGTTCTTCTCCTATTATCTTTACCAGATTCCCCGACAGGAGAATCTTCCGTTAAAACAAACAAACAAACAATACAGTAATAATGTGAATTAAATTATTAATATAGTAACAACATGAAATAAAATTATTAATATAGTAATAACACGACTTAAAGAATGATAATGATTAGTATAATTGTGTTACAAAATATGTTACAAAATAGTAAAACATAAAACATAAAACAAACAAACAATATAGTAATAACATGAATTAAAATTATTAATATAGTAATAACAAGAATTAAATAATGATAATGATTAGTGTAATAGTGTCAGAAAATAGTGTTACAAAATAGTAAAACATAAAACATAAAACTTAAAACAAACAAACAATATCGTAACAACATGAATCTGAATTATTAATATAGTAATAACATAAATTAAATAATGATAATGATTAGTATAATAGTGTTACAATGTAGTAAAACATAAAACATAGAACAAACAAACAATATAGTAATAACATGAATTGAAACTATTAATATAGTAATAACATGAGTAAAATAATTATAATCATTAGAATAATAGTGTTACAATATAGTAAAACATAAAACAAGTGAACAATATAGCAATAACATGAATTAAATAATGATAGTGATTAGTATAATAGTCTTACAAAATAGTATTACAATATAGTAAAACATAAAACATAAAACATAAAACAAACATGCAATATAGCAGTAACATGAATTAAAATTATTAATATAGTAATAACATGAATTAAATAATGAGATTCATTAGTATAATAGTGTTATAGAATAATGTTACAAAATAGTAAAACATAAAACATAAAACAACCAAACAATATAGTAATAACATGAATAAAATAATTATAGTCATTAGTATAATAGTGTCACAAAATAATAAAACATAAAACAAACAAACAATATAGTAATAACATGAATTAGATAACGATGGTGATTAATATAACAGTGTTACAAAATAGTAAAACATAAAACATAAAACAAACAAACAATATATTAATAACATGAATTAAAATTATTAATATAGTAAACACATGAATTGAAATTATTAATATAGTAATAACATGAATTAAATAATGATAATGATTAGTATAATAGTGTTACAAAATAGTGTTAGAAAATAGTAAAACATAAAACATAAAACAAACAAACAATATTGTAATAACATTAATGAAATAATGATAATGATTACTGTAATAGTGTTACAAAATAGTAAAACCTAAAACAAACAAACAATATAGTAATAATGTGAATCAAAATTATTAATATAGTAATAATATGAATTAAAATTATTAATATTGTAATAACATGAATTAAAATTACTAATATAATAATAACATGAATTAAATAATGATAATGATTAGTCTAATAGAGTTACAAAATAGTGTTACAATATGGTAAAACATAAAACAAACAAACAAAATAGTAATAACATGAATTAAATAATGATAATGCTTAGTATAATAGTGTTACAAAATAGTAAAATATAAAACATAAAACAAAAAAAACAATATAGTAATAACATGAATTAAATAATTATAATCATTAGTATAATAGCTTTACAGAATAGTCTTGCAAAATAGTAAAACATAAAACATAAAACAAACAAACAATATAGTAATAACATGAAGTAAATAATGATAAATATTAGTATAATATTGTTACAAAATAGTGTAATATAACAGTAAAACATAAAACATAAAACAAACAAACAATATATTAATAACATGAATTAAAATTATTAATATAGTAATAACATGAATTAAATAATTAACATGATGAGTATAATAATCTTACAAAATAGTGTTAAAACCACATAAAACACAAATAGCATTACAAAATTGTGTTACAATATAGTAAAACATAAAACATAAATAGTGTTACAAAATGGTGTTACAATCTAGAAAAACATAAAACATCAAACAAACAAACAATATAGTAATAACATTAATTACATAATGATAATGATTAGTATAATAGTGTTAAAAAATAGTAAAACATAAAACAATCCAATAAACAAACAATATAGTAATAACATGAATTAAAATTATTAAGATGGTAATAACATGAATTAGATAATGATGATGATTAGTATAATCGAGTTATAATATAGTAAAACATAAAACTTAAAACAAGAAAACAAAATAGTAATTAAGGGAATTCAAATTATTAATATAGTAATAACATGAATTAAATAATGATAATTATTATTATAATAGTGTTACAAAATAGTGTAGCATAATAGTAAAAAATAAAACATAAAACAAACAAACAATATAGTAGTAACCTGAATTAAATAATTGTAATTATTAGTATAATAATCTTACAAAATAGTGTTAAAAAATAGTAAAACATGAAACACAAATAGCTTTACAAAATAGTGTTACAAAATAGTAAAACATAAAACATAAAACAAACAAACAATATAGTAATAACATGAATTAAATAATGATAATGATTAGTATAATAGTGTTACATAATACTAAAACATAAAACAAACAAACAAAATAGTAATAAGATGAATTAAAATTATTAATATAGTAATAACATGAATTAAATAATGATAATGATTTGTATAATAGTGTTACAAAATAGTAAAACATAAAACAAACAAGCAATATAGTAATAACATGAATTAAATAATGATAATGGTTAGTAAAGTAGTTTTATGAAATGGTGTTACAAGATAGTAAATAACATAGTGCTATAAGATAGTTTTATGAAATAGTGTTATAAGATAGTACTAACATGAATTAAAATTATTAATATAATAATAACATGAATTAAATAATGATAATGATTAGTGTAATAGTGTTACAAAATAGTAAAACATAAAACAAACAAACAATATAGTAATAACATGAATTAAAATTATTGATATAGTTATAACATGAGTTAAATAATGATAATGATTAGTATAATAGTGTTACAAAATAGTAAAACTTAAAACATAAAACTAACAAACAATATAGTAATAAAATGTATTAAGATTACTAATATAGTAATAACATGAATTAAAATTATTAATATAGTAATAACAGGCATTAAAGAATTATAATGATTAGTATAATGGTGTTACAAAATAGTGTTACAATATAGTAAAACATAAAACATAAAACAAACAAAAAATATAGTAATAACATGAATTAAAATTATTAATATAGTAATAACAAGAATTAAATAATGATAATGATTAGTGTAATAGTGTAAGAAAATAGTGTTACGAAATAGTATAACATAAAACATAAAACAAACAAACAATATAGTAACAACATGAATCTAAATTATTAATATAGTAATAACATAAATTAAATAATGATAATGATTAGTATAATAGTATTACAAAATAGTAAAACATAAAACATAAAACAAACAAACAATATAGTAATAAAATGAATTAAAATGATTAATATAATGTTAACATGAATTAAAATTAAATTCATGTTAACATTAATTTAACATGAATTAAATAATGATAATGATTAGTATAATAGTGCTAAAAATAGTGTTACAATATAGGAAAACATAAAACATAAAACAAACAAACAACATAGTAGGTAACATGAATTAAAATTATTAATATAGTAATAACATCAATTAAATAATTATAATGATTACTATAATAGTCTTACAAAAGAGTCTTAGAAAATGGTAAAACATAAAACATAAAACAAATAAATAATATAGTAAGTACATGAATTAAGATTATTAATATAGTAATCAGTATAATAGTCTTACAAAATAGTGTTAGGCAATAGTACAACATAAAACATAAAACAAACGAACAATATACTAGTAACATGAATTAAAATTATTAACATAGTAGTAACATGAATTAAATAATTTTAATGATTACTATACTAATCTTACAAAATAGTCTTACAATATAGTAGAACATTAAACATAAATAGTTTTACAAAATAGTGTTACAATATAGTAAAACATAAAACATAAAACAAACAAACAATATAGTAATAACATGAATTAAAATTATTAATATAATAATAACATGAATTAAATAATGATAATGATTAGTATAACAGTCTTACAAAATAGTAAAACAAAAAACATAAAACAAAAAAACAATATAGTAAGAAAATAAATTAAAATTATTAATATAGTAATAACATGAATTAAGTAATTATAATGATTAGTATAATAGTCTTACAAAATAATGTTACAATATAGTAAAACATAAAACAGACAAACAATACAATAATAACATGAATTAAATAATAATAATGATTAGTGTAATAGTGTTACAAAATAGTAAAACATAAAACCAATAAACAATATAGTAATAAAATAATTAATATAACAATAATATGAACTAAAATTAATAACATAGTAATAACATAAATTAAAATTATTAATATAGTAATAACATGAGTTAAGTAATGATAATGATTAGTATAATAGTGTTACAAAATAATAAAACATAAAACAAACAAACAATATGGTAATAACATGAATTAAATAATAATAATGATTAGTATAATAGTGTTACAAAATAGCGTTACAAAATACTAAAAAGTAAAAGATAACACAAACAAACAATATAGTAATAACATGAATTAAATAATGATAATGATTAGCATAATAGTGTTACAAATTAGTAGAACATAAAACACAAAACAAACAAACATTATAGTAACAAAATGAGTTAAAATTATTAATATAGTAATAACATGAATTAAAATTATTAATATAGTAATAACATGAATTAAATAATGACACTGATTAGTATAATAGTGTTAGAAAATAGTAAAACATAAAACATAAAAAGAAACAAACAATATAGTAATAACAATTATTAAATAATAATAATGATTAGTGTAATAGTGTTACAAAATAGTAAAACATAAAACAAACAAACAATATAGTAATAACATGAATTAGAATTATTAATATAGTAATAACATGAATTAAGTGATGATAATGATTAGTATAATAGTGATACAAAATAGTAAAAATAAAACATAAAACAAACAAACAATATAGTAATAACATGAATAAAATAATTATAATTATTAGTATAATAATCTTACAAAATATTGTTAAAAATAGTAAAACATAAAACATAAAACAATCAAACAATATAGTAATAACAAGAATTAAAATTATTAATATAATAATAACATGAATTAAATAATGATAATCATTAGTATAACAGTGTTACAAAATAGTGAAACATAAAACAAAAAGACAATAAAGTAAGAACATGATTTAAAATTATTAATATATTAAGAACATGAATTAAATAATTATAATGATTAGTATAATAGTGTTAGAAAATAGTGTTACAATATAGTAAAACATAAAAAATAAAACAGACAAACAATATAGTAATAACATGAATTAAATAAAGATAATGATTGGTATAGTAGTGTTACAAAAAAGTAAAACATAAAACACAAAACAAACAAACAATATAGTAATAACATGAATTAAATAATGATAATGTTTAGTGTAATAGAGTTACAAAATATAAAAACATAAAACCTAAAACAACAAACAATATAGTAATAACATGAATTAAATAATGATAATGATTAGTATAATAGTGTTACAAAATATTGTTACAAATAGTAAAACATAAAACATAAAACAAACAAACAATATAGTAATAACATGAATTAACTAATGATAATGATTAGTATAATAGTGTTACAAATTCGTAGAACATAAAACATAAAAAAGACAAACATTATAGTAACAACATGAGTTAAAATTATTAATATAGTAATAACATGAATTAAATAATGATAATGATTAATATAATAGTGTTAGAATATAGTAAAACATAAAACATAAAAGAAAAAAACAATATAGTAATAACATGAATTAAAATTATTAATACAGTAATAACATGAATTAAATAATGATAATGATTTGTATAATAGTGTTACAAAATAGTGCTACAAAATACTAAATCATAAAACATAAAACAAACAAACAATATAATAGTAACATGAATTAAAATTATTAATATAGTAATAAGATGAATTAAATAATGATAATGATTAGTATAATAGTGTTACAAAATAGTGTTAAAAAATACTAAAACATAAAACATAAAACAAACAAACAATATAGTAATAAGATGAATTAAATAATGATAGTGATTAGTATAATAGTGTTACAATATAGTAAAACATAAAACAAACAAACAATATAGTAATAACATGAACTAAAATTATTAATAAGGCAATAACATGAATTAAATAATGATAATGATTAGTATAATAGTGTTACAAAATAGTAAATAAAACATAAAAAGAAACAAACAATATAGTAACAACAATTATTAAATATTAATAATGGTTAGTGTAATGGTGTTACAAAATAGTAAAACATAAAACATAAAACAAACAAACGATATAGTAATAACATGAATTAAAATTATTAATATAGTAATAATATGAATTAGAATTATTAATATAGTAGTAACACGAAGTAAATAATGATAAATATTAGTATAATAGTGTTACAGAATAGTAAAACATAAAACATAAAACAAACAAACTATATAGTAATAACATCAATTAAAATTATTATTATATTAATAACATGAGTTAAATAATGATAATGATTAGTATAATAGTGTTACAAAATAGTAAAACATAAAACAAACAAACAAACAAACAATATAGTAATAACATTAACTAAATAATTATAATGATTAGTATAATAGCGTTACACAATAGTGTTACAATATAGTAAAACATCAAACATAAAACAAACAAACAATCAAACAATATAGTAATAACATGAATTAAATAATTATAATGATAGGTATAATAGTGTTACACAATAGTGTTACAATATAGTAAGACATAAAACATAAAACAAACAAACAGTATAGTAATAAGATGAATTAAAATTATTAATATAGTAATAACATGAATTAAGTAATGATAATGATTAGTATAATAGTGATACAAAATAGTAAAACACAAAACATAAAACAAACGAACAATATAGTAATAACATGAATTAATAATTATAATGATTAGTATGATAGTGTTACAATATAGTAAAATATAAAACATGAAACAAACGCACAATATAGTAATAACATGAATTAAAATGAATAATATTGTAATAACATGAATTAAATAATGATAATGATTAGTATAATATTGTTACAAAATAGTAAAACATAAAACATAAAAGAAACAAACAATATAGTAACAACATGAATCTAAATTATTAATATAGTAATAACATAAATTAAATAATGATAATGATTAGTATAATAGTGTTACAAGATAGTAAAACATAAAACATAAAACAAACAAACAATATAGCAATAACATGAATTAAAATTATTAATATAGTATTAACATGAATTAAAATTATTAATATAGAAATAACGTGAATTAAATAATTATAATGATTAGTATAGTAATGTTACAAAATAATGTTACAGTATAGTAAAACATAAAACATAAAACAAACAAACAATATAGTGATAACATATATTAAAATTATTAATATAGTAATAACATGAATTAAATAATGATAATGATTAGTATGATAGTGTTACAAAATAGTGTTACAATATAGTAAACATAGGACAAACAAACAATATAACCATAACTTGAATTAAAATTATAAATATAATAATAACATGAATTAGATAATGATAATGATTAGTATAATAGTGCTACAAAATAGTGTTACAATATAGCAAAACATAAAACATAAAAGAAACAAACAATATAGTAGTAAGATGAATTAAAATTATTAATATAGTAATAACATCAATTAAATAATTATAATGATTAGTATAATAGTCTTACAAAATAGTCTTAGAATAAGTAAAACATAAAACAAAAAACAAACCAACAATATAGAAATAACATGATTTACAATTATTAATATAATAATAACATGAATTAAATAACGATAATGATTAGTATAACAGTCTTACAAAATAGTAAAACAGAAAACATAAAAGAAAAAAACAATATAGTAAGAAAATAAATTAAAATTATTAACATAGTAATAACATGAATTAAGTAATTATAATGATTAGTATAATAGTCTTACAAAATAGTGTTACAATATAGTAAAACACAAAACATAAAACATAAAATGGACAAACAATATAGTAATAACATGAATTAAATAATGACAATGATTAGAGTAATAGTGTTACAAAATAGTAAAACATAAAACAAATAAATAATATAGTAATAAAATAATTAATATAACAATAAGATGAATTAAAATTAATAACATAGTAATAACATAAATTAAAATTATTAATATAGTAATAACATGAGTTAAATAATGATAATGATTAGTATAATAGTGTTACAAAATAGTAAAACATAAAACAAACAAACAATATGGTAATAACATGAATTAAATAATAATAATGATTAGTATAGTAGTGTTACAAAATAGCATTAGAAAATAGTAAAAAGTAAAAGATAACACAAACAAACATTATAGTAACAAAATGAGTTAAAATTATTAATATAGTAATAACATGAATTAAAATTATTAATATAGTAATAACATAATTTTAATAATGATAATGATTTCAATAATAGTGTTACAAAATAGTGTAACATAATAGTAACACATAAAACATAAAACAAACAAACAATATAGCATTAACATGAAATAAAATTATTAATATAGTAATAAGATGAATTAAATAATTATAATAATTAGTATAATAGTCTTACAAAATAGTAAAAAATAAAACATAAATAGCGTGACAAAATAGTGTTACAATATAGTAAGACATAAAACATAAATAGTGTTACAAAATAGTAAAACATAAAACGTAAAACAAACAAACAATATAGTAATAACATGAATTGAAATTATTAATATACCAATAACATGAACTAAATAATGATACTAATTAGTATAATAGTGTTACAAAATAGTAAAACATAAAACGTAAAAAGAAACAAACAATATAGTAATAACAATTATTAAATAATAATAATGATTAGTGTAATAGTGTTACAAAATAGTAAAACATAAAACATAAAACAAACTAGTGATATAGTAATAACATGACTTAAAATTATTAATATAGTAATAACAATTATTAAATAATGATGATGATTAGTATAATAGTGTTACAAAATAGTAAAACATAATAGTACAACATAAAAAAAAACAAACAATACAGTAATAAAATTATTAATATAGTAATAAGATGAATTAAAATTATTAATATAGTAGTAACATGAATTAAATAATGATAAAAATTAGTATAATAGTGTTACAAAATAGTAAAACATAAAGCATAAAACAAACAAACAATATAGTAATAACATGAATTAGAATTATTAATATAGTAATAACATGAATTAAGAAATGATAATGATTAGTATAATAGTGATACAATATAGTAAAAATAAAACATAAAACAAACAAACAATATAGTAATAACATGAATTAAATAATTATAATGAATAGTATAATAGTGTTACACAATAGTGTTACAATATAGTAAGACATAAAACATAAAACAAACAAACAAACAATATAGTATTAAGGTGAATTAAAATTATTAATATAGTAATAACATGAATTAAGTAATGATAATGATTAGTATAATAGTGATACAAAATAGTAAAACACAAAACATAAAACAAATGAACAATATAGTAATAAGATGAATTAATAATTATAATGATTAGTATGATAGTGTTATAATATAGTAAAATATAAAACATAAATATTGTTACAAAATAGTGTTACAATATAGTAAAACATTAGACATAAATAGTGTTACAAAATAGTGTTACCATATAGTAAAACATAAAACATAAAACAATCAAACATTATGGTAATAACATGAATTAAAATTATTGATATAATAATAACATGAATTAAATAATGATAATGATTAGTATAGCAGTCTTTCAAATATAGTAAAACAAAAAACATGAAACAAAAAAACAATATAGTAAGAAAATTAATTAAAATTATTAATATAGTAATAACATGAATTAAGTAATTATAATGATTAGTATAATAGTCTTACAAAATAGTGTTACAATATAGTAAAACATAAAACATAAAACATAAAACAGACAAACAATATAGTAATAACATGAATTAAACCCAGATGCGGGTGCCAACTTGACAGATGGAGGCCATGTGCCTGCCACGAGGAGAGCTCTGTGAGCCGGCGCCTTGGAGCTGTGAAATGAAGCTCATTAAGGCAGCATTGAATGGCATTCAATGCCATTTACGCCGATCGCTGTCCCAAGGAATTAACACAGGGTCCAGCAGTATGAACACCAGAATGTTCGCGGAGGATTGCCTGTCTGTTCAGGAGCGGAATTGTAACACAATTGAACAAGAAAATGTTGGTCTGGTGAGGAAGGAGGAGGGTGCTGGAGCGGGTAGGCCTCTGCGCAAACCCAGGCTCTGTGCAGGAACGAAGAACTATTCTAGGCATTGAGGGCAGATTGTAGTCGGGGTTTACTAGTTGGACCGCTCCTTCCAGACTTGGCATCTCTCGGTAGCAAGGAAATTCAAATTCCCCAAGTCTGAGGTGAATAAGGAAGAGCCAGAGGCTAAGGGTCAGCAGTTGGAGGCTACGGAGCATCATAAGCTTAAGATGGCTCCTCGGCAACGCGCCACGCCCCGCCGTGGGCGGAATTCTGGACAGAGGGGGCAATCTGGAGGCAGGGGAGTTCAAAGCCCGCGGCGTGTCTCCCCGCTTGCTTGCGCCTCGCCAAGCTCAATTGGGTCTGAGGATTCTGGGAATGACATTAGCAACACTGTGCAAACGGTTAAGTTCAAATACAAACGCCGAACCAACAAGCCAGTTGTCTCAGCGCTGATTACAGTTGTCTTCACTGAAGAAGACGAAGAGGAAGATAGCGGGAAGGAGGTATCAGAGGAAAAGGAGCTAAGCTCGAATACCTCCTCTCAGAGCAGGGGCAAGGAAGACAGCTCATACCTCCCCTCCTCTGAGAGCAGGCTTGAAGAGGATAGTACTGGTGTTCACTCGGAAGAGCAGAACGAGGTTCTCAAAGAAATTGGCAGCATAATGGATAAGGATGCTACCAACATGGCTCAGCAACCGTTAGAGGAGGCCCAGGCAATGGAAGTTTCAAGGAAGGGCAAGGAACCGGACCGTGTCTTTGGCAATATCCTGTACCTAAAGCTCCCGCCAGGAATTCATCGACTTGAGGACATCCCGGATGGCATGGAGGTGACTTGGGAGCCAGATCCGGAACGAGAAGCAGCAGAATGGGAGGCTGAGCATCGGGAAGCAGCGGACCAGGCGGAAGGCTCCAAAAACTCAACTGACATTCACGGAAAGGCGGGTAAGGTCTGAGACTCCGGGTCTGGGGATTATGCCTATATTTTTTTGCTATGTTTTTGCTACAAATGCTCTGTTCGGAAGCGGCTCCCTGTGTTCAGCAACCATGGCGACGTGGCCTCAGGCTAGCGACCTTTCTAGACATGCAGGCACCTGTGCTCTGCTCTTTTTGTAATTGCTCTTGTTTCTTGGCAAAATTCCAAGCCTGTAATGTATAAATCTCTAGCTTGGACTTGTTCTTTTGAGGATAGCCTTCATGTAATAGTCTATTACTATCTTGAACAGCTTAAGTGTTGCTATCAGGTCCTTCCTTCTCAGCAGGACAGATTTTGTGTTGAAAAACTTGACAGAGAGTTGTTTAATCATTCTCAGAGGCTAAGTCCTCTTGTACATATTTTTTCAATTTTCTTAATATAATTAGTTTAGCATTTGCCCAAAAAAAAAAAATAAATAAATAAAAAATAAATAA
>Ga0213498_10000037_pt1 | contig 15512 bp, 14 predicted proteins | sample Lodgepole_Yose_4_FD_150981 | JGI IMG/M metagenome (GOLD analysis project Ga0213498, IMG submission 150981) | Leaf-associated microbial communities from Pinus contorta in Yosemite National Park, California, United States - Lodgepole_Yose_4 | ecosystem: Host-associated > Plants > Phyllosphere >...
TCTCTATCATCGGAGGGTGAGAGAGAGAAGGAAGGTTATACCTTCCCCCCTCGCCAGTAGAACCTTGCGGAATTCACCTTACTTCATCTTCTCTTACTCCGTTCCTCCTTTCCGCATCGGACAAGGACCCGGAGGGGCTTGCGCTTCCTAGTGCAAGGAACGTAGTGCTTGCTTGACGTTAGGAAAGCAAGGACCCGACAGGGGGCTCGACTGATAAGGAGAGGATGCGGAAGCAGGCTCGACCAACGCTAGTTACTTATTTGAGAAGGGCACCCAATAAGTCAATTGAAATTTCTTGCTTGCTTGACGTTAGGAAAGCAAGGAAGAGCTTCTAACAGAAGGTAAATGCAATATAAAAGATGTCTTCCGGGTGGAATTAGGGAAAAAGTGGGGTAGGAAGCGTATCGAGACGGTATAAAGAAAATCTCCAGATAGTCACTTCAAATTGTGATTCATTATGGAGAAAGGTGAAAATGGGGGAACAAGGAAAGGATTCATGTTTAAGATAAAAAGAGATCCCGGAAGGCTTTTCGCAGCCTTCCGTAAATATATACCGGGAAGAGTGTGGAACAAAGAAAACTCAATGTCCGAGCTTCGTTATATACGTGCTTATGGCAACTAACTACTATCTCGGTAGCTCGGAGGAAGAGGCTCGAAGTATATAAAGGTAGCTATAGCCTGACTTACGAAATGAGCACCTTGTTCACTGGTCAGGCTGAGTGGACACCCAAACCGAGTCATAATGTTCTCAAAGATGAATCTAGCTGCGGTGTGAGTGGACCAATCTTTCACAGGCGCTGCCCCACCACCATCTTGCCACCCTTGCCCGCCCAGTCCCCGCCTTTGCTCGATTCCATATCGCCCCCAGTTCATTGCAGCGCTAGCATCAAATGGCGCAGTTTCAGTTGATATGATTTACTCATTTGATCCATAAGTAACAGATCCAAATCCATTTGCAATTGATCTGGAGCCAGTGAATAACCTACCAATAGCTCAAGCGGAGGGAGCAGAGACAGCAGGAAGAAAGGCAGTTTGAGAACAGTCCCAGCTTCTCTACCACCATCTAGCCTAGAGGATTGACCAGGGAGCAGAGGTAAAGGCAAGCGGGGAAGATGGATTTGAACTGGTTGTTTACCTAAGTCCAGTTCAAAAGAAGCTACCCATCCTAGTGCCATCACCCCTCATAGTTAAGTAGCCATAGCCTGTTTAAGAGCGCCAGAGCAAGCGGCAAGCATTCATTTAACCGCTACAAAGGCAGTGGCAAAAGCCAGACACTTAAGATAGATCCAACAACTAGTATTAGGTGCTATAGACGGGAAGTACTAGTGTTTGGGTATAAACAAATGGGGAAAGGAGTAGAGTTAGGCATAGGCTATGAGAGGGAGGCTGGCAAGAAATACCGGTAGGCTGAAGATTGGTTCTATAACGGCAATGGGGTGATTAGAAAGCCATACATTAGCCCTACAGTATGGGGTTATAGATAGAACTGGAAAGCTAAGGCAGAGGTTCTTAGGCTAGCAGTTTCACCATGCAGTTGGTAAGCACTTAAGTTAGACTATACAACTAGTGTTTGGGTATAAAGACGGATGGCATAAGCCTGAGTTAAACCGCTATAAGAAAGGCTGTAGAGAGAGAATCAATCAGTTAGACCAAGTGTATGAAAGGTTATAGTTTAGCCCAAATATTAGGGCATTAGAGATAGGCTATTGGACAGATTGGATAGCAGTAATACCCGGCAATCAAGGCGGCAGAGAGACCTAAGAGAGAGGTTTTTCCAATCGGGAGGGAGACTTAGAGTTGTAGACGTACAGAGAAGCTTAGTTAGAGAGTTCAACCAACAGATTAGGGGTAAGTGCCTAACGGCTATAGGGATACTACGATTTACCATATTGAGTTCTTAGGCTACATACCAGGCCAGGTGAGAGAGAATAGCTAGACCCAAGTATTGAGTTTATATAGTGTTATAGAGGCTATGGGTAAGACAGAGAGAATCACTTAGGGAGACCTACAGCACTTGAGTTAAACCATAACATTGATAGGTTAGACAGATCTATAGATAGGCTTTCTCTGATACGGTTAGGCGTTCTACCTGAGCTTGGATGGACATTCTACGGTAGCTCCGATGAGATTTTCATGTTTCTTTTTCCAGAAGGTCTACTAGTCTAAGGTTGGTAGGTCTGAAGATTTCTATACATCGGTAGCCCCATTCCCGTAGTAACTCTCTATCAGTAGCTCCATAAAAAGTACGTTTTAGTAAGCCCCGCAGCTAGTACTTGATTAGTCAACGGTCAGTAATAGCTCTGGGGCACATTCCATTTTGTAAGTCCAGATTGGGACCACTCAGATTGGGCCAGATTGGGATAACCTTATTTATAAAGAATCTAATTTGACAGAACGATATACCTTCGCAAATTGGCGATTGAATGAGATAATGTACCTATACTTTTCAATTTGGGTAATAAAAAAGACCTTAGCTAGTTGTCCCAAACACGCATGCTACCTTAGATGGAGAGATAGGCATTCCCTGAACGATTACCCCACAACTAGTACGTTTAGCGTTACCCCACAATTAGTACGTTTAGTAAGATTGGGACAATTCAAATTGGGGCCTCATTGTGGGCCAATTATTGATTCCTTTGGTAGTAGGATGAGTAGGAGCTCTGTGGAGACTACTTTGACCTTGACCTTTACCATTGGAGGCCGTTGAGGTGGATTGTCAGGCTGAGTGGGGTGTGGTGGGGGGAGGATGCGTAAGCAGGCTCGACCAAAGGGAGAGGATTTTCCGGTTGGGTGTGGGCTTTGTGATCTGCCGTTGAGCTATTGTGTAGCATGTATGGCAAGGTCGAGGCTTTTGTTGGAGCCTGGGGATAGCTGTGCAAGACAAGGTAGATGAACATGCTTTTGTGGCCTCATCAACTAGGGTTTTTGGCAATGTAGTGGTGTGTATTAATGAGCCGACTAGGGTAGTTAGGCCATTTGACATAGTCAAACATAACCACTCTGTTCATATAAGTAGTCCTCTAGGGCGAGGGTAAAAGGTTTCTAGTTTCTCTTTAGTTGGTGATGGTTGATAGTTGGTTGATATCCCTATTTTGACACCGTCCCGGGAGGAAGTTAGAACGGGGGGTTACCTATAATCAATGGGGTAGCAGGTTGCGATCACAGTACCGAAGAGTGACTGAAAAGGAGCTTGCTTTATATTATTTGATAAGGTGAATTTCGTGGATAAATAGTGAAATGGTTTTGGTTTACTTGGTATCACCCCCGGTTCTGTCCTATTCGATCGAAGCGTAAAATCTCGTGTTGAGAAAGGTATAGATCGTACTTGTCCCAGCTTTCGCTTCCCCGTTGGTATTCGAGCCATCAATGTGGATCGGGTGTCGGTCGGCGACATTACCGTCCAACCACCTCCTGTTTCTGGTTAAGAGAACTCCTCGATATCGGGTAAGGGTCACCCTAAATAAGAATAATAATAGGCCCTTATTACATAATATAAAGAGGGGGGATCTGTCTGGGCTGGGTTTCTGTCCGATCCAGGCTCCTCCCCGAGGCCCCCCCGCCCAAGGATAAGGGGTGGATGGTGGTAGAATCCGAATGTCGGAAAAGATGGAAACGCGTTCACGACAGGTGGTGGCTCTCATTCCTTAGTGAGTGTCTAGTCCCAAGTGAATCCGCTATCTATAAGCATTGAACCCTTCGGCGGGAGGAGTCTAGGTTGGTTTCGGGTGGAACAACTTCTACTCCCAGCGGTGAGGAGGTAGAATGGTGGCTTGACCCCCAAAGAGAATGGGTAACCAACAGTCTTAGGGACTAGTACTACCTACACTGTATAGTTTTCAAGATATTGATTGTGATACTGCGACTTTTTCCCCCCATCTTATTCGGACAATATTGCTAGGGGTTCAGTAGAATCAGTCAAGAGGTAGGTAAGGTACGCTTGCTTGTAGGTAGGCTTATTTTCCTCGGTAAGAGTGCCTGTAGGTAGATGAAGTCATAACAATACATAAGGCAATAGGCAATAAATAAGGTGCGAAGCCGCCAGAGAATAAATAAGGAGGGGCAAGGATAATGCAGGTAAGCAGTGAGTGATGGAGGTCACGCTGGAGGAAGTAGCACATAAGGGTAAGCCACTGGGGCTCTCCCAATAAGCGTTCAAAGCATCTCAATTAATAAGCGCTCTCCTTGCACTAGGAAGCGCAAGCCCCTCCGGGACCTTCCTTATTGATTGTGTAGGTCGTCGTATAAATGATTCTAAATCACCATAGAGAAACGTATCTAGCTATTCTTTTTCTTATTCAAACCTAGGCTACACAAGGGAGTGAGGGGAATAAATCAAGGTCTTACCAAGCAGGCAAGCAGAGCTAGAAGGGTGATACCATATGATTCCCTCAATTCACCCACCAGCACAGATAGGATACTATTTTATTCCCCTCAAACCGCCAATCTGAAAGGAGGGTTCTTTAAGACCGGCCTTTTCAGAAGGAAAGGAACTGATGGGAACGAAAGGTCTTAAGAAGAGGAATCGAACTTGAAATGCCAATGGGAGGCTAGCTAGGCCCGGAAATCAATACAACATTGAAGTGAAATGAGGTGGGCTGACGGCACAACAAGGCATGGAGTAGGTTTGCATGGGTGGGACCGGTAGAGACATCCATGTATTAGGGTCAAAGAGTCGTCTTCCTATCTTAACATGTAGTATTAGCCGAGTCAATGTAGTCTTTTCCGATACCCTGAAGCGCCTTATAAGAAGCACCTTGCCGAAGTACTTATCGATTCCTTACGGGGCTTTGGTCGAGCAAGCGGCTTCGCACCTTGTCCGATGCGGACAAGCGACTACGTTCGGGGATTGGGGTGGGTGGGTAAATAGTCGCTAGTTTTGTCTTATCAAATTGCATTTTAGGGGGGGGGGGCGAGGAGTTCCATCGAGGCACTTAAATTAGATTGATTATTTCCAATATTCGCCTTTTCAGGAAGTTTCCCTATGTTAGGCGGGATTTATTCATTTGCTTTTAGGTTCAGCGCCTTTATGCTTGCTCGCTAGAATATGAACCGAGGGCTCTGAGAAAAACCCAAGAAGCTGGTTGAATTGAATACGTCATGCTATAAACCCAATAAGATTGTACAACCCGTCCAAGAACAATTGACTTAAGCTTGTGTTATATATGAGTCACCTGTTGAGCATCATACGCCATTCATAGCAGCCCATAAGCTCTAGTCAGAGCCACTCATAGCCTATCATAGACAGAAGTGCTTATAGTCGGTTCTCATTGCCGCTAGTCATTGACAGTCTCATTATAGAAATGGACGGGGAGCGCAACTAACAACTGCTGATCCAACTTGCTCCTTGCCGAAAGAAAGTAAGTATATTACTTATGGTATAACAAGAACTAGGGACGTGAAAACCGATAGGACACAGTATCACCTACCTGCCTTCTCTATTGCAGCCTGCTTGAGCCTAGAGCTGCCCTGTACCAGTCCGCCTTAGGCACAGTAAGTAAAGTACCCCAAGTCCACATCCACTAAAGCCATGTACACCAAGGCCACCCCCAGTACGCGTAAGGAACCTGCCGAGTACACATGTAAGTCCAGTAAGCCATCCACCACCGAGTGAGTGTGTTCGCCATACGCTAGAGAGTGTGGCTATCATGTGAGGCAAGGAAATCGAAATAGATGATGGCTTGCTCCTCTATACTTGCCGGGAGTAGGGCAGCCAGGGGGGGTATGTCTTCGAGGAGGGGGGTGGTACAACAGAATATGTCTTTGAAATGGGTGGAACAACAGACTAGGTATTCCAGTGGTTCAACGGACGAATGACAGCTTGAAACTTAGTGGCCAACCCCTCCCTCTCCGTGGTAGTGTAGTTCTTCTATGCATATGACAGCTTCCTGCTAGCAAAGGATATGGGATGGTCTATGTTTCCTTCACCAAGCTGCGCAAGCACTGTGCCAAGTGCAATGGCTGAAGCATCAACGTGAACATGAAAGTTCTGACTCCAATCTGGGAATATGAGAATGGGCGCAGTCACCAGCTTTTCCTTCAAAGTATCAAACGCGGCAGTCTGATGTCCATTCAAACTGGGTCTCTTTTCTGAGTAGCTTCTCCATCGACGCGGTAATCTTAGCATAGTTCCTTATCAATTTGATAGAATATCCTGTATGTCTTAGTGTAGCGCGCAGCATCTTCACAGAGGTAGGGGGAGGCATGTCGACTATAACTGCTATTTTTTTATTGATCTACCAATAGACCCTCCTTACAGACCACATGCCCCAACAATACTCCAAAAGGGGTACAAAAGATGCACTTCTGAAAATGAAAGGTGCGAAGCCGCCAGAGAATAAATAAGGAGGGGCAAGGACCCGGAGGGGCTTGCGCTTCCTAGTGCAAGGAAATATGTAATTGCCTACATCTGTCCAACATGAGTCTTAGTACCTCAATATGCTGCTTCAAGAGGCTGAACACTGTCCAGTCATCTAAGTAGACTTAAAGGAACTTGTTCATTAATTCTTTGAACGCAGCAACTACAATCCTGGAAAATACTGCAGGTGCATTACCCAGCTGCTTACTTTCATTGGTCATTGGCGAACCATCCTTCATTGGTGATTACCATCCCTGGTTTTGTGCCATCAAGGTGGTCGAGGATTTATGATGGATGTGGTCCCATCAGTCTCCCTTTCAACAGGTCGAAGAAGGGAGCCCATCAATCTCTATCTGGTCGAGCGTGACCTTCCCTCTTAAGATAGGGAGAGGCGAAGACCTTACCTTTCAACGATACAAAGGCCGAAGTGAACCGCTGGCAGGCAACAAGATCAACCTCCTTATCCAGGGTCACACAAGAGAGGGATGTGACGACGGGTCGGCGCAGAAAATATGGAATGAATAAGCTTTCATCTCGCATCGGTTTATAAATCTTAAGGATAGGACTCTGAAAACGATTCCCTCGTATAACCTATCTCCAACCCCGGTCTTTTTGAAGGATAGAGAAATGACTTAACTTGACTGAATCGATATTACGATTAAGCGGTTCTTATATCTCAATTTATATATATCGTTTGAGATATATACTTTCGATCGGATCGTTCAAGGTGTTCCCCCCAATGGAGTGGAGATTGATTGAATAGAGGCATTAACTTATATTATTGATTCTATTTCTTTCAGGGGCTTGGATACGGTTTCCCGATCGGTCAAAGAAAGGTTAGCCTTCGAAGCAAAGCAAAGCGTTACTATTGAAAAGCGGATTTCCTATTTGCTGGGGAATATGTGATTTGCGGGAGAGGGGCAGGAACTGCTATTCTCACTCTTATCGGAGGATTCCACCCACAAACTCAAAGTTGATGGCTGACTTCAATTGGAACAGGATATTGAACTAAAATATCTAGAAGGTACGCTAAGCGATGTGCTTTTTGCTATAATGCCTTTGTTTCTACTGCAACTAGATAATCTGAAATGGGCTATCGATCTCGCTTTTGGGCTTCAATTGGTTCTGTAACCCGAACCCTTGCCCCTGCCTTCGATTATGGCTTCTATTTTGCCAATCGACGAAGCCTTTGCCTCTACTTTCCATAGCATAGGTGAAAGCATAGGTGGCTGTGATTTGTCCCTACCTACTAGACATGGCACTGGCTACACAATTTCCCCCTCGCGAACTAAGCTATTGGGTAATATGCTTGCTGATGCCCAGAGTAAGCACTTGTTTTTCCTGATCTCCATTAGCTATACCATTCGGGCAACTGTATCTGCCTATCAGTCTATCCTTTCCGTTGTTCACTTATTCTACTAGAGTGGGTATGGGCGATATGGGTGTGGTTCTTATTGTGTAATCCCTTTTTATTCCCCCCGTCTTAGCTGCTTTTGCTTGGTCTATTCAATCTACTTAGTCAACTGGTGGATATGCTTCTAGCCTTGGACTTGGATATGCATGCTTACTCGGATGCTTGAAATGCTACCTTTGCTTCCGTCTCTATCTCTGTTTCTGGTGCCTGGGATGCTTCCTGTGTTCCCACCTATGCTTCTAGTGCTTGTGCCTTTGCCTACCTTACTGGTGCGGGGTGAACTACAATGGGTTTTTATGCTCGCTCGAGTGATTGGTTGGCCCCTAAAACCCTAGTTTAGGATTAATAGGCTGGGACCTGTTGAGTAAGATTGCGCGAGCTGGTGGTTTTTGACTACCCTACCTTAACCTACCCCACCTTAACTATATCTATATCTGTCCATTTGGTAAGCTACCGCTTTCACTACTATAGAATGGATGGCCGAAAACTTGCACTTGCGACCTCCAAGCACTACCTTTGTTACTTTCGTAGGATCCGATTCCCTTTTACCTGCATGTTCTATATAGGTTACGGCTACCGGTGCCCAAGGAACAAATACCCAGCTCCCTGCCAACTCACTCAGCTAGTGGCTCAAGCCGCAGATATGGACGGATAGACGCTTAAGAAATAGAAATAACATATAAACTCTTACCCGGTGTTTCTAAACGGTCATAAACATCCCTGGATCTATCATAATGAGCTTTTCTCACATGGCTGGTATTACCTCTCCCTTATAAACCCTCATAGTCAATTTGCTAAATCAAACACCTAAATCTAGGCTATCTAACTTGCTAAATCTCCACCTATATAGTGGCATTGACAGCTACACTTATACCTATACCTACTACTATACCACCCTCTAACACCTCTACTATAGCTATAAAAGGCCTCTCTACCCTTAAACCTCCATGTTGAGCCACTATGTTAGGCCATCTACTATCTACATAGTCCCTCAACCACTTCAATCTTTCCTGCATATCTATAGTTCAATCTCCCCTAATCTTCTACCTAGGAGTATAAAGTTTGATAGGTTATAGTCTTACCATACTAGGAATGTATCCTTATGACAATGGAACCCTATGTGTTCGGTAATACATCCTCATATAATTCTGTATCATACTATATATATCATTTTTCATACTCTCCTTGCACTAGGAAGCGCAAGCCCCTCCGGGACCTTGCCCCTCCTATTTCTTCTCTGGCGGCTTCGCACCTTAGTTTATAATCTTTATAAAAGAGACATCTCTCTCTCAATTATGTGTCCTCCTACTCCCAATGTATCAACTTTGGGCCATCCCTCTAAAGCCCTCACTCTAGTGTACCTTAATGATAGGTTAGCTAGGCTTAATAATAATCTATCTTTGGTCTCCATGGCCTAATATGCTCCCATAGCCATTGTGACAAAAATATATCAGTAGCTAGTAAGATACTCCCTCCCTTAAGAATCTTGTCTAAGTCAGGATATGTCTAAGCTAGATAGAAACTCCCATAGCATAATAAGACTACACTCTCTACTCTATGTATAATGCTTACTATATAAAAATACACAACTCCATGGTGTTCAGCTATAGCCATGGTAACAACCCTTATAATAAGTATCCTCAACAACGCCGCTTCCACGTTGAGATACACGTCGTTAACTGGCTGGAAGAAAGTGGAGTTCTTCGAGCGCCTGCCTCCTTCTTTCTTTTTTGCGAGCCGAGCCTTTATTCGATTCGACGAGCCCACTTCTTGTTGGTTGGGGTGATCCGCTTTCAATTTCCCGAGCGAGGAGATAATCAACCAACACATCACAGTCGAGAGACCTGGTCTGGGCTTGGCTACTTGGCTTGGATACCGGGATGCTTTCTGGCTGGAATAATGAAAGAGGGAGGTTCGCTTTCGATCCAATATTCTTTTGAAAAAGAAAAAAAAGGATGCGTAAGCAGGCTCGACCAAAAGCCCCCCCACCCAATAAGTAAAATGAAACTTTAGTTGCTCGACTGATAAGGACCTTTAGGTGCTCGACTGTTAAGGAGAGGAGAGGATGCGTAAGCAGGCTCTCAATCTAAGGAGAGGTAATATGTTTTCGGTAGTTTCGCTATCAATTTGCTAATAAACTACCGAACAATCTTAAGCTTAACGTTCCCTCCTACACAACAAAAACAAACATGATTCTTTCAACTGTCTTTCAACTGGTTGTTTATTTAGGTTATGGAGAACTTGGCACGAACACGTCCTTCCTTCCTGGGCACGATCGAGAACTGGTGGTCACGTAGAATTGTGTCGACACCATATCCTAGTCTCTTATCTGTCTGCTCATTTCATCCTATACATACTAGCTTTGGGACACAGAATTCAAGGTGTGGACAAACTGATGAACCCACTCTGACCTAGGGTCTCCTTTGTCTGTCCATGTCTTTTTACAAAACCATACATCTTCCTGGGGATCTTCTATTCCTTTAGACCTATTTGCTAATTCCAACTCCTGAGAGGGATGAAATGGAAGAGTCATACACTGTACTACCTACATCCAATTTGAAAATTTCTCTTTTTGCATCGCCCACATCTTTAGAGATAGGTGGTCCGGAGGACGAATGAGGCAGCCCACATATTCGAGAGGGGTGGGACTAGGTCTTCAAGATGGGCGGTCCAACGGACGGACCAATGACAGCCCGCATCACCAATGGACGAGAGGATTGGGCCTCCCATATTCTCACATACCGGATTCCCCTCTACAACATGACACATACACCCAACATGCACGGTATGGTACGGGGCCAAGTGATTGAGGCACAGACATAGGGTCATTGTCAATAGCTGGTAGTCGATCCAAGAGTCGATGCACTCAATACTAGTCATAGCTGGGCTGGGCTACTTGGAAAGGTTGGGCTTAAGTGAATGGTTTCTGTGAACGGCTTATGCAGTGAGTGAATGGCTTCTATGCGCAGTGAAATAACACGGGGCTAGGCTAGGTGCATGCTCTTTTTCAGCTTCTATTTGCAGTTTGCGAACGGATGGCTCCCTGTTAACGGCTTCTTTGAATGGATTCTATGTCTGGGCTGGGCTCCTGGGCTGCTCGGTTGGGCTTATAGGTTCGGCTTATAGGTTGAGCTCATGGGATCCTGGGCTGGGCTACTTGGCTTGGCTCCCGGGCTGCTCGGTTGGGCTACTCGGTTGGGCTGGCATTGCCGTAGAGCATAGGATATCATAGCCGATTGATCATTGCCGATAGATAGCCCCAGTATTGGAAGGTCAGTTCCAGTCAGCCGAATATCTCTCTAAATATCAATATCGATAGAAAGATATACCTCTAAATACCGATACTCTAGATATATCTCTTTAGATAGATCTAGCGGGCATAGGATGTATGGATGGAGGTGAAGGAAGAGGGCAGAGGGCTAAAGGTGAAGTCTGTAGGGATATGAGGGAAGAGGTGATAGTTCGAGTTCGAGGTATATGTTGGCATCGTCCGTTGGACCGCCCTACCACTCTAATAGGACTGGCTTTGATGCTTTCACTCGATCAAATCTTATGGTTAGTAAGCTCTTCTATTCATATCAAGATCCTCCTGCGACTGGCCCTGTCTCTATGCCTCTTCTAGTGGCTTTGTATGTGCTACTTATGCAGAGCTTTGCAATGATATTCCCTACCTCTGCTGCTTTCCCAGGCTAAATCCAAAATAGAAACTCGCCTTTCCCGTGCACCCAACCCCTATGGCTTTTATGGGGCCGTACCCTTCTGCCTGCCTCATGGATGGGTTTCCCTCCCTTCCCCGGAGCGCTGAAATGAATGAATAATCGGACAGAACGACACTTTACCTTTTCTCTGAGGGTTAGGCTTTAGAGTGAGGATGCGTAAGCAGGCTCGACCAACGGGAGAGGATTTAGGACCTGTCATCTTACCTGTCCTCCCTTCAAACCTGTCTTCTTAGGCTTAAGGTTTATGAGATGAGCGAATGACATCTCCGCAATCTGCGGAGTTCTTGCGGAGTTCCTGGTAGGGTAAATGCTCCGCAAAGTTGACCCCGAACTCACTAAGGTGCCGTAAGGCCGCTTGACCGTAAGGGAAAGGAAGGTTGGCACTTTAAGGCTTCCTTAAGGAAGGAAGGCCGGCACAGGACACTTCTATTTATTCCCCTCGCGGGAGAACCTTACGGATACATCTGAGAATGAATATCCAGATGCCAATCCTATTCATTATCGGACTTACTTTGAGGCTTGTTCACTGGCATGGCGATAAGGAGGCGAAAGGATAGCCCGAGCGAAGCGGGCGGGGAACTTCGATTACTGGATCTAAAAACAGGATCACGATAGCAGGCAGAACGAGCGAGTTTGCCCCGACAACACTGGAACCTACGGGCGGGCATTTTCGGGGAGTAGCCCGCTTCTTCAGACACTTTCCTTTCATTGAGGGAGCCATTGAAAGGTTACTGGAACACCAGAAACAGAGACTACCCAAGCTAATGATAGAGGCAAGAAGACCTTCCGGCCAAGTCCCATTAATTGATCATGACGATATCGTGGAAATGCTGCACGGACCCATATATATAAGAACGGGGAGAAAATCACCTTTATACTAAACCAGATCGAGCCCGGGATCTTCTTGGAAATGGGAAGATCTGGGATAGGCGGCCGACCTCCTGGAAGGAGCAATGTACATAGACTGGGTGAGTGGGGATGCAGCTCCGTGGACCGCTCGTCGGGCCTGATAGGTGGTGGTATCACACCCTTCTCAAAGGAACCGTACGTGACACTCTCGCGTCATACGGCTCCGTCCCGGGAATATTGAGTATCCCTTCGACGCAACATCTAGGTCCTCGAACCCGTCCTCGCACGGACGGAAGGTACTTACCTTCTAACTCAGGTAAGTAATAACCTTGCGTCGGATGCGTGCGTACCCTCATTTATTGATAGCTCCTTCCTCCGGGCGGGGTTACCGAAGGAATCCAAAAGGCCAACATGGCGCATCTGCATGCTCTATCTAAGGGTGGGTGGGGCCGCCCTCCTCCCCACACCCCCCCCGCAACAACGGTTCAGACCGACGGATCACGCTTCGTACATCTCGTATGTACACCTGATATAAGGTCTTGTACGCGTGCTCCTCGTTGTTCAGATCTTGACTTGTAAGGAATGACTCTGGTCCAAGCTTCCTAAGCTCTATGCTGTTGGGGAACTCGGCAAGGGTCTTACCACCTTCTTGATTTACTATGTGTGAGTCTTTGGAGTACTTTGGGATTATCTTCCGCGCCGAGGATTTGTGCTTGTGGGCAGGGGTGGATATAGCGGACCGGCGGATCTGGTAGTCGACAATCGTTCGGACTTGATAGAGGTTGTCGCAGCACCTATGGTGGGACAGGGGACTTATCGCGACGCCCGCGAACCGATTTACGATGTCTTCGTCGCTGACGTTCGTCAAGCAGGCCACGTGGGTCGGCCAGGGTCTTCTCCGGCTAATGATACCTCGATCCCGAAGCCTTTGGAGTATCTTTCTCACAGGCGCTTTTATCTGTATGGGTAATTTGCTGCTAAAAGATCCCGTCTGTTTCCAGTGTCCCCCTCCTTCCCCCGCCTCCCGACCCCCCAGCGCTTCTCTGGGAGTATACAATGACAACTCCCAGACGCTCAACGATTTGCCTGATCGTGAGACTGCCTGTTGAACGTCTGATGGCACGTTGCTCCGGCACGATATTTCCCCTAATCTTCGCCGGATGTGCTTGACGGTCTCCCATAATACGCCCACGCTCACTCGGGGACTTATTACTCCAGCTGTTCCAAGAGTCTCCGCTAGTTGAACCGCGTCCTGTAGACTCCCTGTTTCCATCCCCTTCGTCAGCTGTTGGATCGGGATACTCCTCCCTAGGTCCTCCAACTTGGAATGGATGGCGGAGCGTAGGTGGGAAGCTGTGATATGGATACGGTGCTTTGCTCTCCGGCGCTTCTCCAGCTCTCGCAAGAATTGTATGGGAGTCGCCCTCGAAGGGACTTCCCGAATGACCGTACCGGGGGATTCTACCGTACTCCGTGCAGCTATGTAAGTTGATCCTGCAGAGCCTACCTCAAGGTTCGGGCCGGATTGTAGGAAGTGGGTGATACGTTTCTGGATTCCTCTTATGAGCTCTACGGTACCCACGATTCCCAGTGGTAAGTCGTCGGCATATCGCGCGTGACAAATCCTAATTAAGTATAGGTCATCGAAGTGAACAGGGGATAGCCCCTGCTTACGGGCTAGGCGTCTTTCCAACCCGACGATAACTAGCTCCCCGCCCAGCTCTATCAGCAGGCCCCTTCTTCTGCAACACCTAATAGGGTTTTTCATGGAGAACGCTACCCCATTATTCTTCTTATTATAGAAGGGGCGTTCTCCACCTTCCTTTATTCGTTTCGGGGTCAACCCGGCGGCTCCTTCACGAATGAGGAAGGCGGCGCAAAGGGGGCTCGAGGGCTTGTTAAAGAAGGCGGCAAGGGAAGGGGGGGAAACTAAAGGCGTTTTCTGGTCCCCCCTTCGTCGGGGGGTGCTTGTGGGGGGGGTGTGCCACGAAAAAACAAGGGAATAAAACGCCGCTTCGCGTTGGATGCTTCTTACCCCCCCCACAACGATGGCTCTGTTGTCTCCTCCCACTGGCACTGGGGGAGAGTTGAAGCTTGCCTCTTCCCCAGAGTTTTCTTGGTCATCAATACGACCTGTCTCTAATAGAACCAATTTGATTATCTGAACAATCGGAATTTCGTGCTTCTGTCGGATCCTCTCTATCTCCTGATCGAGCTTGTGTGGGTGGATGTTGCCTAGTAGGGCCGATAGTAGTACACTGTGTGGGACCACCCCATAGTAGGAAGGGCGGCCACCCCTCTCACCTCCTACAAGTCGTCCGGCGGAAAACAGTTTCTGGGTGAGGCGAAAGAACTTGGGATCGTCGATCTCTTCCTTCAAGATTGAGATGAGTCGATGTCGGTCGATGGTGTGGAAACACTTTATTATGCCGAATTCCAAGATGACTTGAAACGAGGGTGAGGTAACGAACTCTCGACCACCGGGAGAGGTTCTCCACTCTTTTCTCATCCGTATTAGGGCCGAGTGGCAGCCTCGACCCGGGCGGAAGTGCGATGTGTCCGGAAACTCGAGATCGTAAATGGATTCGGGTACCGCTCTTATCGCCTCTTTCATGATCTTCTCTATTGGTACTACTACTGTGAGCGGTCTGAACTTCAACCCCTATTTCTTATATTGGAAAGGGGAGCAAAGCCCGTTTTTTGCTCCCCCTCGATATCTGAGGCCCTCCTGCCGGGACAGATTGGATTTCTGGAAACAATCTTTCTAGCCTCTCCTGCCTGCCAAACTGATTGAATGGCTTTCCTTGCACTAGGAAGCGCAAGCCCCTCCGGGACCTTTCTTTCCACCTTACCAGTGTGGATGGCTTGAGAGAGACTCACTCTCTATTGCCTGGTTCCTGGTCAAGAGAGCAAAGCACGTAGCCTGCCCGGTTCCTGGTCAAGAGAGCAAAGCACGCACCTTCAGACCGATTCACTCTGCGTAGATTGACTGAACGCAGAAACTATACGCACGCTCTACTGACGAGCACGCCCTCTCGATGGCGGCGATGGCGGCGATGGCGGCCCTTATGGTCGAGCGAGAAATCCCTTATGGTCGAGCGAGAAATCGATGGCGGCGATGGCGGCGATGGCGGCCTTAACAGTCGAGCCTGCTTGCGCATCCTTATGGTCGAGC
>Ga0213498_10000038_pt1 | contig 15449 bp, 9 predicted proteins | sample Lodgepole_Yose_4_FD_150981 | JGI IMG/M metagenome (GOLD analysis project Ga0213498, IMG submission 150981) | Leaf-associated microbial communities from Pinus contorta in Yosemite National Park, California, United States - Lodgepole_Yose_4 | ecosystem: Host-associated > Plants > Phyllosphere >...
CCGGTCCTCACCATATGAATAGTGAGTGGCTCCGCCCCTAAAGAATATAGGGCCCTTTAGGGGGCTCGACTGATAAGGACCTTTAGGTGCTCGACCCCAGGTTGACTTATTGGGTGGGCCAATAAGTAAACCCAAGAGGAGAGGACCTTTAGGTGCTCGACTGTTAAGGACCCTTTAGGGTGCGTAAGCACGCTCGACTAATAAGGAGAGGGGGCTCGACTGATAAGGAGAGGAGAGGGCCGCCATCGAGAGGAGAGGGAGAGGGAGAGGAGAGGATGCGGAGCACGCTCGACCACCGCCCACCACCCAATAAGCATCAAGGGGCATTTGCGTGCGTTTTACGGCTACTTGACACGCCCAAGCGGGTTACCCTGCGTAGGCTGAATATAACCCTAAGAATTTGGCCATCCGGTCAGGCAGTAAGTTGGTCCTGGGGGTTGACCTTTCAGGATGCGGAAGCAGGCTCGACCATTTCTTATAGCCTAATTTGGCCCTTATTACTCTATTTTATTCACTTTGGTTCGGGTCTAAAGAAAGACGACCAGCACTCCATTATTGCTTTGCAATATTGATTAGTTAATAAGTATCATGCATTCGCTTTACCCTCATACTAGCTGGCTGCTTCTACCTTCCCCACGATAGCTAACTAAGGACCTTCATTCCGCTCGCCTCCCATTATGAAATGCGCCCCCTTACTTCACAAAGAGAGCTTAAATCGCTCGCCCCTAACATTACTTCGCTAACCTTTCCGGAATGGGAAGAGAGGGGGGGCATGCATCCACCAGGTTTGATAACTCTCAATTTGCTTTAGCTAAATAGACTCCGTGCCTGCACTGCATTGAAAGTTATTCCATCTATTCATGCAAGATCAGGGGTCTGGTTGTTGCAGTTCATCAATTCAAGAGGGCAGTTTCCACGTACGATCAAACGGTGGTTCCTGTGCCACCCACCTACTGAAATGAATCTAATCTAGTAAGTAAGTTTTGGTTCTGTTCATATGAATGCTGAAAGTGCCGACCCGAGAGCCAGCCAGCCCTTCCTTCCGTCCAATATGCGGAGGTCGGGTTTTAGTTCCTGAATAGGGCAGTTCCGATCCTCCGACGATCCCACACAAAACTCAGCGGTCTAAAGCAAATAGGGAGAGTACTAACAAAGGTCTAAGTGGTGCCGTCCGTACCAAGTACGAAGATGTAAGCAATTGTTGGTTATTGAAGCCCCCCGTCTAACAAGGCTCTCCTCTCTGATGGACCATCACTCCGTGCCTAAAGCAAGTGGTTGTTTAGAACGCTCTTCCAAGAGAAAAGTGAAAATAGACTCAACTGCATTCAAAGTGTAATGGTTTTTATAGCTTGTACTAATCACTAGTATAAGCTGTGCAATCACTACGAGTCTAATGGTTTGAATAAGGTAACAGACAAGATGCTTAGTGACTATGAGTAAACCGTATTCATTACAGGTGATATCGAAACATGTATACAAGCTAATACAAGTACCTATGTAGTTACGTAACCATTACTGTTCAATCTTGTACTATGATTCCATAATACAGGTAATGCCTGAATACGGGTAATCAATACAAGCTGGTTACAGAGGAAGCCAACTTTGAAGTCAAAGAATGCTTTCTTTGCATGGTTTATGATTGTAGGGGTAAAACATTGATAACCTTGACTAGGAACCCCCTTTACCCTATCTTCCCTTTCCTTCTGAAGAAGTATTCTTGGTACAACTATTACCTTCCGGGTACCGCTATTACCTTTTCTTCCGGCCGAGTCTTGACGATATGATTCATCCATTAGAACCAACTCTATCGCTAGGAATTGATCTACCTGCCTTTCGGTTCATGCCTGTGCTAACTACCTACCTGAAGAACTATACCTTTCTACCTATACAACTTGCTTCATTAATTGCGGGGACTGCTGCCTATTATCTTCTCTTATCAGAACCACTGGATCAACGAAGAAGGAGCAGAGAACCCTACCATTCGCCAGAAGTGGAGGACCTAAATAGTCAGCGCCAACAGAGTTCTCCCGCAGCTCGAATAAAGGCAGGCAACAAGTAGTATCAATGGTGTAAGGCTTAAAGGAGAGCCATTTACAGGGGCGGAGACGGGAGAAGCAAGGGCGGGAGTAGAGAGAGCCATAGAGCCAGCGCTTCGCCTAGAACCCCTGCCCGTAGTTCAATATTTACGTGTTCCAATCAAATCTTGACGCGTTAGCAGCCGCTATTCAATTTGATTTACTACCATAACCTTATTTAGATAGGCTCTGCCCCTTCTAGGTAAACTAAAGAAATGGCTGGAACTGGGGAATATGAAATCGGCTCTCGATCTAGCTCAGATGCCTTCACTGATTGTGGTTCACTGGCATCATCAAGGGGATCGGCTTAAAAACCCCACATGAACCTATTCTCCGGGTCCCGCTCCAACCACTCGAGAGAATAACCAATACCTTCTCTGGAAGGCCCTCGAATCCATAAGATATCTTCTCCATCCCCCATCCAAGGCCTAACCCTTACCCTATAGGGGAGAGGACCGGTCGAACAAGATAAACCTTCCCGCGCTGCTTATTATTAAAGCTGCTAATGTTTAGAGAAACACCGATCGGAATTGGGTGAGACGTGGGATAGCTCATCCTTAGGCTTGTTTAAACCCCAGACTCGTAAACCCTTTACCATCTGTCTCTCAATATAAATAACCCAAAATGTAGTACTTGCAACCAATCGATAGCTAATCCAATAATCGGGATCGGATGAATCACGATTATACGTTCGGGTACAGGCTACTAAATGAGAGAGTCCGCTCATGAAACTCCAACCCCTGGTTATATCCGTTCCGAAGAACATGCAGGTCTTATTGTTGGTTCAATTCGAAGGACAGGCGGATACATGAAGTGAGGGAATTCTGTTCGAATTGGAGAGAAGCAGGCTTATGGAATTCACTTCCCATCATTCATTTCCTCCTTGTGGTCTGCTTGGTTAGTTAATTCGGTTGTGGTATTTACATCAATAAAAGCTGCTGTTTTCTGGTCCTTACCCTCTTACTTTACGAAGGCCCACGGAAGTCCAGGAAAGGACTGAAATGCCTCTTACTTGACGAATGCCTTTATCAAATGGAAGAAAAGAGGCTGAAATGCCAAAAAGACTTTACGAAGGATCACTTTAACTAACCAATACATGATGAACGTAATAAAGCACTACTTAATAAATGCGAGCAAGAGGCCGGCTGGATAATAAGTCGCATGCATGCTTTAGCGACACAAGATGGGGGCGGACTTAACCAAACATCTCACGACACGAGCTGACGACAGCCATGCAGCACCTGTATGCCTTTGAGTGTAGTCCTGTTACGAGACACACATCGGCGATTGAGCTACAATAGCAAATTACACACCCTGTTCTGTATCCAGAGAATCGCTATGAGCGGAGAGACTTCGAATACTAGTGGATCATCAATGATTAGGTATGTTTTTTATATACGTCAATGCGTTTAATGGGTGGATAGATCAGATATAAAATGCGCATTTGTCTTTATATAATGCACCCGTAGCACTTGGTGGGCTCATTTGTTTAGATCACTTAGATTCATTTCGTCATTTTTTTTCTACCCATTTGAGAGCGAGGTCATCCATTTGAATGCTCCATCGTTGTGCTGGAGCCATTGCTTCTACGAATCCCCTCATCCTATCCCAGCTATGGAGGAAGCATGCACTAATGATTGGAAGCAGTCACTTTGATGAGCGTACTCTAAGGTGTAGTAAATGCTCTCTGTTAGGCTTGGTTAGGGGTCAAACGGGATGGGATGGTTAAGTGCCGATCGGGAGGAAATCCTGGGATGCATTGGGAGGATAAACGGAGAACATAAGGAGCTTTATTCTAGTGGTCGGGCACTATGATCTCAAAGCTAAGTATCGGTATAGCAATTGAGGAATAAAGCTTGGAGGATCTAACCGCGGAGATATGATGTTCCACTCCGGCACTAAGATCGGTAATATTTTCCCGGGTGTACCGTTGCTTTTCTCATTCTTATGCTCTTCCGGTTGTTGGTTCAATAGTTCAATGGTTCTACCTTGGCTCTACACCCTAACTTCAATAACGATAGCTGCCCGTAAGATTGAGGTAGATACAATATTTAGACCGCCTATTTATCCCTTTCGATTCAGCCAACTAACTATGCCTTTTACAAGAGGGAATAACTTCTGTACGTATGAAATAATTGGGCTTCAAGAGACCCTTCTTTGTTTCGGTTCGACCCCCTTACCAAATAAGTAACCTTGGGCGTCTCTGTTATGATGTCACCATATATAAAAGAGAATATACGTTATTATGCTCTAGCTCATTCGCTTACTCATTCTATTCCATTTGCTGCTTCCCTGCTACGGCTCCCTGGCTCCCTGGGAACCAACGAGCTAGGGGGAGAGCCCGACCAACAGAAAGAGACGGACTGGAAATCGGATCATTAGCCCCACCCACTAAGTGGTATCCACTATCCATCTATTTTCCCGGGCTAACATATACTATCTATTCCTTTCTATCCCCTGGCCTCCTTTCCCCGAGCTGATACACTTCCAGCCAACCCCATTTTATTCATCTCTATTCAAAGAATATCATGAGTAGGCTTTGGCCGCATTCAAGGCGAGGGAGCGGACCCCCTTCTCCTTTCTAGTTTTCGACCGGTTGCATTCGACTTTTTCACGTTACTCCGCCTCACCAAAATGAACTTATATGAGTGAATGTTGCCGCCAAAGTTGCATTTCGGTCAAGTATAGAATGGTTGGGACAGATAGGAGTATGGGATACTAGTAAATTGATATAGGTTGTAGGGCATGCCGGTTACCCCTTTCCCACTCGGTGTTCAATAGGAAGAGCTGGATCGACAGCATATGTGTTTGTGCAGGTTGGGCCGCAGGGGTAGCTCCTCTATATCATGCTCCACCCGCTCTAAGCTTGTAAAGTTTCGAGTTTGGCACTCAGCATCACAAGCAAGTTCCCTATCTTACCTACCAAACAAATTGGTTTTATTGGTTTTAGAGACGAATAAACCCAGATTATTAAGTCCCCCGTCGGGCGGGGTTAGTTTGAGGGGAATAAGGGGTTCACGTTTAAGTAAGGCTTTGCCGTCAGGGATGAATCGATAAATAAGGCCTTGAAAGGCCCTATTGGGCGTTGGGGGTAAATACTTACAGTAAGGCTCTAGTTCAGTAATCCGGGATAATACTTCGTGAACTAAGGCATTGAATGAAGGGCTTGAAGGGTCCTCTCCGGCTTGCCTGATGGAGGGGATGGAGAACCCAGATAGATGTTACGGTGTTATATTATATACGCGATTTCGGTTTTACAACACCACACCGAGCTCGCTCTTGTGACGGGACGGGGGCAAAATAGCGCTTCAGTGACGGGCTTTCCGGCCCTATATTTCTTCCCCTCAAAGTCACTAATGACATGCTCGTATTCAAAGTAACTAGCCAGGCCAAGGAAAGCCTTCTATTTCTTCCCTCGAGGATTGAAGAAAGCGTCTTGAAAGCCTCCTAAAACCCAAAATACGCCCACTCCTGAAAACTAGGGTTGTGATAAAGGCCTTATTGATTTGGGAAGAGTTGGCCTTTATTTATGGATGGGATTGAGGAAAGAAAAGAGGCTATCGACAATGCTGCTTGTCATTCTTTCTATATATGTAATTACGCTTTAGCACCGGTAGTTCGGAACGGCCCACCCACTCACTTCTAAATCAAATAGAACGGGATTTGAGAAGAGGGAGACCCTAGAACTGGAACACCTCCCCATGATGGGATGGATGAAACTGGAGCGGTGGGCATTCCTGATGGTTGAGATGATGATGCACCTATTGAGGTAGGCACAGGATCTACCAGTTTCTGGGATGATATCACCATACACATGTTGGATGTGCTCGGTATCGACACTACAAGAGGAGGACCATAATATGTGCGAAGTAAAGTGGAGTCTTTGAAGACTCTAGGGCCTATTCCTGTAAGAGAGGAAATGGGTTGGCTTCCCTCAATAGTAGGCAAGACGTTGTTTGGATTGAGATGATACTTCGGGTAATAATAAGTCATCTGATCAACGGTTGTGATCTTCCCGTTATGTGGAAAAAGAATCATGCAGAAGACTGAGGAATCAACCGCCTGCATAGCATACATGTAACTACGTCCGAGGAGGATGTTGTAGTCCAATGGGGCATCTATGACCTCAACATCGACAAGAATGGTCTTACCGGCAAGTTCGATGGGGACATTTTGATATAGTCCCTATGGTTGAGAGGGATGGCCATCATACGCTCGAAGGGTAATTGTAGATGGCACTAACTCAGGAGATCAAAGTGTTTTCCAAACATTGGCAGACATAACACATGTGGATGCTCCCTCATCAATGATGCACCGATGAACAATGACGTTCTTTATTGTGACCAGAATTTGGAATGCAACAGAAGGTGGAAGGTGAGGTGTTGTGTTATCGATATAAAAGGTAATCATTCTGTCATCCGAAGGATCGACAAACCCCAAAGAAGATAGTAAGGCCTTCCTCTGTGATGGGCAGGTTTGAAGGACCTCTAAGGATGACATAGCGGTAGGGGACTGAGCTAGATCATCTACTATGCTGTATTGATGAGTGGCTCTTGCATGCGAATTCTGAGCGGTATGACGTAAAGGGATCTTCGGTACCTTAGGGGGTAGATCAACCTTAGGTCACGGTATCTTCAAGGGGCCACTACTAATGGGTGGAGAGTTGTTGGTATCAGTTGGCATTAGCTCAGCTATTAGCCCATATTGTCGACTGTGAGTCACAAGGTTCACTTTGGTGGAGTCCAAACATCAAATTTGATTGGAATGTCCAGGAGGATGATTATTGGACGATTGGCCTGAAGATTGGTTCTCGGACGTACTCACTAGGCCTTGTGATGGAAAAGGGTTTCTTAAAACAGTTAGTTGGTTTACAGGTGGGGGAGCCGGTTGGGTACCAGGTTGACCCTATCGGGCCCTAGCTTGGTCAGTTGCTTCCTTTAACTGAAGCAATTCTGGGAGAAGAGAGCAATTAGCCCATAAACACCACAAATAGTGCAAGAATGATTGGTCTGAAGCATGATCCGAGATTCAGCTATTGACTGCCTACACCTGATAGTAGTTACTTACCATACGACCTAGACCTTTTAGCCCTGGCTGGATGGCTGGCTTTCTTTCTAGCTTTCTTTCTGGCTGACTAACTGACTGACAGGAACTTCAATGGCTGGCTTAAAAGTGGGAATTTCACTAATGAAACCTGGCGTTGCCCATCCAGAGTCATACTAGCCGTACAACACTTGTGGGCGGCGTGTTCGCTAAGGCACTTGACGTTCAACCCCTCGACTTTAGCCGTATCCGTTGGTCATTCATTATATATGAGATTATACCACCATCGCTGATTCATTCACTTACGATATTAGAGCATCGCTGATTCATTCACTAATTCGTTCATTCATAGGCTTTTGAGATTCCTTTCATTGCCATTGCTCCATCCATGCATCGATCCGCCAGCCGGGTGACTGTTCAATCGCATCCCGCCATCCGGGTAACAACGATGGGAAGGACCTCCATCGCTCCATCGCTCCATCGATCCATCCATGCATCAATCCGGTGACTACTGGGCACTACCGCCATCCATCCGGGGAACAATGGTCAATACAGCCGGTGACTACTGGGCACTACCGCCATCCAGCCAAGACTGTTCGATCCCGCCCGGCATTTCCCTTCCCACCATCAATAAATCCATAACTAAATCCATCGCTCGATCGATCAATCCGGGAAACAATGGGAAAGACAGCCGGATAAGACAGTGAAATCCCGCCATCTGAGTAACAATGGGAAGGACCGCTCTCCGGGGTATGATGGTAAATACCGCCGTCCAGGTAACGTGTAAGATAGCGTGTAAGGAGGCCAACCGGGTAACGTGGAAGTAATAGGGTGTAAGAGGGTTGGAATAGGTTGGAAGTAAGAACATGGAAGAGGGTGAGCCAGGCAACGTGTAAGGCAACGTTCTATAAATGTGTAAGTAAGCAGTCCGCAGTCAGGAACAAGCCACTAACTTACCTCACTCGGGAAGGTAAAGCAAGCCAGCCAGGCGTAAGGTATAGCCATCCGAGGTATAGCCATCCGAGGGAAATGGGAGCCAAAGCCAGGGGAATGGGAGATAAAGCCAGACAGCCCCAGCCAGGGAAGTAGAGGGAACGTAAGTAGGGAAGCAGACAGTATAAAAGCCAGGGTACGCGTAACAGTCTGGAAGCCAGATAGGTAACGTGTAAGGAAGAAAGCCAGGCAACGTGGAAGTGGGGTTTGTCTTAGGCATTTTGTAAGGCATAATCCCCGACCGTACTTGGCAGTTTGCTCATAAGCCCCGGCCGTACTTGTCGGACTTGGCCTTCAATCCATTCGTGAGGAAGCGAGAAGCTACTCTCTTTTGGGCTATGGGTCCTAAGACACAATCCAACCAAAGGGAGAGTCGGGAGAGACAGATATCGTTGCTCGACCAAAGGGAGAGTAAGGATGGATATTAACACCCTTACTTACCGGGTTGGAAGGCGAAGCCTGACCTCACACCCACTCCTATTGACGGGTTGGAAGGCGAAGCCTGACCTCCCTCCATCCATGGGCGCAGCCTTACCTTCCCTCCATCCATTTCGCTATTGCTCCTTGTACCCTTTCCTCGATATAGTAATTGACTCGATAGAGATAGTCACCCGAAAGACTTACTCTGACTCTTAAGGGAGCTCTGCTCAGGTTTTACAGAATTCCATCCGTAATAACTGAACTCTACGGCACCGAGGAATCGAACCCCTTTGAACCATATAAAAACTACCGCAACGTATATAACGCGCCTGGATCAAGACCGAAGGCGAAGGCAAGTCCCCATTCCTATGACCGCTCCTATTCCCTTGCACCCAGGCCCACTTCCATAGCGGACATGCCAGTAGTTGATCCATCCAAGTGTTGATGTCAGCCTTAGAAGAATTAATCAGGTATACTGGAAGCGCAGTATACGGAAAACAATATGGATAGGAACGAACGCTCGATTCCTTATTTAGGGCCCAAGCAACTCCTTATTCATTTTCCTTCTCGACCCAAGGAAAGAAATAAGCGAACCTGAGCTCGCCCCGGCAGATCGGCCTTCCCTTCCTTTTCGACTTGCCTCCATTCTTCGAACTGCTAATATACCCGAAGGTACGGGCAGTCTGGCAAGCGGGCGTGGGATTACCCTTTCTTTGGTGCAGAAAGAGAAAACATAACTCCATAGAGCATTAGACAAAGTGTTTATTTAACGTATTAACTCATACGATTTCGGTCATTAGCCAGGTATCTAAGCTGCGGGTGAATCTACTGCATCCGGGCCTCTAACACTGATGCCGGGTGATCAATTAGATCATTCACTGATTTCATATAAAAACCATAACTTATACTGCTTATCGAACTAGGAGATCAACACCTGGGACTTTGACTCGGTAAACGAGGTAAATCACAGGTGCTTCTACAGGAGGAAAGGATGCTCGCTCTGTTGCTTTCACTTAGCTGGAGATCAATTGGTTCTGGTGAAAAAACAATTGCTTCAACGGATGCTTGCTCTTATGCGACTTATGGTTCGATTCCGATCGTTTCTGTTCTCATAAACATAATAAAAGCATAATTACGTATATAAGAAAAGAAGACCAAATCTTGGCACAAGATTCCGTAGGAGAAGGGTTGCGTAGGGAGCTGGCATCGTTCAAGGGAAAGCATCGGAAAGGCTTTTTATATGGAATCAAATTCCCTAGAAGTTCCTTGCCCCCGGAGGGACAAGCGGCTTCGCACCTTTAAAGGTACCTTCCAAAGTAATCCATTTTCCTCAAACTATATATAAAGTATATAAATCCCAATAACCGAAGGGAGTGATAGCCTCCCCATCCGAGCGAAGGGACGGAGTCACTCACTATTCATATGGTGAGGGATTCTTAGCCAAGCATCCTAGCGTAAAGGAGGTAGCCCAGCGGACTGACTAGCTGTAGGTGAGAGCTATAGCGTACAGTAGGTTATGAGCCCCAGATTGAGGAGGAGGCTAAAGTGCGTGGGGTCAAGCCCCAGTGAGGCTACTGGGAAGGCACTTATAGGGGCCTAAACGTGGATTCGAAGGGTAAAGCCAAGCGAGTGTATTAGCCAAGGTAATAGCTATAGCGTAATAGCCCATAGAAGGAGGTTGGGCTTATCACCTCACCCCAGCCTACTAGCTGTAGGAAGGTGAGCTCTACTCCCCAGCCCAGTGTGTTTGGCTAAGCCAGTGGATCCAGGCTACATTATCTATGTGAGCATGCATTTTTAGTAGCTCCAGGTGTTGGGCTAACCTAGGGAGAGATATAAATTGTATATCTAATTTCTTCCAGTCAAATTCATGGTTCAAATGAAGATGGATACCTTTGATCCCGATTCCTGTCAATATAACAAAATGCATGCCTACCATCGTTTGGCTGGAATCAAATAAAAGCCTCCCTTTGGTGCGTAGAGTCAGCTGTTTCCAGTTCCTCTCTTTGGCTAGTTGATCGAGTTTACTTTATATAAGCGAGCATTAGGAGCTCCTGGTGGAGGGCTAAAACCAAGCTTGGCAGCTAGTTATTCCCCAGTATAAGAGGTAAGGGGTAAGCGAACTCCCTATTCCCCGAAGCTATAGTATAACGGGGCGGGGTCAAGGGTCCGGTAAAACCCTGAAACCTTCTTTCTCTTTTTACACTAACCATACCACGGATTTGTTTAGGGTGTTGCAACTAGCAGATTAACAGTTTTAGGCCTTCGTTCATTAGAGCTTAACGCACGCTATAGATCGGTACCTTATCTTTGGTAACTTCGTGAAGACAAAGGGGAAGGAAGAGCTAAATAAACAAGAAAGCCCCGCGTTTTATTGCTCTAATACCACATGACACAAGAGGATATGATGGTCAATTAACCCGTATGAGTACCTACAGGCAGGAGAGAGGTCTGTGAGATAGTCAGGCGGTACATACAGCATGCATTTGGACGTGGGTGGTGGGAAATAGATCCTATCGCTTGGAACCCAAAGGCCCATCAGCGCAGGTTACTCTACCAAACCCAACTAGATCTTATCGCTTCAAGAACAAGGGAAGGGCTATATGGCTAACCAAGATCCCCAGTTTCATTGGTTATAAACACTTGCATTACGAGAGGAAAAGAGAAAGGTTTCATTACATCGCCTCATTAGTGCCGACCTACGGGAAAGAAAGAGGTTGGAAAGTTAGTTGGGCTTCACATCCAGCATTAGGATAGGAGGACCTGGGATAATGAAGTTTAGACTAAGACCCCTCTTGTCCAGGTGTTATAACCTAATTTTCGGATGGATGATTAGAATCTTGCTTGGATGGATAGATTCTCCTCTTGGAATGTTATCCCCTTTCTTTGAGGATATATAGAAAACAGTCTTACCGAAGGGAAGGCAGGGAGCATACTTAGCTACACTCAGACATCCGGCTACATACAATAGGGACACTCTTACCCATTCATACGCATTCACAGGACAAACAGAAGCTACTCCTTCTTCGGCAGCTGTCGTACCCCCTTACAGTCAGTCATACGAGTGTTACTGGACTAGACCATACCAAGACTATGCGAACCAGTAAAATCAAACAGGCAGAGTTGCCAGAGCGGCCTGCAGAGAGCCTCTTTTTCATTGGTTTACGAAGCCAAATCGTAGTCGTAGATAAAGTACTCTCGCCCGGCCCGCCCTACACCCTATATTTATTCCCTCAAAGCCATTTAAGCGAATTATTATTACTGACCGAACAATAGTTCGGCGTGCCCGCAATCCGAATCCACTTTCTTTCAGAGTTAGGATATAGTTGGAAATAGACATCATTTTGGGGTTTTATATATTGCTCAAGGCTGTCCCAAATAGGGTTTGAACGCTCACTCATCATATGGGTAAGGGAAGCTCAAGGCTGTTTCATTATCATTCTTTATATATGTAATTATGCTTTAGCATCGTATGGGATTCGACCCTAATCGATCGTACCATAATATCGTATACAAAGAAATAAAAAAAGAAGTATTACTTTATCTCGATGGTAATAAATATATGGGCTGATTAACCCTGCTATTTTTACCCCGTAAACCCTCTGCCTAGTTCTTTAGCTATTTATCACCCGCGAAGTCAATCAAAACAAAATAAGTAGTTACACTCAAGGCGAACATCACTCTAAAGGCCCCCTCCCTATACATGTTAAGTACAGAATTAGCAATATTACACGCCATAGAATAACGTACTAACAGAACGGCCAGACCACTTTATACTTATACCAGCCAGATAGATCTTCAACAACAAATTCCATAAACCACCTGTCTGGGGGGAAGGGCGGAACTAGATGCTTCTCCCCGGCCGAATACTTTATACGACCCCATAACATACCTTGAGATAACATCCCTTTATCCAAGGCGATCAACTTGGTAAGCAAGCGCCTATCGGCCCCCTACTTTCTTCCATAGTAGCAAGCTACCTTATTGGGGGTTTTCCTAAGAAGGAAGTGGTTCATTTGATCCTTGCTTTCCCAATCTACCCGGCCGGGAGGACCAGTCGGTATCTCGTATACATAAGTGTCGGGGTCGGGAAGACTTATGCGTAGCCATAAAAGGTGGAGACCTACCCTATGTATGTATGAAATAAAGAATTAGCTAGGGTGAGGGTGAGCTTGCCGAACTCTCGACCAACGCCTTTTAGTTACTTATTTGAGAGCCCAATAAGTCAAATTGAAACGTAGTAGCTTGTCCGCACCGGGCAAGGTCCGGCTCCCGTTGGTCGAGCCTGCTTAAGCATCCTGAAAATGCTATAATAGTAGGGGAATCTTGAAAAACCTCCGCCATTGAAGTTCCTGTCAGTCAGTTAGTCAGCCAGAAAGAAAGCTAGAAAGAAAGCCAGCCATCCCTTCCAAATCAGTCATAGTGGTTGGTTGGCGTAATTACGTATATAACGAATGAATGCATCGATATGTGTCATACCAGATTCGATGTGAGATATTGCCCCAAAAGAGAGTTGCTCGTCTTAGTTACTTATTTGAGAGGGGCCACGTTACCTCACCCTCACCCTATATTTCTTCCCCTAAAAGCCGGATGCCGTTGAAGAGCTTTTTCCCGACCAAGAACAGGCAGGCCTTCCTTGCACTAGGAAGCGCAAGCCCCTCCGGGACCTTCTTTTCGTGGTCAAACGATGTAGCCCACCTGGGGACTTGAGCGGTCTTAGACCTATACGTACGGAAAGCGGATTAATGAGAGGCCTTGTTCCCTCTCAACCAACCCTCCCTTATATCTATCCCACTCATTTGGGGAAGTTTCATCTTCTTCGTTCTCCCTTCAGCCAGCCTTCCCCGGGGCGGGCATCATAGTAAGACGAGATACGACGTGTGATATCGTCCTATGCCATATGTACTGAGCTTTCTCGGGAGACATGGGGAAAAAGCCCGCCTTCAGTATCGATTGGATGGGTGGAGGGAGATCATCGGGTTAGGTCAGGGTTATCAAATCGGTACTGCTGTTAGACGGCGGATAAAGAAACCACTAGTACTAAGTGCTTAGTAGATAGGGTGAGGTAGCTTAGGGTCTACCCCCGAATGTTAGCGATGGAAGCACAGTAGTAAGGTAAGTGAGATTGTTCGTAAGCTAGCGTGTGTAAGGGAAGGTAGCAGTGAGAGTGCTAGCGAAGGAAAGTCAAAAGGTAGCCTAGAGAGAAAGGAACGTATTTCCCGTACTATAAGCGAGATGAGCTTTTCCTGGGCTTACCCCTTTCCTCTTCCTTTGGTCGAGCCTGCTAACGCATCCTCTCTGATTTTGCATCTGTATCTTGTGTGGCTCGATAAGGAAATAGCTTATAAAGAAGCGCTGCGCGAAAAACTTTTTCGTTCGGCCATTCAAAGACTTTCCTGGTGAAGCGGCTGGCTACTCGATAGGTGCTACGCTGGGCCCAGACCTGATCACTTGGGCCATTTAAGGCTTGCTAATCGCTGGGAGCTTCACACGCTCATACCTAAAATGGTCAAATCGATTAAACAGTCAGTCACTGATGGAAAAGCATGGATGGTGGATTCTGACGAACTTTCTCCCGAGATGCAGGCCTCGCATTTCACTCACAGAGAGACATGAATGATTTATCTACGTAATGACATATATAATTCATTCATGCATAATGAAATCTCTCAGAGATGCATTCTCTGCTAAAGCGTAATTACGTATATAATATATCGAATTCCTCACATAACTCACACGGTGACCGGGCAGTGTCAAACGCTCCCGCATCGAATAATCATGTCGGCCATGTCAGCCGCAACCTCAGTCGGCGCATAAGGATCAGCTGAATGGCGCCTTCCCAAAGGTTGGTACGGGAGCCAAGCCCGTGCACGAAAAGGGCCAGGATCTATTCCGTAAGACCCTGCTTGTTGGGGGGTCCAAGCCTTGAAATAGATATCCACCCCTCACGCGGATGGACTTTCGTGTATACTCTGACAGCCGTGGGAGTTCCGGAGAAAATAGTTGGGGAGGATCGTCCTCCTCGGTCAGGAAAGGGAACAATCTACCACTACTTATGAAAAAAGACAGGTTTCTTGGTGGGCAGACCCAATTCTCGCTCACATCATCCCACCAGCAGAAAGCCACCGAAAGTGGTAAGGCAGGTTGAAACTCATTTCTTTCTTTATTGCTCATTTGATTTTCTTTTACTTCTTTCTCGGCCATATGAAGGAAGGTGGGAAGGCCCTAAACAACTCCGTTCATTATCATCCCGGCTCGATAGGGACAACTATCCACCATTTGCCCTGTAGGCTAACTCATCACATCACTTCTCCCCATCTCAAGACCCCCTCCTTGTTGCTTCATCTCGAGGCTTCCTTCCCTTCCTTGGTCTCGCTTCATCGTCCTACTTGAACCCATCTTCTCACCCACTTGGCCACGGTAGCTCGGGTAGTGAATTATCCTCATCCTTGTACGATGTGCATATTTCTGGTTGCATTTTCGCTTTCTCTGACTGATGGCTGAATTGGATCGATCCTTTTCGGGGCTTGATTTGGACGACCACGCTGCCCAGCTGGAACCAAGGGTACGCGTAATTTAAGGCCTTTCAAGAGTGCGTGATGAGAATCTGGAGAAGAGTTTCCTCTCCATATGAATAGAGAGCTCCTAACGGACATGAAGGTCCCGGAGGGGCTTGCGCTTCCTAGTGCAAGGAACGTAGTGCTTGCTTGACGTTAGGAAAGCAAGGACCCGGCAGGGTGCTCGACTGTTAAGGACCTTTAGGTGCTCGACTGTTAAGGATGCGCAAGCATGCTCGACTGTTAACCCCCCAAACCAATAAGTAAACCCTAACCTTTAGGTGCTCGACCATAAGGACCTTTAGGTGCTCGACTGTTAAGGACCTTTAGGTGCTCGACTGATAAGGACCTTTAGGTGCTC
>Ga0213498_10000039_pt1 | contig 15367 bp, 17 predicted proteins | sample Lodgepole_Yose_4_FD_150981 | JGI IMG/M metagenome (GOLD analysis project Ga0213498, IMG submission 150981) | Leaf-associated microbial communities from Pinus contorta in Yosemite National Park, California, United States - Lodgepole_Yose_4 | ecosystem: Host-associated > Plants > Phyllosphere >...
GACTTGCTTAGGAGGCTGGTATAGGTGGTGATAGACCCATACCGACTGCAAATAATCAAGGTGACGATATTTTTGTGTAACAGTCTCATCTTCTCTTGTGCTTCCCCAAGTTTAAGGGGATCCCCTTTACTCCTAATATTGTAATGGTCATTTTTTTGTGGGGGTTGTTTCTCGGTGTTCGTCTTCACTGTATTTTGTGAGCACTGATACATGTGCACCACATGGCCAAAACTTGATGTGTCATTAGGTGCACCATCTTCGTCATTATATCTATTTTCTAGTTTTTCCTACATATTTTTTTCCACGTCAAATGTATGACTATATACAGAGCTTGTGACTCGCCTCCAAACTGAATAGGAATTCTCAGGGTGATGTTGTTCATGGAATGAAGAGAACTCAGAATTTGTGCACTAATCGAGGTGGAACACATAGATCTATGCAATTTTCAGAGTGAACCGATTGCTACTTGATGAACTGCTTCCTTGTCTCTGTCTGGGCAGATAGTTGCTCACAGATGTTTCTGTTTTTTGTTGTTTAAGCTCAGACACTTATATTGTCAAGTTATTGACTAGGCGAGTGAGGGTTCCAATATCATTTGCTTCCTTGTCTTTACCTTTGGTTGCCACTGCCTGGGACTTCCTACTCAAGTATTTTGAGTCAATTTTTTGGTTCATCATCCTTAATGACTCCAATCACGTGCAGGTGTTTCTCAACAACAATAGCTTCTTTGCAGTTTTCCAATATATTTGGTTTCGTAGCTCACTTAACGAATTGCGCAATGCTGGTCTGTGCTTTGGACATGTAGTAATCAACAATGATGGAGTCATGAGGTTTGGTGTCCGCTGCAAACTTGTTCGATATGTGTGTAAACCTCTGATTGAAATCTTTTACCTTTTCTTTCCCCTCCATCTTCAGGCTTCCCAAATCTTTGAGTAACATAGTTGGGATCTTGTCATCAATTTTTTTTTCAAGAAACATGCATTTAAATGCACCCTAATTCTGTATGGAGTTTGGTGGAAGTTTGTGAGACCATGCAGCTCTGCATCGTCTAAGGTACATGGAAACAATCTCCTTGCTACATCTTCATACTGTACCTCTAGGGTCTGCAGATGCAGGTAGAAGTTGTCCAAGTGACCTTTTGCCTTCACTATGCTATCAGGGTTGAACTTGATGTTCATTCTCTCTGCTCACTTTGGCATCTTGTTCAAAGCACCTGGGAGAGCTAATGGTCCCTCAGTCATCCATTCTAGATTTTGGTCAACCATGTCTTCTTCTTCTTCATCCTCCTCCTCTCCTTTTGAATCTCACTATTCCAGCTCTGAGTCTGATGGTTCGTCTACACCTCCACCTCCTCTACTGCCTTCCCCTCCACCTCCTGTACCAGAGTTTGATCCCAAGATCACAAGGGTGTCTCGTTCCCCTTGTCGAAAGAGTGGAGGTTCCTCTTCGTCTTCAATAGCTTCTGCCAAACCTTCAAGTGTGGCAATAATTACTTCTTCCACTAACGATACAACAACCCCTGTAGGAGTGGCTTTTGGCTTCCTTGATGTGTATGGAAGATTTTGTATGCCTGGGATCAGTTTGACTGCTTTTACGAATTGGCAAGTGATGGGACGGATGGAGCGAAGGTGAAGATATGCAATTTTATGTTCAGTACTGGGATGTGAGAAGTAACCAACTACAGAGTTGTGCGTAGGTGAGAGGGAATTCAAGTTATTTCCTTGACCAAATGCTTGATGAGTGAGTGTGAGAGGATGTTCAACATATACAACTGGCGGTCCTCCTTCTAGCGCCAAAAAAGTTGACGGTGCTAAACCCACCAACATTCAGGGGATCACCCCGGTATGAACTCCCAACTAGACCTAACATCATGTGGTGTGGGAGTCCCATCTGGTATGATCACCCAGTTGCCATTATCTTAAAGGTTTTCCTCAACTCTTGCTTGTCCGCACAGGAGAGTGATCTACTTTTTCTTCAAGTAGTGAGATTTGTGTGCCTGGTGATTTCTAGTGTACTTGTGTTAACGGCTCTTTCACTATAGAGGGAGAGGGTGGGAGTGAGTCCCAAGTTGGATGGTAGGAAGCCTCAACTCTAATAGGAACACACAACACAAGAGGACATGCACATCTTTCGGAATAGCAGTCCACACAGATGCGGAAATTACAACACACAAGGAAAGATAACACGTACAACACACAACAAAGGAGTCTGCGTGAGTGTGATGGTTGTTATAGCAAGTTTACATGAAAGGTATGTCGGATGTCCAGGGTGGTAACCAACATGGGCATGACAATGTTAAGAACTCATAGAACAAATTTTCATTAATATATATGTATTACAACAAGTGAATGAGTTCGAGTGTTAAACACAGGTTAAAGCAACATGCATTACAAGTGTTGAAGATTAGTCTTACAATAGTTACAACACATGTGTGAAAACATGCTGGCCTGTTAGCAAGCTTCTCAATTAATAAAAATTTCCAAGACACATTATTACACCATACATCACTAACCTCATGGGCGAGGCATTGGAGCCACTACTTACTCCTCAAAGAAAAGATTACACACTCTCAAGGCTATCTAGGAGGATCCAACGTGAAAACGTCCCTTGCATGTACAAATGAAGGGGTATTTATAGCCAAGGGTGAAACTGACCCTTGTGGTTGTTCGACTACCTTCATGACTGTTTGACTTCCATGACCTTTCGACTTTACATGACTCTTCATGTGACAAGTGGGTCTCTTGGACTTCCACATTAGTTGTGGCCCACAATAGAGATGTGGATGACATCACTCATGACAAGACTCAACGTGACAATGCTGGAACATTTGTGTTGCTACTAGTGTGCATGTTGAGCTATAGTGTTGTTGGGTGATCGATGTCCTCATGGTGTGGAACAACTTCACCTCTGCATAGCAAAGTGTGCAGAGTCTTCGATGGTTGTTGGGTTTGCTTGATGTTTCCTTTGCACGTTTCTCCTTTATCGCATGTTGGCATTCTTAACAGGTTCACCCGTTCGTGAAAACTGCATGCTTGTCCATCTGTCTGTCTATGAACACATCCTTGCATGTTTGTCTGTACGTCCGTCTGCGAAAATATCTTTGCATGATCATCCATTCATGAACACATCCCTTTTCATGCATCATTTGTTAGTCTGTTGATGAACATGTCCTTCTACATGTACTCCCTTTGTTCATACCATTTTTTGTCATGCCATGTTTGTTTGTGTACATGTATCTGGAGTTACTCATGATGAGACAACATCAAATCCATAAACCTGCTAATCAACCATGATGCATGATCATTTCAAATGCAGGTGACCAAGAAAGGAGACAAGGTTGTGAGTTGTGAGCTGGGATGGAGGCTTTGGGCACTGCTGGTAAAAGCTACGCAGTAGTCACTGGGTGATAGAGACAACCAATTTGGATCAATAGTGACTGTCTGTAGTGTCTTGCTCAGCTGGAGGGAAAAACTCCTTAGTTTTTTAGAGGAGCAGTCCGGGCCACAGGAAGGCTTGGAAGACAAAATATGTGAAATTTATATAAGGAGTGGAAAGCGGGAGTGTGGTAGCCAAAACAATGTAATTCCAGGAGGGAACTAGCAGCTGTTTGCTGGGACCTTGGCAGCAAAAATTGTACAATTTCTAGAGGGAATTGGTAGTCAACTGTTGGGACATTGGTAACAAAAATAGCATAATTTCTAGAGGTAACTCGTAGTTAGCTGATGGGACATTGGAATAAAAAACTGCGCAATTCCTGGAGGGAACCGACAGTTCACTACTGGAGCTTGGCATTAAAAACTGCGAAATTCCTGGAGGGAACTAGCAATCATCTATTGGGAGCTACTGGTGGGGAAAACTGTGCTTATGTTGGGAAGCTGGCCTACTGATCACCTCTGCATAGTTTTTGAGTTCAGTAGACTACTGGGCAGCAAAGGGATTTCTCATGAAAGTTGCATATTTTTCCCGGTGAACAGCTGCTCGACTGGCTAGAAAAAATGCGCAAATTTCTGAGGGATATAGGGATAGGCACTAGGTGTCTGTCTGGCTTGTCTGCATAATTTTCTCAGTCAGTAGAGTGGGAAAGGTTTGCAGCCTCTGTGGAATTTTTAAGGGGAGTCAGTCCCGCGGTGACTACTGGGTCAAACTCTCAGGTTGACGAACATGAAGGATGATTGATCACCTTCCGGGCAGCGCAACTTGAAATGGCTTGCTCGGTGCTTCTACTATGTTCTAGGTGATATGCAATCGAGTCAATGGTGGGAAGAAGGCTTGGATGTCAGAGGGGAATCTGGTCATCAGAACTTTAGCAAAATGACTAAGTGTGTGAACGAGTGAGAAGGTGCATACTTGGTCTTGCAAACACACACTTACACGACTTGACAATGATATGACTCAAACCATCCGGACACATATGATCAACATGATTGATCGAAAGTGTGAGCGACAAGTGCAACACTTGTGATTTATCATTGGTCAACCACGATGACACTTGCGTGACAGTGTATATGACTTCGTGTGTGAGCGCGATGGATGTTCACATAGAAAACACAAAATGTACACATGAAGCAAAGACCTTGTGTATGACTAGAACATGTTCACAAGCATGACATTGACACCAACATGCAAACTCTGTTCGTGGAATGATCAAGAAAGGTGGGTGTGAATATGCACATAAGCTCACGGAGTGAACCCGAGTGCATGTAGTCATCATGTAAAACTCTCAAAGGAGGCTCTGAAATTGGATGTGAGCCAAAATTTTGGAGGATGTTGCAGATGCTACAACCCATCTATAGAACCAGGGTTTTCTGATTAACAATCAAAGGATTAACAGGCCCAAACAAGAAACATGGACTACCAAACTATATCGCAATCCCTATAACCAGTTAAGGGATCACTTGGTGTAAGCAAGCATGGATGTTTTTGAATTTATTCACTACTACCTTGAGGAATTTTCCTTTCTTCACCCTCAAAATTTACCGTGTATCTCGCAATTACCGTTCAAGGGATTCCTAGGACCTTGGGAATTTTCTTGAGACCACCTCACCTGGTTCCAAAACCATCCAACGATCCAACTCAACCAAGCAAAAGAACCCGATCACACTATGGCTATCCGGAAATGGCAAGGCAATGTTGAAAACGACCATCACACCTAGAAAACGCATGCCAATGATAACAAGAGAACCAAATACACACATGTATATACAATGCATGCCAAAAATGGCAAGGAAATGATACATGAAACTCAATACTTGCTAGTAATCCCACTATAGCCACTTAATACAACTCTTCCTTGATTGATATTTTCTACCATTTTCTTTATTTTCCTTCCTTTTTTCCAATGATAGAGTGCTCCAATAATGCTCTAAGTGTGCAAGGGTGTGAGAGAGATAGAGAATAGAGAGAGAGAGCTCCAAAACTGAACTGATAAAAGGTTAGCTACCAAAAGCTGTGAAATGGTCATCAGAAGCCTTTTTATCATTGAGGCCTCTATTTTCTTTCATTTCCATTATTTTCCTACAATTTCCTCCTCACATGCAATTTGTGACCTTTCACCTTCCTTTTCTCCTAATTTCCTTTATTTTCATAAATAAAATTCCAATTAATGCCTCTTTTCCTTTTCAAAGCCTTTGACATTTCCTTTTCCAATTTTGTTAGCCACAATAAACCAAATGAACACCCACTGGGATGTGTTTCCCAACATTTAGCTTGGAATATGTGTCCCATGACCTTGGTCTTATTTTTCTTTTATTAAATTTATTATATAGGATTTTAACCAAGGTTGTTATTCACTTCCACATTCAAAGAAACATTGAAATAGAAAACTTTCTTTTCTAGCTCATGTATCATTAGAATGTGTTACCTCAACAAATACTAATTATTTAACATTTCACTCATAATGTACCAGTTATTCACTCCCACATGTCCTACCTAGAAACTATAAATTTATCTTTTGTAGAATAAAATGTTGTTCCATTTTTCATTGTGTTTGTTTCCTTTTATCACTTATTTTTTGTTCATACATTCCATGTGATTGAGCATAAAACATATATAAACTATAATAGATAGTATAAATGGATGAATATATGTCAGCGAATGCTTATAAGCTAGAATATTTTACTAGTTAAAGTAGATATATATGGATATTAAAAGAATGTGTACATCATATACGTGTTTTAAGTTTATAGTGATTTATATCGTTTGTTAAAATTGTTAATATAAAATATATACAAGTAATCAATTCAGATTTCATCTCTCATGTACATAGTTCTATTTACTAGGGTTTGATCTAGGCTAGTCCACCATATTTCACACAAATTTCTTATGTAACTAGATCGCAAAACAAAAGAAATAATATATCAATGACTTCAAAATTAACCTCTTCGAGAGGGAAACCTCCTTTACATCTCTTAAACGAATAATTCTTGGATGATACAAATGACAAGGCCTCCTTGGTATATATAGGAGTCTAAGGAGACATAATATAATCAAATCCTACATAAAAATAAGAATGTAAGAACACAACAATAATAATAGTGGGTTTCTATGGGGCACAACAATAACAATATGAGGACCACATGGGCATAACGATAACAATAAGTGGGCTACATTATCAATAACAATAAGGAGGCTACATCAGTATTATCGGGACCTAACATGCCCCTATCTTTCAAAAACAATGTTGTACTCAATGCTTCACTAGTTATGGATGCTTTTGTATAAAATTCTCATGCTCCCATGTGGAACATTCAACGAGTTCTTCCATTTAATGAGATACTCTAAAATTGATCAATTTCATAGTTTTCATGTTCTTGTTTCTATGACTTCTTTAGGATCCAATATTATTTTCCCTTCTTTGTCAATATGGAAATATTTTTTGAATTTGGAGCTTGTCACCAATAACCTTCTTTAAGCATGAAACATGAAAAACTGGGTGTACTCAGGAAGATGCAGGAAACTCAGTTTGTATGCCACCGCACCAATATTTTGCAACATCTTGTAAGAACCATAGTACTTGGGTGATAATTTATTATCCTTCTTATCTTTCTTGAGGGACATTTTTTGAATGGTTTTAGCTATAAAAATACCTAGTTTCTTACGACAAAAAATATTTCATTGCGATGTTGATTTTCCTGTTGTTTCATTTGATTTTTTGCCAGAGTGAGGTTATCCTTTAAGAGTTGGAGAAATTGTTCTTGATGCTATATTTTATCTTAAATTGATTAAACCTTATACTTTCCTCTTAAAGTTAATGTGATGGACCGTATATTATATCCATAAAGCGCCATAAATGGGGTCATTTTTTCTGTAGTATGGAAGGAAGTGTTATATCACCATTCATCCATAGGTAACCACTTGACCCATTGTGTTTGTTTATCAGATTCAAAGAAACAAAGTTATCCTTCAAAACATTTGTTCACTATCTCATTTTTCCAGTCAGATTAAAGATGATCAGATGAGCTATGAGCTAATGGAGGACCAAGACAAGAAAATAATTCCATCCAAAAAATTCTAGTGAAAATGGGATATTTGTCACTTACAATAATATTTGGGTTTCCATGTAGCTTTTGAATTGTTTCCATAAACACAATAATAATTGTATTGGCTTTAAAAGGATGACATAATGCACAAAACTATGAATACTTAGTAATTCTAAAAACTACCACCAGTATTTCGCTTTTTCCTTTGGACTTGGGTAAACCTATGATAAAATCCACTGAGACCTCTTTCCAACACTAACTTAGAAGGGCTAAAGGTTGTAACATATTCAACGTCTTAATTTTTTGAACTTTATTTTGTTGGAAAACCAAACATTCTACCACAAACTTCTGAATATAATATTTAAGTCCATCCAAAAAAAATCATTTCTTGACCCTGTGGTAAGTTTTTAAAAATCCTAAGTGACTTCTTAAGAGGGAGGTGTGCAATTCCAAAATAATATTTTGTTTGAGTTGGCATTTGTACATAGATATAAGCGATATTTCTACCATAATGAATCATTTTTCTATATAAATGTATCAGATCTATTGGGATCTTGCTACACATTTTGCATGAGTGTCCGCACCTCTTTGTGATTCTTCCATTCATCCTTGCTTCAGTTATCCAATCAAGTTGCATAATATAAATCAAACAGTGAAATTCTCCGACATCCTCATCCTTTCTTGAGAGTGCATTTGCAACAACATTTTTCTTCACTTTTTTGTCTATGATTTCAAATTCATAACCCAACATCTTTGTGACCCATTTTTTCACCTCCTATGAAAATAATATTTGTACAATCATTTAATACTATCATGCTATTATTTACCTTAAAGTGTTGTCCTATTATGTAAGGTCACCATTTCTTTAGTTCATGTAGTATTGCCAAAATTTCCTTATAATAAATAGCAATGTGTAAATAATTTCCCTTGATTGGATGAATTACAAAATAAATGGGCCTTCTTTCTTGCATTAAAAAAACACCAATGCCATTCCATGAGGCATCACATTCCATAATAAAAGTTTTGTGACTGTAGCTAAGATTGGTGCTTGACACAATGCCTCTTTAAGTTGTTCAAAGGCATTAGTTTCTTCTAGAGTCCAAGAAAATTCATCTTTCTTTGGTTATGTTGTTAGAGGCAATGCTATTTTCCCATAATTATTAACAAACTCGTGATAATAGTTTGTCAACCCTAGAAATCTTTGAACATGATTTATGGTTGTGGGGATTTTCCATTTCTTAATGGATTTAATTTTGTTAGGGTCTACCTTAATACCCTCATGAGATACAATATGACCCAAATATTCCACCTATTGTACTCCAAATAAACATTTATAGGTTTTTGCATATAATTTTTTCTCCTCCAATAGTTTGAGCACCCTATTAACATATTTAACATGATCCTTCCAAGACTTGTTGTAAATTAGTATATCATCAAAAAATACTAACAGAAATTTTCTAATGAAGGTTTTAAAATAGAGTTCATCAAACCTTGAAATGTGGAAGGTGCATTAGTAAATCCAAAGGGCATGACCAAAAATTCATAATGACCTTCATTAGTTTTGAATGTTGTTTTTGAAATGTATTCAATCTCCATTCTAATTTGATGATATCCTAAACGAAGATCCAATTTAGTGAAGAAAATTGCTCCATGTAATTAAACCAACAATTCATCAATGACAATAATGGGAAGGTTATCTTTAATAGTGAGTTTGTTGAGCTCCCTATAATCCACACAGATATGCCATGATCCATCCTCTTGTGCACCAATCTTGTTGGAGTAGAGAAAGAACTTTGGCAATGTTGAATTATATCAACCTCTAGCATTTCTAAAACCACATGTTAAATTTCACTCCTTTGGGCATAGGTATACATGTATGGCCTGATGTTTGGAGGAACAATTCCTAGAATCAAATGAATAGCATGATCATAATCATAAATAGGTGGGAGGCCTTTCGAAGCCTCAAATACCTTCGAATGAATGTCCAATACTTTTTGGATATCTTGAGAAATGGAATATTTCGATGTTTAAACCTCTAGTGAGAATAATTGTGCAATTACACCCCGTTGTTCTTAAAAATATTTTTCATTCCATTAGATATGATTATCGTCCCTATTTTCCTTGTGATACCCCTTAATTCAATTGTCTGTCCTTCCCATAAATTTCAAGAAAAGTTCTTCAAAATTAAAAGTTATCGTCCCCAGATATTGTAACCATTTGACTCCTAGTACAACATCAAAACCACCTATTGGAATAGAGAGCATTGGAATATTCAATACATATTCCCGCATGGTTAGCTTGATAGTATGGCACTTTCCGTAGCAATTTATCATTCCTCCATTTGTGACCATCACTTGACACTATAGTACTAAACATAGAAAGAAATTCAATTCCTTGGCTATCTTACAATGAATATAATTGTGGGTACTACTTGAATCAATAAGAATTAGTACCTTTTTTCTTATTGATATATCCTTGTATCTTTAAAGTTTGAGGAGTGGTAATTCTTGATAATGCATTACAATATATCTTCAGATTCATTTCTTATTTCTCTGGGGTTGGTTCTTGGTGTATATCCTCTTATTTTGATGCTTCTTATTCCTTTTCTTCCTAGTCTTCACAATCTATGTAAAATAATTTATTTCCAGCACAATTATGACCTTTAGTGTATATTCCATTGAACCATTTTATTTGTTTTTTATTAATTAGCTAAAGAAGGTGTTTCTCTTTGTATCCTCCTTTTTTTTTGGTTTCAACCTTGTAGGTTGTGGGGGTCCAGGAGGAGCAACACTTCAATCTTTATAGTTGTGAGTGGTATACTTCTTTGTTGCCATAATTTTGCTTTCAACTTTTTTGTCCAGTCTAAATGTCTTCTCCAATGAATTAGGTTCCCAAAGGCGAACATCTTTTTAGATGTTACCCTTTAAAGTCCCTATGAAGACATCAATCCTATGCTCCTCTGCAGTATTAGTTACTTTGATATTAAATTTTTGGAACTCCTCAATGTACTCCGCCATTGAACACTTTTATTTGTTTTTTTATCAATTTTCTAAAGAGGTGTTTCTCTTTGTATCCTCATTATATCCAATCATTACCTCTGTCAAAATTGACCAAGTTATATTTTGTTTATGAGAACAAAGCCATCGATACCATACAAACTAGTTGGGTTCTAAATTTAAACATGCAATGTGTACCTTTTGTGTGTGTTGCACATCTTGTAGATTAAAATTTTGCTCCATTTGTAGTATCAATGTTACCAGATACTCGCCATAAAAATTCCTAATATTGATATTTGGAATGTTACTGGACTTCAACAAAAGTTAGAGTCTCTGGAATCATAATTAACATTCATTTTGTTCTCATCGTGAATTTCCTGGAATACCTTATTGCCATTAGGAAGCATTTCTTGTAGAAACTTTGTTAAACCTTCCTTCAAACCTTCCATATCTTGTTTAAAACCATCCTTAAAACCTTCCATATACTTGTATTTTTCAATTTTAAACCATCCATATTAACATTCATCATCTCTTTGAATTTGTTTTTGGTTACTCTTTGTGAGAGCAAGATTTTTTTCACTTTGTCTTGTAATTTTGATATATCATGTTGCATTTCTTCCTCTTCTTCATGTGTTATAGTAGATATTTTTGGTTGCTTACTAAGAGTATCCCTTTTTTTTAGGCACATTATAACCAAATAATGATATATATGCTTTAATATTCCCTTTGAATTACTTCAGATTGTTTTTTAAAACAAAACTTAGGCAAATTTAAAAAAATACACACCCTTTTTTTCTTGATTTTTGGAGCTTGATATTGAAACTATTGTATCTATATAATTTGGCCTCGAAAGGTCTGAAATCAAGTATTATTATAGCCCTCTGAGTCTTATTTCCAATGCCATAATTTTGACCGAGATTGGATTCTTCAAGGTAAATTTATGCGATATATTCTACAATGACCTCATTATGGAATGGTTCAGTAGAGAAAAACTTGTACGGGATGCCATGTGTCACTTTTTCAACATTAACCCTTGAAATTGATATATGAGAAACTACAGTCCATGTTATTTCAATCACGTTTTATTGTATTCAGATCTTATTCTTGAAATGAATGTTATGATGATTTTACCTATGTCACATGTTTGAGACTAAATTCTAGACCATGCAAAAATCCTAACTTCTTTAGACGATATCTCACAAAATATAAGGAACCAAGATCTAAATTATTTAAAATAATTTCACTAATATTAAATCTCCACATGGTCTAAATTTCAGATTTTGAAACTTCATAGAAAAAAACTATAGGGAAACTCTAATATGTCTTGTTTGAAGTAGTAGAACCATACAATCCAAAGCTCTCATTCCAAATTTTATGCAACAAAAACACAAAACATAAGAAATAATATATCAATGACTTGAAAATTAACCTCTTCAAGGGGAAAACATACTTTAGATCACATAAATTAACAATTCTTGGATGATACAAATGATAAGACCTCCTTTGTATATATAGCAGTCTAAGGGGTCACAATATAATCAGAGCGTACATAACAATAATAATGCAAGGGAACAAAAAAAACTAGTTTGATTCTATGGGTCATAAAAATAATAATATGGGGCATACATGGAAACAAAAATAACAATAAATGGGCTACACTAACAATAAATATAAGGAGGCAACACTAGTATTATAGGGACCTAACTAAATCTTTCAATTTTTTGTGATTCGTTTTAATATGCTTCTATGTGTATCTCCACCTATGTAATAGATCCAAGATTTAAAAAATGTTTACATACATACATTACACCTATATATCTCCCCTATACTGGACTATAGGGTGCCTCTTATTGCAATTAGGTGTAGACAAATTGAGTTGCATGGGGTTTAGTTTCCATGAAGTCATAGGTTCAAATATCACGGGGAGTGCTTGAGCATGGGAACCACCTTTGGGGGAATTAAACAATCCCTAGTAGTATCCAAGCTCAACCAAGCTTTGCACAATATTAGTGATAGAATCCCATTCATGGGGAGATCGTTATTCCGACCAAAATTGGGGTTGGCCCCAGTGTAGGCTCAACCTAATTCGACAAAATAAATAAATAAATATATGTAAGGAATATATATATTTTAGTCCACGAGGGACTCATTAAACTCAATGAAAAGACTCAAAGTGATTAAAACAAAGTGCATGATGTCACCTATAGGAATTGAACCATATAGGGGGGATGGGGTGGTGTCAAGGCCCCGAGTTGGCATGATGGCCAAATAAATGTCCATGACGTTCATTGGAAACTTATAGGTCGCAAAGCACCCATTAGAGAAATTTTGAGGTCCAAAAGGAGCCTCCTAAGGAATATTATAAAATAATAGTGTAAATAATAAAATAATATTAAATTACATCATCAAATTATAGAGGAAAAAAGAAAAAACTACTTTTTGAACTTGTCTTTTCCACTTATCTCTATACAATTTTACTCAAATTCTGAGCAAGAGAACTCGTTGGATGTATAATTTAATTCCTAATCCAAGGAGTACATATGTTCCATATATTTTATGGACTCTGCTACATGAAAAATGAGAAATACAAGAAAAAATGTGATTGAGAAATATATGAAAAAATGTGATTGCAATCATGTTTTTCATGTATTTCTCACTTTTCATGTACCAATGTCCAACTAAAGTATGCAACATGGGTACTCCTTGGATGGGGAATTAAGTTCCACATCCAATGAGTGCTCCTCAAAATTTGAGTAAAACTATAGGGGAGAGAAGTTGAAAATACGAGTTGAAAAAGTAGTTTTTTGGTTTTTTTTTTTTTTTAACTCTAAAAATGATGAATCACCCCCCATGGTTGAAATCATCATCTTGAATCCTATAGGTTCTATAAATTTTATTTTGGTTGTACATTTCTATTTTGAGGACCATATTTTACCTCAAAAATTATGTAATCCAAGTCATGTGATGCGATGAGCATGGAGCACAAGCATGGCATCTTGGATGCATGGGCCAAGTGTTGGGTGGGTTGACGTCATATAGAGTGGAAAACATGAAGACACATGCCATGGGCATCCCTACATGAAGGTGAGGTGTCTCAACACCCAATGTTGAAGTAGTATGCGAGGTGTGGTGATAGGTGATTGATTTTGGTAGCTCAAGGAGATTTTTTCAGAAATTAAATAAGAAAGCAATGTAACACATAAAATATTGTGGAAACATAAACATAGAAAAGTTTTAAAAAAAAGAGAGACACATATATGGTTCACCCAATTTTCTCTATGTCCATGGAGAAACAAGTACTCCTTTCTTTATATTATCTAGTAAAATAAAGGGATATAATCTACCACAAATATGTTGTAACTTCTTCTTCAGTCTCACACAACCTCCTTTTTTTTTCTCACAAACCATAATACACATCCGTAATAAAATTCCCTCATATAAATTGAGGGTTTCCTTCTAGAGAAAAAATCTTAAATTAACATAAATTCAACCATTAAACACATATTCCATGAAAATTGGAAAACATTTATTACAAGGACATTGTTAGAATTGAGTTTTTTTGGTTATTTTGAAATTCTAAATCCACTATTTAATTCCATATTTAATGAAAGATATGTTATTAGATCTTCCGCCTAATGAACGACCCAAATTGATTACAAAATTACAATATTTTATATGGAAATTTTTATCGAATTTTTGTTTTTCGAAGCATTGTCCTGGAATCCTTGCAAGGAGGGGATAAAGGGTTTTCATCGTCCCACCCCCCTTGGAACCCCTTGTTCACACTAGTGGGGGGAATAACGCCCCCACACCGTCAAGGACTTGGATCCAACCACAACTGAAACAAAACCTTTCAATCAAGAAGATAATCAAGCTCCACAACCAACAATCTACCACTTTGAGACTGATTATATTAAATCCATTGCTACTTCACTTGTCGAACAATGCCTCCGCTTATACCTGGTTGTTTATCATCTTTACCATTATACTTGAAGACCAATTGAAACTAAGTAGAAACATAGTTTCTACCTAGTTACAACCTTTGTTAACATATATGTAGGATTATGACTAATGTGTATCTTTTCTCTCTTTAACTGCCCATCTTCAAAAATGAACGTATGAAAGGGTACATGAGTTGTATATGCTGATTCTTGGAATGAAATGTTGAGTTCATTGCAAGATGAATAGCACTCTGGTTGTCACTATATAATCTGCCAATATCTTTCTTCTTTCCTAATTCATTCATAAACCTTTGTAACCAAATAATTTATTTCCTATCATCTATAGAAACAACATGCTCTGCTTCCATAGTTGAAATTGCATCAATGTTTTGCACTTCTGAAACCCAATTGGTAGTTGTTCCACCTACAATAAACACATACCATGTGGTTCTCCTCCTGATATCTTTGTCACCTACAATATTTACATCGACATACTTTGTAGAACAATGTTTGAACCTTCAAAACATAATGTGTGATTAGTGGTATCCCTTAAATACCCAAGAGTCCATGCCACTTTCATCTAATGCTCTTTTCCTAGATTGTTCATAAACCTAGTCATAGATCCCATTACATGTGCAGTATCATGTTTTTTTCATACCATTGCATACATAATGCTTCCAATTGTTGATGCATAGGGAACATTAGACATATAATCCATATCTTCCTAAGACTTGGGACACATCTCCTTACGTAGTTTGAAATTACTAGCCAAAGGTGTAGTAAATGTTTTTTCATTCTGCATATTAAATCTTTCCAACACTTTTTCTACTTACTCACTCTTGAACAATTTTAATTTGGAATTTTTCTTGTCTCTAGTTATTCTCATACCAAGGATTTCCTTTACAACACCCAGATCCTTCATTGCAAATGAATTATTGATTTTTTTGTTGAG
>Ga0213498_10000040_pt1 | contig 15247 bp, 5 predicted proteins | sample Lodgepole_Yose_4_FD_150981 | JGI IMG/M metagenome (GOLD analysis project Ga0213498, IMG submission 150981) | Leaf-associated microbial communities from Pinus contorta in Yosemite National Park, California, United States - Lodgepole_Yose_4 | ecosystem: Host-associated > Plants > Phyllosphere >...
CGAGCCCCTACCGGTCCTCACCATATGAATAGTGAGTGGCTCCGCCCCTCTCCTTGACAGTCGAGCCCCTACCGGTCCTCACCATATGAATAGTGAGTGGCTCCGCCCCTAAAGAATATAGGGCCCTTTAGGGGGCTCGACTGATAAGGACCTTTAGGTGCTCGACCCCAGGTTGACTTATTGGGTGGGCCAATAAGTCAACCCAAGAGGAGAGGACCTTTAGGTGCTCGACTGTTAAGGACCTTTAGGTGCTCGACCCTAAGGACCTTTAGGTGCTCGACTGTTAAGGATGCGCAAGCATGCTCGACTGTTAACCCCCCAAACCAATAAGTAAACCCTAACCTTTAGGTGCTCGACCCCAGGTTTACTTATTGGGTGGGCCAATAAGTAAACCCAAGAGGGAGAGGAGAGGGCCGCCATCGAGAGGAGAGGGCCGCCATCGAGAGGAGAGGAGAGGATGCGGAGCACGCTCGACCAACGCCCACCACCCAATAAGCATCAAGGAAGGCAGGGTGAGTAAGCGAACTCTCGACTAAAAGGCCGCCATCGCTCTCAATATAAGGAGAGGGAGAGGTGCCGTTAGGCCGCTCGACCATAGGGAGAGGAATGGGCATATGTCATTACGCATTTCAATTAGTCATTATGCTTTAGCAGACAATGCTGCTATTATATACGTAATTACGTCATTACGCTTTAACGAACAATGCTGCTATGGGCATATGTCATTATGCATTCGACAGTTTCAAGCCATTTTGTAGGAAACTGCCGAAAAGGGATATAAGGATATATGGATATGACGCTAGCGCAGTTCAATTATAAAATGATCTTTGATTTCCATTCGGTAGTTTCGCTACAAATTTGCTAATAAACTCCGATCAATTTGATTTGGATACTTGGCTACTCAGCTTGGCCCCTCCGACTGGGCTCCTGAGCTGGGCCAGAGAGATAGAGATTGATTCAATTGATGGAAACATAGTTTGAGGTGAGGCCATACCTACGGGCGGACGGATCGAAACTGACCCAAAAGAGAAGGAAGTATCTTGAAGTTACCCAGATTTTTGAAGTCCGAGTTCGCATTCCCCGTTCACATTATCCCATTACTGCATTCCGTACGCCTGCCCAGTACACTCATCCAGGATGGCCCAGTACGCATTCACTTATTAACGATTCCATTCAATCCGCATCCCCTCCGCATTACCCAGCCCCCTTTCACTAATCCCCTTTCACTTACCGGACGGACAACAGCAGCCTTAGTTTTTGGGGTGAGGCCCGGATACCGAAGTCAGTCAGCCCACAACTGACAACTCTCACGGGGGCCCTTAAAAACCCCATATCCTGGACAAGTACCAGGATAACACACATTAGACCAGCATACTGAACCTCATATAAGTAGCTGGAGAGATTACACAATAAGGGCACAATAAGCGAGGTATTATCCGCTTGAGCTATGATCCACCTTTCGATTACAAGATGAGGGACAATGCACGAGGTTCATGCTTAGGGTTCCACGATGAGGAGAAATGCTTGATGTTACACAATAAGGTGTTTCCAATTAGGTTTGCTTACCGATGGAGGTGGTACCAATGCATGCTGAGGTCAACGTTTCTTTTGATTGGCGTTGGCAATAGCGATGGTGAGAAACAATTTATGATGGCTATGGCGTTGGCAAGGTCCGGAGGGCTTGCGCTTCCTAGTGCAAGGGAAGATACACACTTTTAGTTACCCTGCCCAGTACGCATTCCGTTATATACGCATCCCATTACCCTTTCACCTTCTCCCCTTTTACTTGCTCTGCTTGATGTGAGATCTTCGATGCATTAGGTTCAATGCATGATGTTACACAATGAATTACAATTAGGTTAACCCCATGCATGAGGTTACTAGATGTATGTAAAGTTCGATGTCAATGTTTCTTTTTTTTTATTACTTTGAAAGAAGGAGGTCATTGCCAGAGGGTGGCAGTCATTATCAATAGACCCAATACATTGTCCGCGAGCTCCACGTTTTTCCTATTGATTAGATTGATTGATTCTATACCCAAGAGAGGTGCCCACGTCATACCCGATATAATAAAAAGAAAGAAGGTCCGGAGGTCTTGCGCTTCCGAGTGCAAGGACTTACATAGGAGATGGAGATATGGCCTTGGATAATCTCATATATAAGAAAGTGACCTTATCCTTAAGAAGGGGCCTGATCCCAGTGGATACTCCCATGGCTACCAGCTTAAGCACCACCATTGGGGGCAGGCACAATATTGGCTTGGAGCAGATTATTTCAAACAACCTTCGCATTTTATGTTTTCATTTACAGAAACCTTTCATTAGGGGTGGGGGGTACGAGGAAAGATCCTTTATCGCGGGTACTCAATTGGATTTTTTATTACTCACAATTGGGGACATGGATGTTGGTGAATTCATTGTACCGATACCATATGTGAAACAGATTAAGGTTAAGCTTCATCCAGCTTTTGATGTAAATGGCCTATTCCCTTTTGTATTTTCCTTGTATGATGTGTGTGTATATCTGGGCCCTTCCTTTGGGCTCTACATCTTGTATGAGATACTTTCTTTTTCTAATGCGTAATGATGTTTCATTATGTACAGTGTCCTACCATAGACCACTGATATTGTAGCTCTCGAATGCTGGAGGTAGGCTAAGAATTGCTTCTGATGGTGTATGGGATGCACTATGCAATGAAAAAGCGGCAAAGGCCTGCAGAGAACTGCCAGTTGAACTTGCTGCAAGACAAGTTGTAAAGGTGCATGCCTACTTAGATCTGCATTCGCTGTAAATGGTTTCACATTGCTGTGATACTTCCATCATTTGCTTTATTTATTTCAATTGAAGGTGCGAAGCCGCCAGAGAAGAAATAGGAGAGGCAAGGTGCGAAGCCGCTTGTCCCTCCGGGGGGCAAGGTTCTCATTTCTGAGAAATATCTTATCTAGGCTTCCAGGCAATGATGTATGCTCATTTCAGGAAAAAGGAAGGTAGGGTCGATAAAAAGGAAGGTAGGTGAAGCTGGTCGTAATCCTCATCGGGTAAAGAGAGAGAGCCCAATCCCACCCAGCAAGCCAGCAAGGCAAGGCGCAAAGAATTGAAAGCCTTCCTGGCTTGCTGGTTGTTTCTCTCTCTCTCTTTCCTATGAAGACTAGATAGGAGACCTAACCAGGAGACCTAGACCCTTTACCTCGAACTAGAAACGTGGCCCTCGAAATAGACCCTATAACTTGTTGACCCTCGACCTCTCTCTTGAACCCGACCATCTACCTTGAAATAGCACTTAACAATACAGAACACACGTTCTTCAACTGCTGGATGCAATGACGAACCGTTACATATGATGATTCACCTTTTTAGGGAAGGTCAGACGCAATGGAAAGGAAAGGTCTTACCAGAAGGGCCAGATTGAGTCTTCTTGGAGGGGGAGGGAGGTTGCCCTTTGGACCAGACTCTTTCAAAACTTATCAGTCGCTGGTTTCGTCCAATCAATTCTCATCTTGGGGGTACAAAGCATAATGTCTCTAGGCAGTCCGGCTAGACAGTCAAGTGCATAAAGCTCTAGTCATTGCCAGTCAATTTTCGTCAGAAGGAGTCGATCATTTCCGGTTGTAAGAGCCACGTTCCCAATTTACAGTCATAGCTGGGCTGGGATACTCGGCTGGGATGGCTGCTGCGCTATGAAACTGCACTATTCAAATGAGCTAATCGGCTTGGCAAATCAGTTTAGATAACGGGCTGAGCTGGATACTGTCAGTGCCTAGAAGCTACGGTAAGTCTAGATAGCCTATAACGCGCCCAGGCGCCTGTACTCATCGAACCTAGACTCAGGGCATGAAGTATAGTATGTGCCAAGTAAGTACTCAATCATAGTCGATGCCGCTAGTCAATGTTGATTGACGTTGACAATGGCAGAGAAGGAACCAACCCACAGTTGCTAACACTGCACGATACGGAACCGGAGTTACTACAGCGACACATAAATAGAATCCAAGGGACCTAATCGAAGGGGCCTAAGACACAAGGAGGGAAATAATCAATGGGGACCACTCAATGGGGCAGGGTTAGCTATATCTCACAACAAGAGCAAGCCGTACGACAGCTTGTGTTATATATGATTCACCCAGGCGGGTAAGGTGCACCAATTCACTAATTCACCCAACAAGATAGGTCATAAAATACCCCTTACCACCAAATGAGAATGAGTGAGCGATGGATGAACTACCCGGTGCGGAGCAGGCAATAAGTTCACTTGGTACTGATTCTTTCAAAACTTATCATTTGCTAGTTTTGTCTAATCAATTCTCATCTTTATAGGGTACAATATAAAATACCTAATCGGGGTACTAAAAGTATATATATATATATTATTATATTATCTATTTTAGATTTCTTTCATAAAAAAATCCTTTTTAGGGGGGGGCCGAGATCTCGTTCGGGCACAGAAGTGTATTTTCTTTTTACTCAACTAGGATGCGACAGCAGGCTCGACCAAAAGCTAGTTACTTATTTGAGAGGGGCACAAAATAAGTCAATTGAACTTGGATCCAATTCAGTCATTGTTATGGTGGTAGTTATATATGAGCATGTGGTAGTGAAAGAGAAAGCTTCGTAGCGTAGCCGAAGCACATGTCTGTCTCTATATCTGTTTGAGATAGGGCTGACCCCCTAGCTCTCAAGCTCGGAGGGAATTAGCTCTAACGGAGTGTTGTCTCGCCGAGGGAGCGCTTCTCTCAAAGTTCTTAGAGTTCAGGCGCTTTGCCGAAACTTGACTTGATTCGATCTCTCAAAATAGCATAATGACATATATAATATATGCATGATTGGATTCGATACCATAATGACATATATAATCTATCTCATTCATGACTGGAATCACTGGTCGAAATGAACCAAGGTCCCGGAGGGGCTTGCGCTTCCTAGTGCAAGGAGACACGAACTAGTCTTTCTTCTCTCTAGCTAGGAAATCACTCTCATTATATATGTCATTACGGCAGCCAATGAATTGGATTCAAGTTCAATTGACTTATTGGGCTCTCAAATAAGTAACTAAAGGCTGGTCGAGCGTGCTCCGCCTCCTAAAATGGCAAGAATAGGAGGGAAAGATGTGAAACCCTCCGCCATCTTATTGGTCAATAATAACATATCTAAAGAATGACCAACGGGAGCAGCCATCGGGAGCGCTAAAACCTCCGCCTCCTAAAATGGCAAGAATAGGAGGGAAAGCTGTGAAACCCTCCGCCATCTTATTAGAATCACCTCACTTTCTAACCACCTGCTGGAATGGGGTATCAATAACAAGGCACGTAGAACATCCCTTTCCTGTTTAAGTACTGCAACTGTTCACGCACGAACACCTAATTCCTGGGCATGTGTGATCAGAAACTGTTAACGCACATAGAATCACCCCCTCCTTCCAGGCATGGGGAATCGAGAACAGGTGGGCACTAGGTTGTTTCCTTCTCTGCCCTTGCCAACGCCATTTCCATCGTTCATCGCCAACGCCATTGCCATTTCCAACGCCAATCAACATCGACATCGAACTCGAAATCATCCATATCTACCCACATCGAATCCATGTAAATATCCGCCTGGTGGGTGCTTCTTATGTCTGGCTTGTAGGGTGTCTGTGGGGTGGCCCCTTGCCATTGATTAGGCCCCTGTGAGTAACCTCTGTGGATTAGGTCCCATTGAGTAGACCCCTCCCATTGGATTAGTCCCCTTCGAATATTCCCCTTCGATTAGCTCTATGTGTATCTGTGTGCCCCCTCCCTCTCCCTGTGGATTAGTCCCTGTGACCTGTAGCCTCTGTGAGTAGGCCCCTCCTTGTGAGTAGCTGTAGGAACTCCTTCCTGTTCGATATCAATCGGTAAGGCTGCCAACGCTCAAGCATTCATTCGCCCCTAAGTAATATGGGCCGTTGGACCACCCTTCTGTCTAATCAATCGATCACTAACCGGTGGTACTCCCCATCGATTCCTGGCATTCCCTGACAAGCGTGAATGAAACCATTTGTCTAAACAGGTGCATTGTAAGTAACGCATCTTAAATCTTACATTGTTCCGAACCGTTGAGCCAAGCCGTTGAGATTAGCGCAGTCGATTAGTGCAGTTGAATAGCGGAGCAGCCACAGATGAATAGCCAAGCAGCCATCCCCCACCAGTGGATTTTCCCCTATTTTATTAGCCCTGCAGTTAAATAGCGCAGCAGCCATCCAAGTTGAGTAGCCCAGTTGAGTATCCAAGCCAATCAAAGCTAAAGATGATCCCAGCCAAGCCCCTGATCCCAGCCCCGCTATGACTGGCAATTGCTATGGCACTGCCCCCGTCTGTCAATGAACTGTTTCTCGGCACTGCCCTTAAGGCACGTACTCCTGGTCACGGAGAGCTGGTCACATACAACTATTGGGTACGTACTATGGGTCACGTAGAACCTGGCACGAACACCTATCGGGCACGGGGGATGGAAACTGGTGGGCACTAACGACCTCCTGGGCACTAACAAAACTGGTAACTGAAGGTTGTAGAACACTGACCTTGTAGCACTGACTGGCAGCTTGTATAGTTCATGCACGAAGTATAGGTTCAATGGGTAGAGTTTCCATAATAGAGGTTCATGCACAGAGTATAGGTTCCCATGAGTCTAGATTCGATGACTAGAGCTTCCATTCATGCACTGACCAGAGCTTCATCATGCCATGCTGCACTGAGTAGAAATTATTGCTGCACCGACTAGCTCAGACTGACAACTGGCGATACTGTAACTCCTGGCAAAGAATCTTGGCATCGAGTGAATCGAGTAGCGGGATCGACTCTTTATGAGTACCTGGATCGAGTACCAGCATTGAGTACCGGAATTGACTTCATCATCTACTCTGGGATCGACTGCATCGAGTGATCGGCACCTGTCATCGATTGGCAGCATAGAGTAGCAGGATCACCTCTTGGATCGATTGCATTGACACCTGGATTGCGCCTCCCAGCATCGACACCCGGATCGACTACTATTGGCTCTCGGCAATGATGGGTGGGGATGGGCTGCTATCGGTTCACAGACAGAGAAGTAATACATAGTTCCCAAACAGAAAATAAGGTGCCTCCCTGAATCGACTAGCGGAAAAGATTCCTTACATCTAGTGACTAACCACCACCAGAACTGGAATACTGGCATCGAAACCTACCTGAATAAGCCTGGTTCTTGGTTGTGCATCTGTGGTTAGGTAAGCTCCTCCGGTAGGTAGGTATTAGGTATAAAGAGAAAAAGGTAGGTAGTATATAGGTAGGTAGTTTGCTTTGTTTGGGTAGGCAGGCAGTATTCCTGTTTCTGCTAGATCAGATTCTTCTACTCTTGCCGATGCTCCAACTCCTGAGACAGCGAACTTTGAAATGGTTCTTCTGTTCAACCCGGTCCTTCTGGAGATTGGGATGAGGATTTACGAATAGATGGAATGATTCTACACCCGGCACAGAGAGACGATATGATGTGTTAACCTCGGGAACTCCACCTTTGCCCGGAAGCTACGAATGCTCTAATCTCCGACCGGGAGGAGGGCGGCCGGGACGGAACTACCCGACTGGGAACCTAGGGATGGGCTTACCCATACCTAGAGAATGATAGATAGTTATAATGGCTGGTGATGAGGCCTTCTTGGCTAGCTTTCTGTCTTTCTGGCTTAGTTAGATGGCTACTAAGGCTGGTAGCTCTGCAGGATGATCTACTGGTGCTACTGTAACTGCTTGTGCTGCTTAAACTTACAAGAGCATAACCAACTTCTGAACCATTTGAAGGATATGAATGAACGAATGAGTAAGCGAATTCATCTCGTTTTTATTAGTGCTTGGTACTGTTATTTCCCTTTCCGGACGATAGTTCTTCAAGTTGATGGCGGTGGTCGAGTCATGCTGTAGCATGATGGCGGCTGAGGTTCAAGTATGTGCTAGGCTAGCGTTCGTACCTCACCCTGCCGGGGGCACCCTACTAATTTGGCCATTTTCTCTTGGCGGAGGTTTTTCAATATTCCCCTACTATTATAGCATTTTCAGGAGGCGGAGGTTTTCGGAAACGATCATCGGGAGGGGAATATTGACAGGGCCTACTCAATTGGGCACGGGGCAGGGGCTACTTGGTTGGATTAGCTCCCGGGCTCGGCTAATCAAATGGGATGGGCTACTCGGCCGATTGACTCAGCTACTCGAATCAGCTAGGATACTCGGGCTGGAGACACTCATTGACAGGAAGTCACATTGAGCACCTCACATAGACGATCATAGACAGACAGAAGGTCATTCCCATAGGAACTCATACCTCGAACTCTGCCTCGAACTCTGCCCTCTAACCTCTCGACCTCGACCCTAGACCTCTACCTCGAACTTCACCTCACTTACCGATACGGAACGCTCGTTCCTACTTCGAATGGATTGAAGGAATGAATGACGCGTACGATGCACCTGATGATCATCGACATACACATGGATGGTTTCATTCACGCTACTCAGGTAGTGACAGTCAGGGAGGGGAGAGCAGGTACACGCCGTTTTGATACAAGTGATTTTGAGATTGATTATTGGCCTACCAGGCAGGTTTGGAGCAGGCACAAAGTCTCGTTGCACCAGATCTTTCAAAATATTCTCATTCGCTCTTTTTGATTCATAATATTGCATTCTTAGGGGGGCTGAGGCGCGAGCCCTCATCGGGGAACTAAAGTGGATTTGATTCTTACTGAAACATGCCCCTTCACGACGTTTCTCTAGGATTGCCAGGTGTCGCTGATACCCAGGCGTCATAGCCGATAGACAGTTGATCATAGCCAGCAGGTCATTGTCGATCATTGCCGGTAGTCATTGCTGATAGCCGGTTCTCTTTGCCTGATGGTGGTCACTGCTGCTGATAGTCGCTAGTCGTTGAATGATGGTACTTGCCGATACCCAGTTGCCGATACCCAAGATACATTCTCACACGGTCATCGCCAGTCAGCCGAGAGTTGATCATACCCCCATTGCCCATCATATCCGAGTCACCCTCACCACATGCCACATCACCCAACACGGGAAGGTACGGGCCCCATCTTATCTAGGGGTGAGGCCCCTACTATTATAATGGGCAGAGGGTTCAGAGCCGATTGCCAATCATTCCCAAATGGTCACTGACAGGATGCCGATCAACCCTCATTCCCAGAAGGTGCCGATAGACACGAAGGAGGCCTTGTCGGGAGGCCTAGCTGCCTGAACCCACTGATTAGGACCGCATTTCACTGAACGCTACGGAACAATCGTTCCTACCTCGATTGGATGACATCACAATGCATTACTTACGATGCACCTGTGAAGGAAGGGTAATACACCTCATTGACAAACACCTGTGCTGCCGATGACAGGACTCTTTGCCGCTAGTCGATCCAGGTAGGCGTCGATGCCGGTACTCGATCCAGGTGTTGATGCTGCTACTCGATGCCAGGTGTCATTCCACACCAGTACTACATGCCAAGTGTCAATGCCAGGTCTCATTGCCAGGACACATAGTCAATCAAGGGAATTTCCAGTCATAGCCAGAAGCTCTTGTCAGTCAGTGCTAGAACTCTTGTCATTGCTAGAAAGAAGTTATAGTCATTGCTAGAAGCTCTGAGCAGTGCTGTAGACAGTCAGTGCATGAACCTCTAGTCTGTGCTTTTACAGTCATAGCCTGAAGCTCATTGCTAGAGAAGCTCTAGTTAGTACTAGTCGATCATAGCCAGGAGTAGCCTTAAGGGCATAGCCAGTCTCATAACAGCTGCCATAAGGGAATTCTATGAGGTCATTGCCAATAGGTTACCATTGTAAGTAAGTCGGGCATAGCTTGGCTTGGATACTCGGCTGCTTTTATCATACACTTTGATAGCTGCTCGCTAGTCAACCGGGCTACTCGACTTGGCGGCTAATCCGCTTGGATAATCACCTTAGCTACCGGGATGGGCTCGAGACTCATTGCTTAGAAGATACGGGGTCAGTGCTAGAACTCTTGGAAATGCATGAATTTAGCTAGAGTCATTTCAGTTAGAGTACGTCCAAGAACCTCGCTATGGTACCTGCATTTAGTTAGATAGAGTACTGTTATTTACCTACGGTTAGTCCAGCAACCTAGAGCATTTCATTCCTGCTAGTTTTTCACCTAGGACCGGTAGGGGCTCGACTGATAAGGAGAGGAATTGCCTCTTTCAGTCAGAGAGACCAGGCTGCCCTCTCCCGGGGGTCGAGCGATTTCATTCCAGATACTTTTTTTTCATTGACACGATTTTCATTGATAGCCCCTACGCCCAGATACTTTCCTACCTGGCTTAGACCCAGTCCTACTTGCCGGTGGTTAGAGCCAGGAGCTACACGACCCTTTAGATTTGACAGGACCTTCCCTTTTACAGATACTGCATATGTTTTAAGGATGGATGGATCGATGGATGGACCACATCAATACTCCAAAGTAGATATTTCACCCATGTCCCATATGAATGAATGCATCGAGAGACGTACGTGTTGCTAGAGTTAGCTTACTTGCTAGTTGTGGGTGGGGACAGGGAAACCTAGATGTATCTTTGAATACAATTTGCATCATGGGGAAGCGATTACGAGACCGAACCTACTGAACCTGGGTGTTTCCAATGCCCTTTATATACGATTCACCTGGTGCCTGAGCTTCAGACCACAAACACTGAATGACATTCTGATATGCTCAGCGAGGTTCATTCAGGGAGGCCAGCTAGCCACGGGATTTTCTATTGGACAAACCCTTATTGAACGCCTGGGATTTACAGACCTATAACACTTAGGAATTACTAAGGTTACACACTTACCTTAGATGTTGTCAGAGACAGGAAGAGCTGTGCCCATCCAAGCTGATCAGAGCCAGGATAGAGAGACAGGAGGGCCTAGCCCATCAGACACAGAAGGATAGTATTTGCCTTTTGATCTTTTACAGCTGGTCATTGTCCATCCTGCATAGACAGCTCGAGGTCATAGTATTATTTACAGCTCCCGGTCATTCTAGTTGAATTGCTGCCTTAAGGTTAGGTCATTTACTGTTTATTGAATTGATCCACCTAGAGTCATTGCCTGTTTCAGTCAGAGAGATGTGGCAGCCCAGAGCCAGGAAGCATTCCCACCATGGAGACCAGGGAAGGGGAGGACACCCGCCCTTCAAGTGGGAGAGCTTAGAGATACTGCCCTTATCTGATACCACGGAGGAACCATTTACACCTTTCTTATTTTAGTCCAGCCATATGAGCATTCCAGCTATTAGGGACACCACCTAGAAATATTTTGATACCTTTGACACTGGGTCATTCCTCTCCCGGGGGTCGAGCGATTTCATTCCAGTATAGATCTTTTTTTGAACCTAGAGTCATTCCAGGAAATGAAATATTCAGCCTTTTTTAGCCATTCGCCAGAAGCCTCTCACCTTTAGCCTTTAGCCAAGCCCACCACACCACCTCCTCATCAGAGCCGCCACGCCACGCTACGCACGCCTACCTGGCTGCTGGGTCCAACCAACTCGCCGGGCCCCATGACCAGAGAGAGAGAGAATCCGATTGATACACCACTCAACTTTGGCTTATCCTTAAGATGGCGGAGGGTTTCACATCTTTCCCTCCTCTTCTTGCAATTTTAGGAGGCGGAGGTTTTCACATCTTTCTCTCCTCTCCCTCTCCCTCTTGGGTTTACTTATTGGCCCACCCAATAAGTAAACCTGGGGTCGAGCACCTAAAGGTCCTTAACAGTCGAGCACCTAAAGGTTAGGGTTTACTTATTGGTTTGGGGGGTTATCAGTCGAGCCTGCTTACGCATCCTTAAGGTCGAGCACCTAAAGGTCCTATGGTCGAGCACCTAAAGGTTAGGGTTTACTTATTGGTTTGGGGGGTTAACAGTCGAGCCTGCTTGCGCATCCTCTCCCTCTCCTTAACAGTCGAGCACCTAAAGGTCCTTATGGTCGAGCACCTAAAGGTTAGGGTTTACTTATTGGTTTGGGGGGTTATCAGTCGAGCCTGCTTGCGCATCCTTGACAGTCGAGTGTGCTTTGATTTCGTCTCTCTCTCTAGTGACCGAAATCAATCTCATTATATATGTCATTTCGCAAGCAATTAGATCGATCTCGCGAACCTCTGCGCGAAACGATGGGGGCCTTCCAATCATGACTCGATAGCAGTAATTACACCAGAAAATGCATATATTATATATGTCATTACGCTAAGGTAAGGTGCGAAGCAGCTTTCCCTCCGGGGCAAGGACCCATTCTCTGGCTCGAAGAGACAGAGCCGTATTCATAAATACTCGAATAGGTTATTCTATTAGGTTATTCTATAGAAACAAGGGTCCATTAGGTTATTCTGTTAGGTTATTCTATAGAAACAAAGGTCCATTAGGTTATTCTGTTAGGTTATTCTATAGAAACAAAGGTCCATTAGGTTATTCCATAGAAACAATGGTCTTTCCTACTTGTGCCTTTTAGGGGCAGAGTCCTCACTATTCCGATGGTGAGGTAACGAACGCTCGACCCCCGGGAGAGGGCCTTTCAGAAACTTGTGTTGCCCCCGGTGAAATTTCAAAAGTATGTTCTTCAACGCAGAATTTGTCTGTTTCCGATTTATAAAGGGCACGGGGGCTCTATCCAATGCCGGACCCCATTTCTTCTTAATAGCGGCTAGGGGGGTGGAAGAGATTTTTGCCAAATGAAGTAAACACGCAGTGAGCATTTTCTTTCTCAGTAACCCTTTGGTTTTGCGAGAATTATGGCTCTTGCAGTAAAAGGCAAGATAACTCACTAACTTGTGACTATAGAACTCAATGACGCTCTTTTGATGTTTCTCTAGCTCGTCCGGGTCTGTAATTGGTGTAATCAATGCTTTTTGCGCCTCACATGTAGTGACTTTGTGTGATATTCGGGTTAATGGAGCAAATAGAGTGATATGCCCGTCCGCATAAAGTTTTCTCAATATACCCAAAAAAAGAAAAGAAGGCCCCCCCCTCTCATGAATAGAGATGGTAAGGCTCAATTCGAGATCAGCTACAAAGGAATTTAGCTCTTCTAGGATGATCTCCTGCTTGATGAGGTTGACCCCGCAAACGCCCACAAAGATGTTATCCGCGTAGCGCGCATAACGGACGTAAGGGAAGCTCCCTAAAAACGTATGCACCTTCATGTCTAGCTCATGAAGGTAGATGTTCATCAGTACTGGAGAGAGAGGGCACCCTTGGGGAAGGCCTTTGTCTGTTCCATCATAACGAATCCCTTTCTTGCCCATTATGGGAGTGGTGAGAAAGAAAGAGATGAGATGAAGCAGCTTAGGATCATCCACAACATTCCCGAGATATTCTAACAATCGAGCGTGAGGAATGGTGTCAAAACAGCTCACGACGTCTGCGTTAATGCAATAGTGAACGTCTTTCCAACCCAATACGGCCCAATAACATGTCCTGGTCCCTCTGGCTTTTCTAAACCCGTGGGAACAGTCAAGAAAGATGGGTTCATAAAGTTGACTTAAGACCGCTCCTAATGCATCCATTACCAGGACGTCCTTGGGGTTAGGAATGGTAATAGGCCTAAACTGTCCTGGTCTTCCCGGTTTGGGGATTAAGACACGGTACATCGGGAGAAACCTGAATGATTCCTCATGAAGAGAGTCTAGGATTTTGAGATACTCCGCCCCGTCAAGAGCGTACATGTCTCGATTCGGGATGACATCCTTCCCATTGTGCTCCTGATACAACTCCCTTATTTTTTTCAGAACGAAAGGGAAAATATGTGCAAATCTTACATACCCAGCCGATTGAGGAAAGGAAGAACCGGAGCGACGAAAGACCAAATCGAAGCTCGAGCAAGAAGCGAAGGGTGCAGGAGAGAGAAATATCATGATGCACAGTGCATTATATATACGCATAGGGACTTCTGGGATCGAACCAGAAAGCATTAGCAATGCTAATGATCACGCCAATATTATAGTCCCTCGACGGTCCAGAAAGGGTTTATGATGCTCGCCGAGCAAGTGTGGGTGGGAAACGACCAGACGAACATATGAATTTCTCCAGAATCGATGAAAATAGCAATGGGCTTGCAATCTTACCTTCAAATGTTACGGTGAGACTTGTAACTTGTAAATTGAGGGGTGTAATTCTTCTTCCGATTCGTTCCATTCAGATGACGCTACAGTACAGTAGCGAAACTCCTACATTGTCTTACATATCGTAACAAGCGGTGTGTAAAAGACACATAGGCGGGGACCCTAACCTATCCCAGCGTCCCCCCACCACCCTCCACCTTGTGTCTTTTCAAGTTTCATATGTCGGAATTGTTTCCGAGATATGGGAGGGGCATGACGGACCAAAGAGGGTCGGTCGGTCACGCCCATCGCTTCACCCCAGCTTGATCGGTTCAGCTATGATTCCCAGTCCCGGCTATCGAGGGATAGATATCCATCCATCGAGCCAAATCTGTATCTGTATCATCCATCAGACGGAGGGGCAAGGATTTCGATCCATTACTTGCAAATTCAGTCAATCATATTCTTCTCGAAATCCTGTCCCGAAGCGCTGTAGCTCATCCGATGAGCGAAAGCGTACCCTCAAGGCTCAATTGTTTGCCCTCAAGGTTCGTTTCCGCATCCTCTCCCGATGGTCAAGCAATTTCATTCCTTTTCTTGATCTAAATTGAAAAAGAAAATCAATTCCTCACCCTATACCCCTAAGAGGTAAGTGACCAATAACTTCAAGGAAATCCACTGAAATCCAAGAACTTCGATGAGAATGCACCCTCCATGAAGTGACTCAATGAATCACCCAACTATATCCGAGTCAAGTGCCTCCGTTTTGATTATATTTGCCTGTTTTAAGGTCTAAGGTCTCCCCCCCCCTTATTTTCTAGACAAATAATTCCTAGCGATACACACCGTGCACCGGGTCTTCAATGGGTCCGGTTGGGTTGAAGCCCATGTAGCTGGATTGGAATATGGCATGGGGTTTTCAATGAATCACTTACCGGGATATGGTATCCTCGGCGTTTTGAGGTTCCCGATCTGATGTTATACCGTTCATAGGTGCCCTTTCATTTCACCACCGTGATGGCGCTGGGATGGAGTGCTAATGTGAGTGGGATATGGGGCCGCCTACTGCCCCCTAATGTATATTCCTTGCTAATGGAGCCGAAGGTGATTCCCACACCCACTGGGCGCGTAGAACCCGCCCGACCTTTTTCTCCTGATCGCACTCGCATCGGAGTGACCGCGAAGGTCCGT
>Ga0213498_10000042_pt1 | contig 14771 bp, 2 predicted proteins | sample Lodgepole_Yose_4_FD_150981 | JGI IMG/M metagenome (GOLD analysis project Ga0213498, IMG submission 150981) | Leaf-associated microbial communities from Pinus contorta in Yosemite National Park, California, United States - Lodgepole_Yose_4 | ecosystem: Host-associated > Plants > Phyllosphere >...
GATATAGGGAGAGAGAGAGAGAAAAGGATAGAGATGATGAGAGGGATATGGGGGAGATGAAGAGGGGGGAAGGGGGGAGAGAGAGGGAGAGAAAGAAAGGAAGGGTGAGGGAGGGTTGGAGATAGGGAGATAGTCGGAGAGACAAAGAGAGGGAGAGGGAGGGAAGGCAGAGAGAGAAGGGTTGGTAGGGGTAGTGATGGGAGAGGGAGAGAAGGGGAAGCTTTTAATAATTTTTTATAAAGCCTAATCGTTAAACCATAAACCCCAAACCCTATACCCTAAACCCTAAACCCTAAAAAATAAACCATAAACCCTAAACCGTAGGAATTTTAGAACATTTTTAAAAGCATTTTGTAACTTTTATTTATGTTTTTGTTAAAATCATTTAATAAATTGTTATAAACCTTAAACCATATACCCTAAAACTAAAACCCAAAAACCTAAACCCTTAACCGTAAACCCCAAGCCCTAAACCGTAAACCATAAACACTAAGAATTTTATAATAGTTTAAGAATAATTTTGTAACTTTTATTTAAGTGTTTACTAAAAGAATTTACTAAAGCGTTACAAACCCTAAACCATAAATTCAAAACCCTAAACCCTAAACACAAAAACATAAACCCTAAACCCCAAAACCTAAACCCTAAACCCTAAACCCCAAAGCCCAAATCCTAAACCTTAAACCGTAAACCATAGACCCTAACCATTTTATAAAATTTCAAAAAAAAATTGTAACTTTTATTTAAGTGTTTATTAAAAGAATATACTAACATGTTGTAGACCCTAAACACTAAAATCTAAACCTTAACCAAAAAATCCAAAACTTAAACCATAAACCCTAAACCCTAAACCTTAAATCACAAACCCTAAACCCTAATCTTTTTATAACATTTTAAAAAGTAGTTTGAAACTTTTATTTAAGTTTTTATTAAAAGCATTTACTATAGTCTTGTAAACCATAAACCCTAAATAATAAAGCCTAAACCCTAAGCGTTAAACCCTAAACCCCAAACTGTAGACATGAAACCCTAAACCCTAAGCATTTTATAACATTTTAAAAAGTGTTTTGTAATTTTTATTTAAGTGTTTATTAAAAGAATTTACTAAAGTGTTATAAACCCTTAACCCTAAACTATAAACCACAAACCCTAAACCCTAAACCCTAATTAATTTATAACATTTTAAAGACTGTTTTGTAACTTTTATTTAAGTATATATTAAAAAAATTTAATAAAGTGTTATAAACCCTAAACCATAAATGCTAAAGCCTAAGAATTTTATAACATTTTAAAAACATTTTGTAACTTTTATTCAAGTGCTTATTAAAGGAATTTAGTAAAATGTTATAAACCCTAAACCCCAAATCCTATACCCTAAGCCATAAACCCTAAGAATTTTATTTGTATCTATAATTAGGGAAGACCAAACTTGGGTATGTGAGTGTAGGAGGGAGAAAATTGTGGTACACAGATACACCAACCTTTGTTTTTCCACCCTTCTCCATAAACCTATTTTCTTTCGTTTGTTTTTATTCATAACTCCTCGAGGCTCAACACGATGAATTGATTACATGTAAGATGTAGCAGAGGAAACCCACTTAATGTGGGGTGGTTCATCCCTACACCGTAAACCTTAAACCCTAAACCCAAAAACCTAAATCATAAACCCTAAACCCTAAATCCTAAACACTAAACCCTATGAATTTTAGAACATTTTAAAGAGTGTTTTGTAAATTTTATTCAAGTGTTTATAAAAACAATTTCTAAGGTGTTATAAACCCTAAACTGAGAACCGTAAACCCTAAATTGAAAATCTTAAAACTTAAACCATAAGCATTTTATAAAGTGTTATAAACCTTGAACCATAATACCTAATCCCTAAAGCCTAAACTACAAACGCTTAACCCTAAACCCTACACCCTAAACCTCAAACCTTAAATCCTAAACCTTAAACCCTAAACACTAAGCATTTTATAAAAATTTTAAATTTTTTTTGTAACTTTTATTTAAGTGTTTACTAAAAACATTTACTAAAGTGCCATAAACCCTAAACCCTATACTCTAAACAATAAACCCCTAACCTTAAACCCTAAACTGTAAACCCTAATCCCTAAGTATTTTCTAAAATTTTAAAATGTTTGTTGTAACTTTTATTTAAATGTTTATTAAAAGAATTTACTAAAGTGTTATAATCCCTCAACTATAAACTCTAAACCCTAAACCCTAGACTTAAAACCCTAAACCCTAAAGCTTAAAACACAAACCCTAAACCCTCAAAATTTTATAGCATTTTAAAAATGGTTATGTAATTTTTATTTAAATGTTTATTAAAAGAATTTAATAAAGTGTTATAAACCATAAACCCTAAACCCTAAACCCTAAAAACTAAACCCTAAACCCTATACCCTAATCGTTTCATAGCGTATTAAAAAGTGTTTTGTAACTTTTATTTAAGTGTTTATACAAAGCATTTACTAAAGCGTTATAAGCCTTAAAACCTAAACCATAAACCCTAAACCCTAAACCCTAAACCTTGAGCATTTTATAAACCTTAAACACTCTAACCTAAACCCTAAGCCCAAAACCCTAAACCCTACATGATAAACCCCAAACCCTAAACCCTAAGACCCAAACCCTAAACCCTAAATCATAAATGAAACACATTTCATAACATTTCAAAAAGTATTTTTTAAATTTTATTTAAGTGTTTATTAAAATATTTTATGAAAGTGTTATAAACCCTAAATTCAAAACCCTGAACCCTAAACCCCAAATAATAAACCTCTAACACTTAACTCTAAACCATCAACAGTAAGAATTTTACAACATTTTAAAAAGTGCTCTGTAACATTAATTTAAGTATTTACTAAAAGAAATTACTCAAGTGTTATAAACCCTAAGCTCTAAACCAGAAGCCAAAAACCCTAAAGCTTGAAGCCTAAACCCTAAATCTTGAGCATTTTATAACATTTTAAAAAATGTTTTGTAACATTTATTCAAGTTTTTATTGAAAGAATTTACTAAAGTGTTATAAACCCTATAACCTAAAAATAAAACCCAAAATAAAAACCCAAAAACCTAAACCCTAAGCATTTTAAAATAGTATAAAAGGCGTTTTGGAACATTTATTTAAGTCTTCGTTAAAAGAACTTACTAAGGTCTTATAAACCCTAAACACCCAATTCAAAAGGCTAAATAGTAAACACTAAACCCTAAGCATGTTATACCATTTAGAAAAGAATTTTGTAACTTTTATTTAAGCCTTCACTAAAACCATTTAAGTCTTATAAAGTATAAACCCTATGATAAACCGCCCTAAACCCTAAACCCCAAACCCTAAAGGCTAAACCGTAAACACTAATGATTTTATAACATTTTAAAAATCATTTTGTAGCCTTTACTATAGTGTTTATTAAAATAATTTACTAAAACATTATAAACCCAAAACACTAAACCCCAATCCTCAAACCCTAAACCCTAAACATTAAATCAGAAACTCTAAGCATTTTATAACATTTTAGAAAGTGTTTTGTAACTTTTATTTAAGTGTTTATTAAAATCATTTACGAAACCCTAATAAACTGTAAACCTTAAACCCTAAACCTCAAACCCCACACCCTAAGCATTTTATAACATTAAAAAAAAAATTAACTTATATTTAAGTGTTTATTAAAAGAATTTACTAAATCCTTATAAACCATAAATCCTAAAACATGAACCCTAAACCCTAAACCCCAAACCCAAACCCCAAACCCTAAATACTGATCATTTTATAACATTTTAAAAAGTGTTTTGTAACTTTCATTTAAGTGTTTATTAAAAGCATTTTATAAAGTGATATAAACCCTAAAACATAAACCCAAAACCCTAAGTATTTTATAACATTTTGAAAAGTGTTTTGTAACTTTTATTCAACTTTTTATTAAATTAATATACTAAATTCTTATAAACCCTAAAACCTAAGCCCGAAACTGTAAACCCCAAACCCTAAAAGTTATACCCTAAACCTTAATCATTTTATAACATTTTAAAAATAGTTTTGTAGCTTTTATTTAAGTGTTTGTTAAAATAATTTACTAAAGTGCTATAAAACCTAAATCGTAAGCCCCAAACACTAGAGTTGAGGCCCTAAAACCTAAACCCTACATATTTTATAACATTTGAAAAAGTGTTTTCTAAATTTTATTTAGTGTTTATTAAAAGAATTTACTAAAGTGTTATAAACCAAAAAACCTAAATTGTAAGCATTTTAAAACATTTTAGAAAGTGTTTTGTAAATTTTATTTAAGTGTTTATCAAAAGAATTTACTAAAGTGTTATAAACCTTAAACCATAAATTCGAAACCTAAACCCTAAACCACCAAACCCTAAAACCTAAACCCTAATTATTTGATAACATTTAAAAAAAAAAATTAAACTTTTATTTAAGTGTTTCTTAAAAGAATTTACTAAAGTGTTATAAATCCTAAACCCTAAACCCTAAATCCTAGACCCTAGACACCAAACCTTAAAGTCTAATTTCTTTTTAATATTTTAAAAAGAATTTTGTAACTTTAATGTTATAAATCCTAAACCATAAACCCTAAACCATAAACCTTAAAACCTAAACCCTAAACCAGAAAGCCTAAATCCCAAACTATAAACCACAAATGGCTAACCTTAAACACTATGACTTTTATAACATTTTAGAAAGCGTTATGTAACTTTTACTTAAGTGTTTATTAAAGGAATTTACTAAATTTTTATAAAACCTAAACCCTAAACCCCAAACCCCAAACCCTATATCCTAATGCTTAAATCCTAAAGGATAAATCGTAAAATCATTTAGTAAGGTCTTATAAACCCTAAATCCTAAAGCCTAAAGTTTGAAAGCATTTACTAAGGCCTTATAAAATCTAAATCATAAACTCCAAAACCTAAACCCTAAACCCTAAGCCCTAAACCCCAAACCCTAAAGCCTAAGGATTTTATATCATTTTAAAAAGTGTTTTGTAACTTTTATTTAAGTGTTTACTAAAACTATTTACTAAATTGTTATAAATCCTAAACCCCTAATCCCTAAACCCTTAACCTTAAACCCCAAACCGTAAACCCTAAAAACCTAAAAAGGGCATAAACCATAAAAAACCATAAACCTTAAAAAACCATAAACCTTAAACCCTAAAAAACACTAAACCCTAAAAAACACTAAACCCTAAAAACCCGAAAAAATGCTAAACCCTAAAAACTATTTTTTAACTTTTTTATAAGTGTTAAAGCCATGTCACCTCAGTTAACTACCTCCAAGTATTCTGCTGAAATTGAAATTTCTAATTTCCTCAACTTTAATTAAGGAAAAAAATCAAATAGAGACTTTTATTGCTGCATTTTTAACATTAAGTTTGAATTTATGAAATAATTGAAAAATATTTGTTTTAGTATTCCATTGCTTAGAATGATAAAGGACATCCCAATTTGTGTTAAAAATGTAAGGAGGATATGCGTAAAAGGTATTTCTTGGAAAACTAGGAATCCTCCCATTGTTTATAGTGTAGGGATGCTATCATAACTAATGATAGGAAAAACCCCACCTAATAAGTGTGATGACCTTAGTAGTATAATAATAACCATTTATATTGGGAAAAATGATTATTCCAAACCCATTTATTGACCCAAGTTTCACAATAAATGTCATGACAAAATAGGAACTATAATTTATTGGACTTACTAACCTTATACCTACTCCCACTATGTTAGCACGAGTTGATCAATCTAAAATATTACTAGAATGGATTGTAGAAGATGTTTTCATTTTTATGGACTCTTAGGAGTGTATTTTTGACTTCCTAGCGTTGTATCCTGAAGCCTCCTTAGGAGGGCATCGTATAATCCTAGGTGGACCATAGTTAGCCCCACTGATGCATTTATCAATTATATATTGAGGTTCATGGTGATGTATGGTGAAGATAACAAAAATAATATATTCTTGCTCCCTCCTACTGAACCAAATATAGAGTAAGAAAGCCACTTGTTTGGTGGAATTTGATCCAAGGATAATGGTGTACAACCACCCCTCACAGTTCTCACAAGTTATATTCAAATGACACAGCCCCGCAATTAATGACGGATGCACCCCAACTTGCAATATAGATCCTCCATTGTCCATCACAACCTAAGGATCAATAAAATGTACCCCTTCCAAAGTAAACCATAAATTCAAGGAGATGTGGTTCCAACCAACTAGATCATAATGCTACCATCCAGTAGACTAAACTATAGGTAGAGAACATGAATATAGAACCAACAACAATGATTATTAAGAGGTTTTGGTTTAAGAATTTATTAGATAATTATTATTATGTTTTATTTAAGTCGATAGTTGTCTATACCAACATCAATATTTGGTTTTAATGACTTATTGGAAATAATGTTTATTATTTAAAATATGTCTCCACATATGTTTTTCTTTGTTATATTTGTATGCTACTATTAATGTGCATCAAATATTTTATTATAAATAACACAGTCTAGAAGTATATGATAGAAAAATTAGTAATCTATGATGTTTTATTCTTTTCAAATATATATATTTATAAGTATTTATTATGTTTAGTTTTACATTTTATTATTGTAGCGATTAAATATATTTATTTATATATATAATATTTATATATTAAAATTATATATAATATATAAATAAATTATTATGAATAATTCTCTGGGTATATATTGTTCATCTTTTGGGTTTATTGATCCATTGGGTTTATAGTATCAATCTATTTGTTTTATATTATTGATCCCTTTATTAACAACATAATCGTTAGTGTTTATAATCCTTTGGTTTTAAAAATCCCTAGGATTTATTATATTAGTCATTAGGATTCATAATACAAAGAGTTAATAATATGAGTACCTTGGATTTATAATAATGATAGGTTTTAAAAAATAAATAATAATAATAATAACAGTTATTTTTAAAAATAAATAATAATAATAGCGATTATTTTTAATAATATAATATAATACAATTATTATTTTTATAATATTACTTTTATTTATATCTATCTATCATTATCAATATTAATATGGATGTTAAATATTTATAGTTAATGCCTATTGGGATATTTCAACTACATTTACTAATATGTTTATGTATGTGATTGGTATAGCTTACTAGTGTGTATTAACCATATTTATTAATTTGGTTGTGCTTTATAACCCATTGGGTTTATAATATGAATAAGATGTTGCATTTTATAATCCTTTGTGAGCTTATAGTATTATTATATGTTTATAATATAGTATATATTAAGTTGTAGCTTACTGTGTATATCAACAACATTTAATAATGTGGTTTTGCTAGTTGTGGACACTAACAACTACTCATTTATAATTGTACAATAAAGAGTGGATCAATACATGGAACTCATTCTATTATTTTTACAATAATTTGTAATTTATTATTTCTATTATTGACCATATTAAAATTATCACTACATTAAAATTTTTGAATTTAAGAAATTATTTAATATGATTCAACATCTACCTTCAATTTCTTCAACTACATTGTAATTTGTTGTAATACATATTTATTTCCTTTTAGTATATTGTAATATTATATTAGAAATTTAATTTATTATATAGAAATATTTTTTAATATATTCTAATAATTTAAATTTAAAATAATTTTCCTAACATAATTTAATTACACTATAATTTTTTTTTGTTATATCAGTTTTTTCATGATGATAACTACCATTAATTCTTACTATGACTAATAATATTAATGGGTTACTCTTATCAATACTTACAAATTTTAACTTATATTAGTTAACTAACATAACTACCTTAATAAATGTGTTTCATATAATGTTAACTTATTTGAGTGTATCATGACACATATTATAATTATTAGAGGTTGTATTATACCGATACTTTTTTCACCTAATTAACAAGGGAGCCACTGCTGTAGCGGTAGTCCCTGTCGAAGTCGAGAAACTGCTACCATATAGAATCTGCTTCAAGCTAATTTGTTTTCAAGCTATAAAACAAGCTATAAAATAGAGTAGACTTGTGTCCTCTCGCTAACATTGTGCCTTGGCATAGTTCTTCCATATTTTCTAAAAGACTTCTAATTTCCATAATATTAAAAGTATCTATTACCAGAACATGGATTGTAACAAATATAATTTTATTCTTGGTACATAGTGTAACAATCCGCTGGAAAATGGAACACAATAAAAACCGTGAATCAAGTGTAGGAATTCATAATTATATAAAGATTCACATATTAATCAAACCATCAAAATTTACTAAAATTAACTACTAATTACTGTTATTATTAAAATTTGACCATTATAAATTTCACCAGAACATAGATTGTAACAAATATAATTTTATTCTTGGTACATAGTGTAACAATCTGCTAGAAAATGGAACACAATAAAAACCGTGAATCAAGTGTAGGAATTCATAATTATATAAAGATTAACATATTAATCAAACGATCAACATTTACTAAAATTAACTACTAATTACTGTTATTATTAAAAATTGACCATTATAAATTTTACAACGTGAGATGGAGCCCAAATCTCATGTGCATCTAAACCCAAGTATATTACCTGGTCACTGGACCAATTAGGAATACAGAGCTGGTATAACATAACAGGGTTGGACAATGAACTGTCGTCATTAATATAAATTTTTTCTGAACATTTTATGTCCAGAGAGGTCTCCATCGATAAAATCAGCCTGTGTAAAATCGGCGTGTGGTATGTTGACTAGTTACAGAGAAAGGGACAAAGTATGCTTGTTCTAGAACAAACACTATGAATTGATACTGACCACTCTAAGAAGCAGATAGGAAGCCCCAACATCCATTAAACCAGTAAAGTATTTAAATTAAAAATAAAAATAGAAAAATTGCTATTAATAAATATAAATCAAAACGCCACATTTAACACAATGATATTGTGTCGTCTAGCTAACATTGTGCCTTGGCATAGTTGTTCCATATTTTCTAACTCTGCAGTTAAGCCTTCTAATTTCCATAATATTAAAAGTATAGGTTACCAGAACATACTCTGCAGTTAAGCCTTCTATCATTAAAGTTGTAGATTGCCTTATTTTCTCTTCGTGCAATTACAAATGACCAACTTACCCATAAATAAGGCACATATGCCCTGTAAAACATAGTAGTGGGTGATGGATGATATAACTGACTGGTTCCAAGAAGAGAATGTTGTAATACTTCCCATGAGACCCGTGCTGAGACCTATCGCCAACAATGGTGATATATCCATTATATATCCATTATTTCTTTCTTCAGAATTGATCTTACCCAGCCCATGAAGAAACAGCCCACCTGTTCTCACTCACTCACAACAATGTTAGTCCAGCCCTTTCCCCATCATCTCAAACCTGTGGTAGCTTCAATTCAACATGGGTAACGAAATTACATGAGCAAGTTTTTACCATATTAACAGGGAGATAGTGGACTGTTGCTTGCAGTTAAGCCTGCAATGTCGGGTCCTAATAAGATTTCCAAGCCAAACCTGATCATCACCTGTCAATTCATGCAAAACAGTAGGCCTCTGTTCAATGTGAGAAAATGCAAGCGCCTAAATATACAGTACAAGTAACATTCAAAAATTTCAAAACAGTATAATTAGCATGAAAAATGGTGAGGAAACCTCATGATCCTAATTATGTAAAGGCACTCCCAGCTAGGTGTAAGGAAATTAAACCTTTCATTATGGCTGATACGAAGATTGTTCTCGTCAATGATATACACGTCCCTTACGCAGACGGTTACTTCATTGTATACCCTGGTGATGATATTGCAGCCATGCCTGATTATGCTACAGTGAATGAGTGTACCCACCCAGGAGCGGGACCGCCTCTGTAATTCACCTGAATCCCGTAAAGAATTATTGTGTAGTATGGATCTGCGACCCGAAATTTATCATTCTATAATTGCAGAAAATCAGCAACACTGATCTTACCCGTCCGATCAAAGTTCTTTCGTTCGATCCAGGAAGCATGCAAGTGAAAATATAACCAAGGTTGATGAGATCAGGGATCAACGTGATGAATTCCGTATCAGAGACTGCTGGATGAGCTGAATGAATTAACCCCTCGGAAATTACAGAGACAAGGAATAGAAGAACACAATAAGGAACAAGCATAGAAGGTAAGCGGCCAGAGTCAATTTAGCTTGAAAGCTCAGCCACAGCTACGTGACATGCATGAAACACTTTGGCTTCCTTTCTAACTTTGCTAACCCAACACGTGGTTTCATCTTAATAAAAAGTGGCCCCAACTGGACTTTGGATGTGACATGCATGAAACACTTGGCTTCCTTTCTAACTTTGCTAACCCAACACATGGTTTCATCTTAATAAAAAGTGGCCCCAACTGGACTTTGGATAAAATGAAGGCACGAAAAAATCACTGTATAAAATGAACAGGCTACTCCAAACTCTTTAGCCTAAGTTTTCAGAAAAGTATACCGTGTAGCCGGCAATAAGAGGTCGAAACACAAAATTTTGATAAAAATCTATTGAGCAGAAAATTTTATTTCAGAAATTGGCTTAAACCTGACATGTACGGGAAATTTTACTTGGTCAAAGTTAATTAATCGCTGGTCAACGATCGATCGATCACTATTAGTCCCAGGTAGGGACTAATAAACAACATCATCTTAAATTCTCTAGTACTAAAAAAATGCAAACATAATTCTTGAAACTATATGAAACTTTTTATTTTTTATTTTTTTCCATGAGAAAAAACTAAACATTCTTACATTAATCATAAAATGTCTTACATGATCTTAGTTCATGATCTAGTCAATATGCTTGTCTGTTGTCCAAGAACATACCTCTCATTTTCTTTTAATTAACTACATTGGATATCTCATCAAATTTGAAAGAGAAAAATTTAATTTTAAATGTTTCTACAAGCTTTCACATGTTACAATTTAACTAATCTCTGTTATACTTTGGATAGAATAACTTATAGCTCTTTCAATCTCCAATATAATTGAATCATACACGTTATAAGTGAGAAAGACAAATTAATATAGTTCTTGGCCCTATACAATTGCAGCTCGAGAATATGAATACAAATTACTTGTTCCTATGTCTTGTGAATGCTACTCAATATTATATCGAAATAACTATTTTTCACTCAATTTATACACAACTTCACAAACTTACTAGTTTTTGTTTCTTGTAAATCCCACTTAATATTATACTAGTGAAAGGTTTCTATTGAAATTATTTGCAATTTTATGGACTTCGTGTTACATTGAAGTTATATTGAAGCAACAGGTTTACTCAAATTATGTGCAATTGTACGGGCCTCCTAGAATATGAATACACTATGATTTTTTTCTAGCACTAGTGAATCACACGAGTAGCTTGTCAGGATGTAAGCTAGGTCCTTGAGGTCCTTCATTAGTGAACTGACAGTAGTTGTGCATCGGTGGGGATGAAAGATATCCTATCACGATGTAAGCTAGGTCCCTGAGGTTCCCCATGAGTGAACTAATAGTATTTGTGCATTCGTGGAGATGAAAGATCTCTGCTTAGACCTCACACATTCCAAATTCACTCTACTCAAAATTCTTAGATAAAATATTGTAATTACAAAGTATGGAAAATTCCACTTTAAATTCAATTAAAATTGAACCACAGTCCAAAAGCATTAGGAGTATGTCAAGATTATTTCATAAAATACGTACTATTTATCATTTACCAAATATCAAAGAAATTCAAACACATTCCAAATTTACTCCGAATCTGAAGAGAATTCCTTGAAAAGAATCTCAATGTTTTACCCAACTGCTTTGCGCGAGAATTTCAAGAAAAGCATCTCATGCTTTTTCGTTATATACGTTGATCCGCTCTCTTGAAAATAATCTCAATGTTTTACCCGACTGCTTTGCACGAGAATTTCAAGAAAATCATCTCATGCTTTTTCGTTAGATACGTTGATCCCCTCCTTTAAGGATCACAACTTTTTTGAAATACACGAGAGATGACTTGGAAATAGATTAAGTTGTTATTGAAGTTAAAGAAATAAATAGCCTCAATTATATTGAATGGGTGGACAACAAAAGCAGAAGACCACAAGGGGCCTGCGCCAGATTACGTTACTGAATATCAAAGATTCCGTCTTAAATTCAAATTCAATTTGAACGTTGAACATTCCAAATTTTTGACGACGTGGATAGATGACTTTGTTTCCAGTTTTGCCCCTACGTGGATAGATGACTTCTCGAAAAGAATCTCCGTAGAATTTCAAGAAACGCATCTCAGGCATTTCCATTTAGACGTTGATCCGCTCCTTTAACGGATAACAATTTTTTTTGAAATACAATTGGATTGGGATCCGCTCCTTCAATGGATCGCATTTTTTTTGAAATACATAAGGGATGGCCTGAGATCCGCTTCTTTAACTCTCAGTTGGTTCCTCTGTTTCTGTCTAAATTGTGTCTGTGTTGTGTGTATGTACCGTGTAGCATTTCATGGAAAAGAGCCTAGATGTTTCATCGTTCGCATTTCCAGTAAAATGCCTCGTCGTCTTGTGTAGCATATTTTATTGTATTTGAAGTGGAAGTGCTTCTTGTCTGTGACTCTATGCCTGTGGGTCTGTCCTGTTTTGTTGCAATGGATGTTATTTAAATGTGAATTCGACCAAGAAGATGAGCGAGTGAATGAATGAAAGCCGGCACACTGATGCATGGAGTCGATGTCTCTAGTAAAGAAACAATCTAATGGGTAGCAAAGGCACGTGAAATACACACTTATATCATCTATCTCTCTTCCTTTTCATTGTCTTTTGCATTGATGGCCTCTTTCATTGTCTTTGGCATTTGATTGCTTCTTTATATACATGTCGGTTTGTCCTCTTGACAAAGTCCTCTTGTTTTGTCAGAATGGATGTATTTAAATCTTAACTCGACCAAGAAGATTAGCGAATGAATGAATGAAAGTCGATGTCATGAATGAAAGTCGATCCAGATGGATGGACATTGTTTTTTATTTTATCATTTTTCATAATTAGTTACATGTTTATGCTTCATGATGATAGAATTTTAAATGTTTGTGTTTTTATTTTATGTATTGTATGTGTTTGTTTGTTTATTCTCTTCTTTTTATATGAACTTTGGAACATGAGAAAGGCTTTTCATTAGAATATGTTATATGGATGGTCATTGCCCAAATTGTATGTTGACTTGATACAAGTAAAATTTGTGATGATGTTTCACACATAAAATATAAAATATAAGATTATTGTGTTATCGAGACAAAAGTAGGCAAATTGTTTTTAAAAATTCAAGATTTGTTGTGTTAATGAGACAAAGGTAGGCAAATTGTTTTTACAAATTCAAGATTATTTGTTTTTACAAAACTAAATGCAGTTTGTACAATATTATTTTCAGTGTAGTTTTGTTTAACCCTACTTAATTTTATTATATTGAGTTTCTGGACTTGTTTAGCTCGCATCTTTGTTCTTTGTAGATTTCTGATTTTAAGTGGCATTTTGTTATCTCGATAAAAGATTTTTTTATTTCAGTTTATTTGTTGATTTAAATTCGTTTTTATCTATATTTATTATATTTCATGCCATCATTTTTTATTTTAGGTCTGATCTCACCCTTTATTATAACAACCAGAATGAACGAAAAAGTCGTCGTTGAAGAAATACTGGGATGAGAAATTGGGATTTCAAATTGTTACTAGTCATAACACTAATAGATCTTACTCCAATGGTTTCCGTCCTTAAAAACTTCGTTCCGTCCATCATCTTCTCCTCAGGCAAGACTCAAACTAGACTAATTGAGTTCGCACTATGGCCCAAATTGCACATACTCTCTCTAAACTTTGTTAAATTGTTTTTACAAATGGAGTAAGTATGTATTTACCGCATTTAATAGTTTCTCCATTATTAGTTTAGTTTGGTTTAATTCCATCTATTTTATTATATCGGGATTTTTTGTTGGTTTCTTTTTCTCCACTAAATTATTATTATTATCCCCACATGCTCCACTTTTTTTGTTTTTACAATTAAATTATTATTATTATGTTTTTATTATGAATAAGTGAATTCTCTCATGGTCTTTTTTACATATAAAAAGAAATGCATTTACTTCACATTGTACATATTTTTAATTATTAAGTTATCTAACCATATATATTATAAATTTTTATTTTTTAATAATCATATATTTATTTATTTATTTTTATTATAAAACTGCATTCAGTTATGTTTATGATCAAATATATATTTTTGGTGTAAGGTAATATGAATTTGTTATTTAATTTATGTTGGTCATTATTTTTTATGTAAATCTTCCTATTTCTAAATATGAAAGTGTAATATTTATTTAACACACATTTAAATATTGCAAGGATATTATTACTTTATCAAAATATAATGTTACAATGTATGATTTATAAAAAATTGCTAGAATTTATGTTTATATTTTTAGGTTTTAAAATTGCACTTTAAATGGCATAATGGGTTGTGATTATTTTATTAATATTATAAAATTTATTTCATGTTTACAATGTATATAAAATTGTATATTGTCACCATATATTTTTGTTGAAATAATTAGTTTCACTTAATGCTAACTAATGTTAAGTGATGTATGCATTTTTTTTTATAAAAAGTATGTTTTTATTTTAATTTTTTAAATTGCACTTTAAATGACACAATGGGTTGTGCTTCTTTTATTAATATTTTAAAATTGATTCCATGTTTATGATGTATATAAAGTT
>Ga0213498_10000045_pt1 | contig 13799 bp, 9 predicted proteins | sample Lodgepole_Yose_4_FD_150981 | JGI IMG/M metagenome (GOLD analysis project Ga0213498, IMG submission 150981) | Leaf-associated microbial communities from Pinus contorta in Yosemite National Park, California, United States - Lodgepole_Yose_4 | ecosystem: Host-associated > Plants > Phyllosphere >...
CGGTGTGATTCGTTGATTAATTATTGATGCAAACAAACAACAACATCTATGAATTTTTAAAGTTTTAAATTTAAATGTCTTTAAAATTACTTCCATTTATATCTAAATGTGCGTCGTTGTATTTAAATTGATTTGGATACTCAAGTCTCATTAAAGAGACCCGTGTTCGAGTCCAAGCAAGAGAATCTGTTTCAAAAACGCCTTTACAATAGAGCAAAAAAAATCTTCCATTTTAAAGCTTTTACGAGGAGGACAACGTTTATTCTAATGCCTTTACAGTGACCGTAAACTCATCACCGTTTGAGCTTTCACAACAAGGGGAATATCTTTTTCCTTGTCTTCTTGTATTGAATAGTTGGATGATGATGTTGTGTTTGCGTTACCGAGGGGACACTTACTGTTTGTGCTTGATACAAATCCTCTGAGGGGAGACTTTGAATAACCATAGTCATTGTTTACTTCATTGTTTTTATGTTATCAATATGTTGTACCACTGTAAATACGTTGCACCTTGAAGGTCAATTTGATCTTGTCCACGTTAGTGAGCGTGCGCTTATATTTCATCTCCAAAAACATATTGTGGGAATCTTCATCTTCAGATTGAAAGTGGTCCTTTGAGAGTTCTATGTGATGGATAACTTTGAACGGAGCTCGTGCTCTCATAGACCAAGGGTTATCTCTTCCCCTCCGGAGCCTTTTTCTTGAGTCCACGGGGATTTGGTTGTGCCAAGTCAAGGATCATGGATGTTTTTGCAATGTTCAAGACTGTCGTGCACTGAAATTGGGAAAGTACACTACGTGAAAGGAATACGAGCGATCAAGTTGTTGATTCCAAGTCATAGGTGCTCGTGATTTGTTTCAAGGCAAAACCTTGTTTTACCTTTGTCTCAAACTTCTCCTTAATTTTAACCACATATCTATAGGTCGCTCCCAAGCACATTGAGATGTGCAACGACTACATGTTAATACGCATATACTTTTGCAAGCCACCACCGCACTTGACAACTCCACACTGGTTTGTTTCGTGGTTTTGTAGGCGAGCTATAGAAGTTGTTGGTATAGTCCTATATAACCTTATCTTGACGTTGGTGGCGTTGTAGCCATCTGGGGTATTGGTCCTTGCAGTTCCCCAGGTGGTAATATTCCTCCTTGAGGGCACCCTCAAAATCACCCCATGCAATGTTTGTGTCTTATTCACACTTCTTCGTCTATAGTGCCCGTTGACGATGGGTGTCCCACTAATGTTGGACACAGGGGGCGTGGTTCTAATTTTCTCCTCGCCCGAGAAGCTATTAGCGACTATAGGTAATTCAACGACTGCTTTAAGGCATATGCATCTCCTTCCTTCAAATAGAGGGATATCCATATTAGCTTATGTCTGGAAATGCGTATCTCTGTTGATGGGAAGGCTCGATGAAGAAGAGGAGCCCATGATGGTGGAGAGCTGTTGCAATATCCTAGCTCACTAATTCAACGTCTAGATTCCTTGATTGTTCACGATGCCTTGGAGTAACAACGTGGTGGGATATGTCGCTCTGTTTTCTTCTACCATAGGATGTTATCTAGGCAAGCAACGTCGATTGACCGAGCTACTTCTACCCTAATCTTGTTAGAGGGGCATGCATCGAGCAGCGCGTGTCTCCGACGCCGTTGGTTCAGATGGAGGTGGATATCCGTGGACACACACCAATTGATGGAAATTAATCTGTATATGAACAATTAAATAACCTCGATGGTAGAAGTGAGGAAATAGAATGAAACACAACGGACACACATTCGTGGGAGAATGAAAGTATTATTATCAAATGGGCGATTGCATGGTGGTGACAATCTCTAAGGAGAGATGCTTAGCTACTCTCATGCGCAACACCCTCCCCAAAAGGCGAGAATGCGTTCATCGTGCTTACAAAGAACCGAGCCATAAATGAAGACAAGAAGGGGAGCGGATGAAGCATGGAAGGCCAAGAGTCACATGGGCTAAGGGGCCATAACTATTGTGCACGAAACGAGAATCGGGTCCAAAGGTTGTAAAAGAGCTCACAATGAGACCAGGAACGAATAAAATGGTGCGTATTTTAAATAGGACTTTTCGGGGCCGAAAATGATGTCTGATGCCCGCAAACGACGCAAGACGTGGAAAGCTCAAATTAGCACTGAGCTGCCCAGAGTTGCTACAATGGTCGACAAGGTCCAAATAGTGGAATGGATCACATCAGTGGTAATAGATGTGGATGTGTGAATGCGAACTTTTTTCCCCATTTGAGCAGGCAAGGCTTTACACATCCTAATCGAGAATCGTTTTTGCTTTGTGTGGCGGTGGTGGGAAAAAGGAAAAAGAAGAGGAAAGCACTCCCGCATTAGGTCTTGTTTCGTATCTAAGGTTGGTAATGTAGAACTCTCCTCCCACATTGCATCAAGATTTGCGTTTGTCTCTAATATCCGGAAAAGAATTCCATGTACTCCTCCATTATTTGCATGCTGGGAAGAGTAACATGGGCCTCACATGGCACATTCGAGATTCTAATGTGGATGGCATTAATGGGTTATTTGGGCATAGTGTTGGATGAACTTTTTTTCATTCTTCCAAGCGCATTGCGTGTTTCAAAAGAAGATATTTAACCACCTCCGAAATCAATGAGGCGAAAAGAGTGGAGATGGTAAGAATATTAAAAACATTAACTTATAGAGTGGAGATGAGATGGTAAGAATATTAAAAACATTAACCTATAAAAACCAATCCAATGGTAAGAATATAAAAAACACTAACTTGTAAATTTGATGGTACATGGCATGTTTTATTTATTTAGATTATAAGTATTATGGGAGGGGGAATATAAGTGATGTATATATATACCACATGCAAGGAGGAGTAAATGAGAGGAGAGGGGGAGTAGTAGAAAAGGGAGGGAGAGAGAAGGGGTAAAGCATACCTTTCTCGGCCTTTTGGCTAAGATCAAGTGTAGTATCTGTTCTTATCAGTTTAATATCTGATACGTGGTTCATAGAACCACATGATATTAAATGTATTTTTCTAGGGGGAGGGCCCACTTACAATAGCTTGCTATTGGGGCTCTCGGGCGTCGCTTGTGCGTTGCACTACAGCACCAGCCTGGCGCACCCCACCAAGACAAAGACCAAACAAATAGAAAGATATGGTTTGTTAGGATTGAAGACGTCGTGTGATGCAGGGATGGATGGATGTGCATGTCAAAGGAATTTGAGAAATGCAGGGATGGATGTGTATGTCAAAGGAATTTTGCTGTACACGCTAGTGGTTTTCCGATCTGAATTTGATATATATGTATGCATATATATATATCAACTATGGCTTGCCTACTTTGCAAAAGGCGTGCAGGAAGAAGTGATGTCGTTTATATTCCAATGTCACTAACAACATGAGCAGCAGTGTGGGAAACGTTAAAAATTTAATTTTGAAATGTGACAATGTGGGTGAGTACGTTTCTAGAGAGGTCAGGGATTTTTTATTTTTTTTTCATTGTCACTGAGATGATGTTGCGAAGAGGGCAGAATAGTCAATGAGATGGGCAGAATAGGGATTGATTTCTTAGGGAGAGTGCAGGGTGCGTGCTCAAATATATATATATATATATATATACACACAGGATTGCTCAAAAGAATGTGAAGTTCACTTTGATTGGTAAAGATTTAGATGCTCTGTGCTGTGACTCTATTTGGTGGTAAAGATTTAGATGCTCTGTGCTGTGACTCTATTTGGTGCAGCAAGGGTGATTGGACAAAGACCGCCCCTGCCTACAGAGCATCACGCACGGTTCACTGGGAAGTTGGGTGGGACACAAACTCAAGCATGTGCATGTGCTCAAGGGATAATAATAGAAAGAAATAAACACAACGGGTTTTCCTTTTTATTTTATTAGTTATCCTGGTAATGGAATTTACAATGCTTGCACTTGCAACCTCCAACCTCCAATGGCTGTTGCTGTTACAACAATAACAATTAAAACCACAGCACGACCAAGTCCTTTTTTTCTCGCAACTTACCCATAGGTCTGAGTCTCGGTCGCACTCACATTCACTGTTCAAAACAGCTGTCAATGGCTCCTTTTAAAACTAGGAAAAGCTATGGTTACCCTGTTTCTGCATTTTCTCCTCTCCACAGATATAGGATTGCTGGACTCGTTTTGGGCAAAGGCAGATGACACTTTGAACAACATCATCCAAACCCGATGGGAAAATAGGAATGGGAATTTGCAACTTTGCTCTTGGGCCCCTTCTTTCAAGGTAACAAAAATCAATTGTGACATTGGAATGCATGTAACAAAAATCAATTGTGACATTGGAATGCATGAAATATTGCTGAGCCAAACGTTTGCAAAACTGTTCTCTGCTCTTCCACTGTTCTGTTAGCCCGTGTTTCACTTGAACCACGTTGGCTCAAAAAATAGATATAACATATATTTCACGCTGTAAAAACCAGAAATCCAATTACAATATGTCCAGTTGTGAAAGTCTCCATTCTAAATTCGATTTCGATCTTGATGGTTCTTCAAGAGGTTGCCCTAGCAATGCAGCTTTTGAGTTTGTAATGAGGAATCGCATGGAAGAACCAGCCTATGTTGCTGTAGGGAATATAGTCTAACCTGCCAAGGATTATGTCGACGTTGTGGCATCCAAGAAGGAACGGAAGCGTCCATAAATTTATTTGAATGTGGAAGCATAAACCTGAAAGGGGACTCAAAACTCAACCGTGAGCAATTAAGGAATCGAAAATCTTCCATGGACCATTGGAGATGGGAGTCCATTGTCGCCTTCCCTCATAGCCAATTTGAAACTCAAACAGGTAAGGAGCAAGAAGGACGGGTGCAAGAAGATATATCCAGATTTGGAGCATCCTCCAGGGGGGTACGAAAACACAAAATTCAACAGCTCCACATCGAGAATCATGCATAGAGAGCATCATATAGGAATAATGTGGGAGGATCAAGGAAGTTCAATGATGGCAATTCAAGCCATGAATCCACCTTGTCACAAAATGAATCCATCCATCATGGCACTTGAAGAACATCTGCATCTGAGAGGTGTGGAAATCCCTTGATCAAATTAATCATCATTGGACAACGAAATCTAGAGCGAATCCAAGTACAATGGATGGTCTCATGTGTAAAGTCGATGACAAGGAGATCACTAAGATGAGCGCCCGACTATCTCCAACGGTCTACACAAACTCCTAAACGTATGTTTTCAGTATATGGGGCTCCGCTCCCATGTTGCAAGTCTCTTGTAATGTTGTCGATCTTTGTCCCTGCTTGAGCGGGTCTTCTGTGATTGCTACCATGGAGGATTCTATCTAGGTTTCTTTAGTGCACTAGTAGAAGATTGAGTCTTCCTCCCTGTTTGACCCAGGTTTTTGTGATTCCTATCATGGAGGATCCTATCTAGGTTTCTTGTAAATGATCCAGTCTTCCTCTTCCTCCAGGCATCCGCTACACCCCTTTGGCCCTCGGAAGCATCCCTTCCTTATTCCTACTTGAGATAGAAATTTATTATTCGCTGCCAACAAACAGAGCGCTGCTACTCCTAGCCACAGTTGTGGGAGCTGCACCCCCTTCTTGGGCTTGTCATTTGACGATACCCAATCTTGACCTTGATCGGTTTGTTAGGTCTCCTTCCTTTGCCGGGGGTATTGTCATTTTTCTTTGGCTTTCCAACCAATTCTGTATTATCTAACAAATCATTTTTCTCTTTCCGAGTTCGATACTGATGATTTTGATTTCAAAGACATAGAGCATTGCTTTTGCTTTTAATAGGGAGCATTTTTAGGGTCCAAGAAGTTGATAATTATGGTTGAATCACCAATGATGATCAACGTCCTCACTCTATCTGATAACAATCCATGAAGTAGAGCACACGCCTAGGCCGGGTTGTTTTTTGTTGTCCCCGAGCCCCCCACTCACAAGTCAATTTCCCCCTCCGCGCCGAGAACAAGAACAGAGAAATATAGGAACTTGAGAATGTAGGGATAGTAGCATGGAGGAACGGCTGCAAGGAGCCTTCTACGGCGAATGGTAACAACAACGGAAACCCTCTCGAATGCTACAATTAAACTCAAGCTCACTTCTAACATGACAGCGGCACGGGACATGGCGACGAAGGATTTAACCTCCACTGCCGTTGGGGGAAGAGGTCAAGTGTTTTCAACTGGCAGAGCCTAGACCATAGAGTGCCATATAACCATAGTGATGAAATTGCCCCGCGCCCCCCAGGTCATGGGCTTAGGGAGTGGTAAATTCAGAACTCCCCATACAAACTAGTGAAGCTAGGCCGGGTTTTCCCCATACAAACCAGTGAAGCTAGGCGGGATTGAAAACCTCTGGTGCATGATACAAAAAGGAAAAGACATGTTTAATTGAACAACATATTCAAATAGAGATAGGTGAGACCCCTGATACGATAAAAAGATAGTTTTGTTAATGCCCCCCACAAATGACCCAAAGCTAGGCCAATGGGGGTGTGGAAACCCGGAAAGGTCCTCTCATTCAAGTCATCCACTAAATTAGAGTTGCTGATAGGGCTGGCAACAGGAAAAGGGAGTCTGCAAATTCAAATTCGAAGATAGCCATTGACCAGATTAATAGTAAAGTAAATCTTCAAAATTTGACCCTTTCCCCAATCTTGGAAGTAAATCTTCAAAATTTGACCCTTTCCCCAATCTTGGAAAGCTCTTAATAGTGAAGTAAATCTCCAAAATTTGACCATTTGCTCTTTCCAAGGAGTTGAGAGAGAATTTCAATAAAGTTTCTTTTCAACACGTTTGTAGAGTTAGGAGGAAGAAGCAGAGTCCCAACTCTCGGCCACTGTCAGACGCTTATATGACTATCGGATGCTTAAATGACTAACACCCAATGAGGAGACTAGCCCCAGCAACTGCAGGACAGATGCTGATAAATCTGCGCTGTTTCATTCTTTTGGCTTTTCCACAGGGAAGATCTGGATCCAAGCTTTTGTTAGGAGAGCGAGCGTGCGTGCGTGTATGACAATTCTTTTTTATGTATGCAGTAATTGGGCTTTATAGCCTTCCCCCCATTTTTCCTTTTTTGGTCCGGCTTTGATATTGACAAACATCTTTTCCTCAATGCTCAGGCTCATTGCTGCATTGTATATTCAAATTTCTCTTTTCATATAGTAAATATATACCATTTATATTCAAATTTCTATTCGAAATAGTAAATATACCATTTTTTTTTTTTTTTTTTTTCTCTTGTTAAAGGAAAAGCAGCACAAACACAGAGTCCCCTTAATACGACACAACAAACACATCATGAATATCCAACTACAAGAAAGAAAGAAACGTTTGCCGTATACAGTGAAAACGTTTGACAAATATAAATTCCACTGCTGCTGCTGGGACACGAACCAAGCCAGGATCTCTCTCTCTCTCTCTCTCAGGCGAGAGCCGAAAAAGTAGAGTTTATAAACCGGAATAAAAAGCTCAGTTGAGCGTGAGGTGTATGGAGTAATATTGAAGACAAGCTTGTAATTTAGGAAATTGGAGTTGTGGACAGTCAATCTATCAATGGCGTGTGTGGTGTGGGGTTTATTATACATATTGGAACACCAATATCAACCTGTGAAAGCAAACAAACAGTAACAAGAAGATTAGCACCAATATCAATCTGTGAAAGGAATGGCATCTGAACAACAAACAAAACAGTAACAAAAAGAATAGCTCCAATATCAATCTGTGAAAGGGAATGGCAGCTGCAAACAAACGGTAACAAGAAGATTAGCACCACCAATATCAATCTGGGAAAGGGAATGGCAGCTGCAAACAAACAGTAACAAGAAGATTAGCACCACCCATATCAATCTGGGAAAGGGAATGGCAGCTGCAAACAAGCAGTAACAAGAAGACTAGCACCAATATCAATCTGTGAAAGGGAATGGCATCTGCAAACAAACAGGAACAAGAAGATTAGCACGCAATATCAATCTGTGAAAGGAATGGCATCTCAACAGCAAACAGTAACAAGAAGATCAGCACGGAATCGCGCAGCATCCCTCTCCTCTCGCCTCGCACCAGCGGGGCACTCCGCTCGTCTCTCAACTATGCATGTAATCATGGAGTAGGACCTCCGGTAATTTGTTCAACTGGATTTACAAATAGTTCGGATTTAGAGCACCTGCTGCTGCTAATTAATTTAACTGGAATTACACACACTTTAAAAGATTTAAAGAAGCTCCCAGCTCCCGTTGTTGCAGTTAAACTTAGTTAACTGGAATTACAGACACTTTAAAAGATTTAAAGAAGCTCTCAGCTCCCGTTGTTGCAGTTAAACTTCTAAGTTTCGATTTTAGTGTTTGTGTGGAGGCCGCGCGAACGCGAGCCTCCGCTGCCACAAATTATGACGTGCACTCTCCTCGATGGGAGATGCTAGGTAAACCCCCCTCCCAAGTGCAATGGAAGTGGTCTTCCTAGGCCATCGACCTTCTTGATCATCGATTGACCCCGCCCAGGTAAGTATGTTTTCAACATTCCCATCTTACCCCTCTATACCCCCTCCTTTCCTTCCGTGCATCCCCACTTTGAATGTGGGATATATATATCCACCATACAATAATTAAAAAATACACACTCAATTGCTTAATTTCATCCTTATTGAAAAATACACACTCAATTGCTTAATTTCATCCTTATTGAAAAATACACACTCAATTGCTTAATTTCATCCTTATTGAAAAATACACACTCAATTCCTTAATTTCATCCTTATTAAAAAAATACACACTCAATTCCTTAATTTCATCCTTATTATTAAAAAATACACACTCAATTCCTTAATTTCATCCTTATTAAAAAATACACACTCAATTCCTTAATTTCATCCTTATTAATATTCACACTCAATTGCTTAATTTCATCCTTATTAATATTCACACTCAATTGCTTAATTTCATCCTTATTACTATCGGTGGTGTTTGAGTGAAGAATTCCATCCTTATTCTTATTGCTCTTTTTGATAATTTCATCTTTATATTTTTCTTCACGCTCGATTTTTTAATTTCATCTTTATATTTTTCTTCTCGTTGATCATATTCACGCCCAGTTTGTTAATTCCATCCACTCACAATTCGTTAATTCCATCCTGATATCATTCTTGTTGTCGTTGATCATATTCACTCACAATTCGTTGACGCTTCTATTATTCTTCTTGTCGATCATATTCACGCCCAATTGGTTAATTCCATCCTTATATCATTCTTGTTGTTGATGATGATACTCACTCACAATTCCTTAATTTCATCCTTACATTATTCTTGCTCTTGATATTCACCCTCAATTTCTTAATTCCATCCTTATTATTCTTTTTGTTGTTCATCTCCATTGGTGAAAGTGGGTAGGTAGCATGGTGCACTCTCAATTCGTTAATTTCATCCCTGTTATTATCGCCGTTGTTGATACCCGTTAGTAAAAGTGGGTAGGTAACATGGCCTTCATTGAGGTTCAAACCTTGCTCGATGCTTGTTCTTACCATTGTGGATATGCGTCCATGTACGCAATAATTGTTGCCGCTACGTGTAAGATATTGTCGGTAACTTTGGAACGATGTTGTCGAGTAGGCCTTTTCGGCTTTACAAACAAGTGCCTTTTGTATCGAACGATGTTGTCGAGTGGGCCTTTTCAGCTTTAAAGGAAGCCATGTGCAATGCACCCACTTTGCCGGTGCCCAATTGCGCTTGGAATGTGGTGCATCAGGTAGGGGTGTGGGCGCTATGTTGATGCAATTGACAAAAACTTGGGCAAGTCCACCTATGAGAAAAGAGATGATGGCCATCTTTCGCGTAGTCGAGACTTGACACCCATATCTTATATGGAGGTGCCCTTCCAAATCGAGATCATCGTCATAGTTTGAACTATTATCTCGACGATAGGTTACCATCCTTGGAGAAACACAGATGAGTCACTAAGATGCGTCGGTATGATTATGAGATCATATACAACAAAGGCAACGAGGCATCTGCTTTATTGCAGAAATATGAGGAGAAAGGATCTCTCTTTGCCTTATCCTTACAGTACTTGATTGCCTCGTCAACGCTTGTCAAGAATGGCTCGATATTGACGTGGTGGTTCAATTCATCCAAGTGCTTTAGGAGAATCCCAATCCCCGTGAGGGCTACACACGGCGACAAGGTAGCTTGAAGCATTAAGCGTGCATTCTTTTGATTCAAAATTGTGCTTTAAAACAATGCCCGTCTTAGAGGAGTTGTGCTCATCTCCCACCACCGGCACTTTGGCTTTCAGCGTACCTACAAACCGACTACGCGCTCTTCCTTGCGGGAAGGCTTGAAAACACACATCTAGGATTTTGTGCCTACATGTGCTGCTTGTTAAAGGAACAAGTGTGAGATGCTGAAGAAGTGCCGCCACCACTAGCAATATCAACCACCATCAGGACCGACATTTCCATGGAATTCACAACGGACCTTCTGAAAGCAGACAACCAATATGTCACCATGGTGTTCTTCGACCACGTTTGCAAATGTGCTCACTTTTGTACCCCATCAGACCCATTTACACCTTCTGTGGTTACTCATGTTTCTGTGGACCCAATGTTTAAGTCGCGTGCCATCACACTTTCCATTGCATTGAATCGAGATCCCGCACTCACCAACAATTTCAAGCAGGATTCGTTTAAACTTTAGGGTACTCAATTGAAAGTGAACACCGGTCGTCATCCCCAAATCGATAGCCAGATAGAGGTGGTCAATAAGTGCGTGGAAACTTGTTTGAGATGCTTTGCCTCGAAAGGGCAACACCAATGAGAATGATAGCCACCCCTTACAGAATTGTGGTGTAATACCTCTCGTCACGGTGCTACCTAAATGACGCCATGTGTTTGCTGCATATGGCCAAAAACTCCTAGCAGTGCCTTCCTATTTACCAGGCACACCCTAGCTACAAAAAGTTGACTTCACACTTCACACCAAAGAAGCCATTCTTCACACGCTACGGGACAATTTGGTTTTAGCTCAAAATGGAATGAAGCGGCGAGATGACTAACATCGCTCGAAGAGTGCGAATGGGTGTTTCTATTTGGACGAGGCAATTAGCTCTGATGTCTTTGACAATGTAAGTTCCAAGTCTAGTGATTTCCAATTTTCTCATCTTACCCTTAGTTTTACTGCCATGTATTGGTACAAGGTCTCCATTCTTAAATTGCTCATTTCTTATATTTGATCATGGCGAGATTTCGGTGCGTCTTTTGTTTTTATAGGAATTGTAATGCATGTTGTGAAGTCGTGATATCTATGGATCTATCTTCCATAGGCGCCATCATGCCAAGTTTAAGCACGCATGTATTTTTTGTTGTCGGAGGCATCGAGTGCCACTGCTTTTTGTCCTTGCGTAATTTGAAATGGTATTTGGCATGTTTGTTCTTGTGGGTTTTCCCATATGCTCTTAAGAATCTCAAGTCTTTGTCATCCTATTTATCCCTGCTGATGTTTCAAATTTCGGTCGGCCTCTTCATCAAAATCTCGTTGGAAGACGTTGCTACTCCTTTGGCCTAAGGGTGACAAAGAGAGCTCTTTACATGTTGAATGATGAATTCTTGCATTAATATCTTAACGGTATTATTTAAAAGTGGGTCCCTTTGTTAGGGCCCTGTACTACTAGTGTAACCCCTTATTGTTATTTGTACAACCCCCTTATTATATTGTTGTACCCATGCAGTCCCCATATTGTTACTATTGTGCCCCATAGAAGCCCACTATTGTTATTGTTGTGCCCTTACATTATTATTGTTATGTCGGCTCCGATTATATTATGACCCCTTAGACTCCTATATATAGAAAGGAGGTCTTGTCATTTGTATCATCCAAGAATTGTTCATTTGTGTAATGTAAAAGAGGTTGCCCCCTCGAAGAGGCTGAATTCTAAGGTGTTTATCTCTCTTTTCTATCTTTTTGTGAGCTGGTTTCATAACACCCTTGGTAACATATTATTAACTAGCACTTGCACCATATGTTGCAAAGAAAATGCCGTAAGGAAATAGATAGCATATAACACTAATTAATGCTTCTTTGGCAACTCTTGAAAGACAAAGAAATATCAAGAAAAGGCAAGGACTGTGATATAATGAAATCTTACTGCTTCCTTGGGCCTTAGAAATCACGAGTCTTATGTTGTAGAAAACAAATCATGATTCCTAACATATAACACTAACTAATACTTGTAAGGCAATAGATAGCATATAACACTAATTATTGCTTCTTTGACAACTGTTGAAAGACCAAAAAAATAGAAGGACCATGCTATAATGAAATCTTACTGCTTCCTTGAGCCTTACAAATCATGAGCCTCATGTTGAAGAAAACAAATCATGAGTCCTTTGTTGAAGAAATAGATCTTGATTTGTTACCTAAGGTTGTTTTGGTACAATTCGTTCATATTTATTCTTGATCACTTCCTCGTGCTAGACAACGGTACAAAGAAATTTTTGTATAGCTTAAAACATGTGTGTACAAAGGACTATAACAATTTTGTAAATAAATTTTGAATTTCTCCAACAATTTGGAAAAGGAAATATATTTTTTTGTAGGGCATTATCCTACCTACAAGTCTAATACTTTTTTGTTTTGGTTTTAGGGAACTCATTTATCTTCCTCAAACACACACAGTTTGAAACAACGACCACAAATCTCAAATTATAAGCCAAAATTAGAACTTTGGTTGTAAATGAATGAAAAAAAAAACTGAGATTCCACATGCAACATAACAACAAATTGGTTTTACTCCCAAGCCAATTCGACTACCCAATTAGTGCAATTTGGTAGATTAGGACTTAAGATAGATCTATGTTTATATTTGCATATTTTCCTGAAGCCTTTAGATCTGTGATTGACCATGGTTGATTTTCATATTGAAACAATCTTTGTCACAATGAGACGTTGGAACAGGCAACTAGTCTTCTTCTTCACATTGGACCATGGTTGACCATGATTATAGACCCAAGGGATTTATGTTGAACCTTAGGATTACTATTATAAACCATGTGAATAATATTATACCCTAGGAATTTGAACCCTTGGATTAATAAACCCAAGGGATCGAGACAATATTTTTCATATTTTGATATTAGAACCCGAGGGATTGAGACAATCTTTTTCATAATACGAGGTCGGACCATGGTTCACCATTACTGATTTTCATATTAAAAAAATCTATGTCACAACACAACGTTGGACCATGGCTAACCATGGTTGACCATGGTTAACAATAATGAACCATGGTTGACCACACTTGACCCAGTAATATGAGACCCTAAGATAATATTATAAACCCTACAACGTTGGACCATGGCTAACCAAGGTCTACCATGGTTAACAGTAATGAACCATGGTTGACCACACTTGACCCAGTAATATGAGAGCCTAAGATAAATATTATAAACCCTAAAATAAACATGGTTGACCATGGTTGATTTTTATATCGACACAATCTTTGTCACAATATGACGTTTGACTATGGTTGGCCATGATTGATTTTCATATCGAGACAGTGTTTGTGACAATGCGACATTGGACCATGATTGATTTCGACCATATTTCAACTATTTTGTCTCTATAGTTAACCATGACTTCATTATGGTCACCATTGAAATGGTGGCTATGCCTATTTGTGCCCATCCACTATAGGCGTCCATGGTCAACTATGGCCATGATTATTTATAATAACTAATTACTTAATTATCATAATTATAAATAATAATAATTAATATCAATCTCAATATAATATTACATTCATATATATATTATAATGG
>Ga0213498_10000047_pt1 | contig 13705 bp, 2 predicted proteins | sample Lodgepole_Yose_4_FD_150981 | JGI IMG/M metagenome (GOLD analysis project Ga0213498, IMG submission 150981) | Leaf-associated microbial communities from Pinus contorta in Yosemite National Park, California, United States - Lodgepole_Yose_4 | ecosystem: Host-associated > Plants > Phyllosphere >...
AGAGAGCGAGAGAGAGGGGGAGAGGGAGAGAGATCAGAAGAGGGATAGGAAGAGGGGAAAAGAGTGGGAAAGGGAGAGGTAGAGAGAGAGGGAGAGGGGGAAGGGTAAGGGAGGAGGAGAGGGAGGGAGAGGGAGAAGGAGAGAGGAATGGAGGAAGAGACAAAGGGGGAGGTATTGGGAGAGAGAGGGAGAGGGAGAGAGAGGGAGGGAGGGAGGCGGAGAGAGAAGGGTTGGTAGGGGGAGTGATGGGAGGGGGAGAGAAGGGGTGGGAGATGTCGGAGAGAGGAGGATAGGGTGAGGGAGAGGGGGAGGTAAAGATAGGTCGGGGGAGATACAGGGATGGGAACAGAGAGTGGGAGGGGGAGAGGGAGAGAGACTGGGATGGGGAAAGGGAGAGAGAGAGAAGAAGAGGGGTAGGGGGAAGGGAAGAGAGTGGGGGAGGGAGAGGCTAAACCATAAACCCCTAACCCTATACCCTAAACACTAAACCCTAAAAAATAAACCATAAACCCTAAACCGTAGGAATTTTAGAACATTTTTAAAAGCATTTTGTAACTTCTATTTATGTTTTTGTTAAAATAATTTAATAAATTTTTATAAACCTTAAACCATATACCCTAAAACGAAAACCCAAAAACCTAAACCCTGAACTGTAAACCCCAAGCCCTAAACCGTAAACCATAAACCCTAAGAATTTTATAATAGTTTAAGAATAATTTTGTAACTTTTATTTAAGTGTTTACTAAAATAATTTACTAAAGTGTTACAAACCCTAAACCATAAATTCAAAACCCTAAACCCTAAACACAAAAACATAAACCCTAAACCCCAAAACCTAAACCCTAAACCCTAAACCCCAAAGCCCAAATCCTAAACCTTAAACCGTATACCATAGACCCTAACCACTTTATAAAATTTCAAAAATTATTTTGTAACTTTTATTTAAGTGTTTATTAAAAGAATTTACCAACATGTTGTAGACCCTAAACACTAAACCCTAAACCTAAACCCAAAACTCCAAAACTTAAACCATAAAACCTAAACCCTAAACCTTAAATCACAAACCCTAAACCCTAATATTTTTATAACATTTTAAAAAGTAGTTTGAAACTTTTATTTGAGTGTTTATTAAAAGCATTTACTATAGTCTTGTAAACCCTAAACCCTAAATAATAAAGCCTAAACCCTAAGCATTAAACCCTAAACCTCAAACTGTAGACATGAAACCCTAAACCCTAAGCATTTTATAACATTTTAAAAAGTGTTTTGTAATTTTTATTTAAGTGGTTATTAAAAGAATTTACTAAAGCGTTATAAACCCTTAACCCTAAACTGTAAACCACAAACCCTAAACCCTAAACCCTAAACACTAAACCTGAAACCCTAATCCCTTAAACCTAAACGCTAAATCGTAAACCCTAATTAATTTATAACATTTTAAAGAGTGTTTTGTAACTTTTATTTAAGTATATATTAAAAAAATTTAATAAAGTGTTATAAACCCTAAACCCTAAATGCTAAAGCCTAAGAATTTTATAACATTTTAAAAACATTTTGTAAATTTTATTAAGTGCTTATTAAAAGAATTTAGTAAAATGTTATAAACCCTAAACCCTAAGCCTTAAACCCCAAATCCTATACCCTAAGCCATAAACCCTAAGAATTTTATGAGTATCTATAATTAGGGAAGACCAAACTTGGGTATGTGAGTGTAGGAGGGATAAAATTGTGGTACACAGATACCCCAACCTTTGTTTTTCCACCCTTCTCCATAAACCTATTTTCTTTCCTTTGTTTTTATTCATAACTCCTCGAGGCTCAACACGATGAATGCATTACATGTAAGATGTAGCAGAGGAAACCCACTTAATGTGGGGTGCTTCATACCTACATCGTAATCCTTAAACCCTAAACCCTTAACCCTAAACCCAAAAACCTAAATCATAAATCCTAATCCCTAAATCCTAAACACTAAACCCTATGAATTTTAGAACATTTTAAAAAGTGTTTATTTAAATGTTTATTAAAAGAATTTAATAAAGTGTTATAAACCATAAACCCTAAACCCTAAAAACTAAACCCTAAACCCTATACCCTAATGGTTTCATAACGTATTAAAAAGTGTTTTGTAACTTTTATTTAAGTGTTTATAAAAAGCATTTACTAAAGAGTTATAAACCTTAAAACCTAAACCATAAACCCTAAACCCTAAACCCTAAACCTTAAACACTCTAACCTAAACCCTAAGCCCCAAACCCTAAACCCTAAGACCCAAACCCTAAACCCTAAATCATAAATGAAACACATTTCATAACATTTCAAAAAGTATTTTTTAAATTTTATTTAAGTTTTTATTAAAAGATTTTATGAAAGTGTTATAAACCCTAAATTCAAAACCCTGAACCCTAAACCCCAAATAATAAACCTCTAACCCTTAACTCTAAACCATAAACAGTAAGAATTTTATAACATTTTAAGATGTGCTCCGTAACATTCATTTAAGTATTTACTAAAAGAAATTACTAAAGTGTTATCAACCCTAAGCTCTAAACCTGAAGCCAAAAACGCTAAAACTTGAAGCCTAAACCCTAAATTTTGAGCATTTTATAACATTTTAAAAAATGTTTTGTAACATTTATTCAAGTTTTTATTGAAAGAATTTACTAAAGTGTTATAAACCCTAAAGCCTAAAAATAAAACGCAAAATCAAAACCCAAAAACCTAAACCCTAAGCATTTTATAACAGTATAAAAGGCGTTTTGGAACATTTATTTAAGTCTTCATTAAAAGAATTTACTAAGGTCTTATAAACCCTAAACCCCCAATCCAAAAGGCCAAATCGTAAACACTAAACCCTAAGCATGTTATACCATTTAAAAAATAATTTTGTAACTTTTATTTAAGCCTTTTGATAAAGTATAAACCCTATGATAAACCACCCTAAACCCTAAACCCCAAACCCAAAAGGCTAAACCCTAAAGACTAATGATTTTATAACATTTTAAAAATCATTTTGTAGCCTTTACTATAGTGTTTATTAAAATAATTTACTAAAACATTATAAACCCGAAACACTAAACCCTAAACTCTAAACCCCAATCCTCAAACCCTAAACCCTAAACATTAAATCCTAAACTCTAAGCATTTTATAACATTTTAGAAAGTGTTTTGTAACTTTTATTTAAGTGTTTATTAAAATCATTTACGAAACCCTCATAAACTGCAAACCTTAAACCCTAAACCTCAAACCCTAAACCCTAAGCATTTTATAACATTAAAAAAAAAATTAACTTATATTTAAGTGTTTATTAAAAGAATTTACTAAATCCTTATAAACCATAAATCCTAAAACATGAACCCTAAACCCTAAACCCCAAACCCAAACCCCAAACCCTAAATACTGATCATTTTATAACATTTTAAAAAGTGTTTTGTAACTTTCATTTAAGTGTTTATTAAAAGCATTTTATAAAGTGTTATAAACCCTAAAACATAAACCCAAAACCATAAGTATTTTATAACATTTTGAAAAGCGTTTTGTAACATTTATTCAACTTTTTATTACATTAATATACTAAATTCTTATAAACCCTAAAACCTAAGCCTTAAAGTGTAAACCCCAAACCCTAAACCTTATACCCTAAACCTTAATCATTTTATAACATTTTAAAAATCGTTTTGTAGCTTTTATTTAAGTGTTTGTTAAAATAATTTACTAAAGTGCTATAAAACCTAAATGGTAAGCCCCAAACACTAGAGTTGAAACCCTAAAACCTAAACCCTACATATTTTATAACATTTTAAAAAGTGTTTTATAAATTTTATTTAGTGTTTATTAAAAGAATTTACTAAAGTGTTATAGACCAAAAAACCTAAATTGTAAGCATTTTAAAACATTTTAGAAAGTGTTTTGTAAATTTTATTTAAGTGTTTATCAAAATCATTTACTAAAGTGTTATAAACCTTAAACCATAAATTCGAAACCTAAACCCTAAACCACCAAACCCTAAAACCTAAACTCTAATTATTTTATAACATTTTAAAAAACATTTTAAACTTTTATTTAAGTGTTTCTTAAAAGAATTTACTAAAGTGTTATAAATCCAAAACCCTAAACCCTAAACCCTAGACCCTAGACACCAAACCTTAAAGGCTAATTTATTTTTAATATTTTAAAAAGAATTTTGTAACCTTAATGTTATAAATCCTAAACCATAAACCCTAAACCGTAAACCTTAAAACCTAAACCCTAAACCTGAAAGCCTAAATCCCAAACTATAAACCACAAATGGCTAACCCTAAACACTAAGACTTTTATAACATTTTCGAAAGCGTTATGTAACTTTTACTTAAGTGTTTATTAAAAGAATTTACTAAATTTTTATAAAAACTAAACCCTAAACCCCAAACCCCAAACCCTATATCCTAATGCTTAAAGCCTAAAGGATAAATCATAAAATCATTTAGTAAGGTCTTATAAACCCTAAATCCTAAAGCCTAAAGTTTGAAAGCATTTACTAAGGCCTTATAAAATCTAAACCATAAACTCCAAAACCTAAACCCTAAACCCTAAGCCCTAAACCCCAAACCCTAAAGCCTAAGGATTTTATATCATTTTAAAAAGTGTTTTGTAACTTTTATTTAAGTGTTTACTAAAACTATTTACTAAATTGTTATAAAGCCTAAACCCCTAATCCCTAAACCCTTAACCTTAAACCCCAAACCCTAAACCCTAAAAACCTAAAAAAGGCATAAACCATAAAAAACCATAAACCTTAAAAAACCATAAACCTTAAACCCTAAAAAACCCTAACTACCTCAGTTAACTACCTCCAAGTATTCTGCTGAAATTGAAATTTCTAATTTTCTCAATTTTAATTAAGGAAAAAATTCAAATAGAGACTTTTATTGCTACATTTTGAACACTAAGTTTGAATTTATGAAATAATTGAAAAATATTTGTTTTAGTATTCCATTGCTTAGAATGATAAAGGACATCCCAATTTGTGTTAAAAATGTAAGGGGGATATGCGTAAAAAGTATTAGTTGGAAAACTAGGAATCCTCCCATTGTTTATGGTGTAGGGATGCTATCATAACTAATGATAGGAAAAACCCCACCTAATAAGTGTGATGACCTTGGTAGTATAATAATAACCATTTATATTGGGAAAAATGATTATTCCAAACCCATTTCTTGACCCAAGTTTCACAATAAATGTCATGACAAAATAGGAACTATAATTTATTGGACTTACTAACCTTATACCTACTCCCACTATGTTAGCACGAGTTGATCAATCTAAAATATTACTAGAATGGATTGTAGAAGATGTTTTCATTTTGATGGACTCTTAGGAGTGTATTTTTGACTTCCTAGCATTGTATCCTAAAGCCTCCCTAAGAGGGCATCGTATAATCCTAGGTGGACCATGGTTAGCCCCACTGATGCATTTATCAATTATATATTGAGGTGCATGGTGATGTATGGTGAAGATACCAAAAATAATATATTCTTGCTCCCTCCTACTGAACCAAATATAGACTACGAAAGCCACTTGTTTGGTGGAATTTGATCCAAGAATAATGGTGTACAACCACCCTCACAGTTCTCACAAGTTATATTCAAATGACACAGCCCCGCAGTAAATGATCGATGCAGCCCAACTCGCAATATAGATCCTCCATTGTCCATCACAACCTAAGGATCAATAAAATGTACCCCTTCCAAAGTAAACCATAAATTCAAGGACATGTGGTTCCAGCCAACTAGATCATAATGCTACCATCCAGTAGACTAAACTATACGTAGAGAACATGAATATAGACCCAACAAGAGTGATTATTAAGAGGTTTTGGTTTTAGAATTTATTAGATAATTATTATTATGTTTTATTTAAGTCAATAGTTGTCTATACCAACATCAATATTTGGTTTTAATGACTTATTGGAAATAATGTTTATTATTTAAATATATCTCCACATATGTTTTTCTTTGTTATATTTGTATGCTACTATTAATGTGCATCAAATATTTTATTATAAATAACACAGTCTAGAAGTATATGATAGCAAAATTTGTAATCTATGATGTTTTATTCTTTTCAAATATATATATTTATAAGTGTTTATTATGTTTAGTTTTACATTTTATTATTGTTGCGATTAAATATATTTATTTATATATATAATATTTATATATTAAACTTATATATAATATATAAATACATTATTATGAATAATTCTTTTGGTATATATTGTTCATCTTTTGGGTTTATTGATCAATTGGGTTTATAGTATCAATCTATTTGTTTTATATTGTTGATCCCTTTATTAACAACATAATTGTTAGTGTTTATAATCCTTTGGTTTTAAAAATCCCTAGGATTTATAATATTAGTCATTAGGATTCATCATACAAAGAGTTAATAATATGAGTACCTTGGATTTATAATAATGATAGGTTTTAAAAAATAAATAATAATAATAACAGTTATTTTTAAAAATAAATAATAATAATAGCGATTATTTTTAATAATATAATATAATACAATTATTATTTTTATAATATTACTTTTATTTATATCTATCTATCATTATCAATATTAATATGGATGTTAAATATTTATAGTTAATGCCTATTGGGATATTTCAACTACATTTACTAATATGTTTATGTATGTGATTGGTATAGCTTACTAGTGTGTATTAACCATATTTATTAATTTGGTTGTGCTTTATAACCCATTGGGTTTATAATATGAATAAGATGTTGCATTTTATAATCCTTTGTGAGCTTATAGTATTATTATATGTTTATAATATAGTATATATTAAGTTGTAGCTTACTGTGTATATCAACAACATTTAATAATGTGGTTTTGCTAGTTGTGGACACTAACAACTACTCATTTATAATTGTACAATAAAGAGTGGATCAATACATGGAACTCATTCTATTATTTTTACAATAATTTGTAATTTATTATTTCTATTATTGACCATATTAAAATTATCACTACATTAAAATTTTTGAATTTAAGAAATTATTTAATATGATTCAACATCTACCTTCAATTTCTTCAACTACATTGTAATTTGTTGTAATACATATTTATTTCCTTTTAGTATATTGTAATATTATATTAGAAATTTAATTTATTATATAGAAATATTTTTTAATATATTCTAATAATTTAAATTTAAAATAATTTTCCTAACATAATTTAATTACACTATAATTTTTTTTGGTTATATCAGTTTTTTCATGTTGATAACTACCATTAATTCTTACTATGACTAATAATATTAATGGTTTACTCTTATCAATACTTACAAATTTTAACTTATATTAGTTAACTAACGTAACTGCGTTAATAAATGTGTTTCATATAATGTTAACTTATTTGAGTGTATCATGACACATATTACAATTATTAGAGGTTGTATTATAGCGATACTTTGTTCACCTAATTAACAAGGGAGCCACTGTCGAGAAACTGCTACCGTATAGAATCTGCTTCAAGCTAATTTGTTTTAAAGCTATAAAACAAGCTATAAAATAGAGTAGACTTGTGTCCTATGGCTAACATTATGCCTTGGAATAGTTGTTCCATATTTTCTAAAAGCCTTCTAATTTCCATAATATTAAAAGTATCTTTTACGAGAACATGGATTGTAACAAATATAATTTTATTCTCGGTACATAGTGTAACAATCCGGTGGAAAATGGAACACAATAAAAACCGTGAATCAAGTGTAGGAATTCATAATTATATAAAGATTCACATATCAATCAAACCATCAACATTTACTAAAATTAACTACTAATTACTATTATTATTAAAATTTGACCATTATAAATTTTACCAGAACTTGGATTGTAACAAATATAATTTTATTCTTGGTACATAGTGTAACAATCCACTGGAAAATGGAACACAATAAAAACTGTGAATCAAGTGTAGGAATTCATAATTATATAAAGATTCACATATTAATCAAATGATCAACATTTACTAAAATTAACTACTAATTACTGTTATTATTAAAATTTGACCATTATAAATTTTACAACGTGAGATGGAGCCCAAATCTCATGTGCATCTAAACCCAAGTATATTACCTGGTCACTGGACCAATTAGGAATAGACAGCTGGTATAACATAACAGGCTTGGACAATGAACTGTGGTCATTAATATAAATATTTTCTGAACATTTTATGTCCAGAGAAGTCTCCATCGATAAAATCAGCCTGTCATGTCCTGACGTGCTACAGTAAAATCGGCCTGTGGTATGTTGACTAGTTACAGAGAAAGGGACAAAGTATGCTTGTTCTAGAACAAACACTGTGAATCGATACTGACCACTCTAAGAAGCAGATAGAAAGCCCCAACATCCATTATAACTCAGTAAAGTATTTAAATTTAAAATAAAAATAGAAAAATTACTATTAATAAATATAAATCAAAACGCCACATTTAACACAATGATATTGTGTCGTCTGGCTAACATTGTGCCTTGGCATAGTTGTTCCATATTTTCTAACTCTACAGTTAAACCTTCTAATTTCCATAATATTAAAAATATATGTTACCAGAACATACTCTGCAGTTAAGCCTTCTATCATTAAAGCTGTAGATTGCCTTATTTTCTCTTCATGCAATTACAAATGACCAACTTACCCATAAATAAGGCACATATGCCCTGTAAAAAATAGCCGTGGGTGATGGCTGATATGACTGACTGGTTCCACAAAGAGAATGTTGTAATACTTCCCATGAGACCCGTGCTGAGACCTATCGCCAACAATGGTGATATATCCGTTATTTCTTTCTTCAGAATTGATCCCACCCAGCCGATGAAGAAACAACCCACCTGTTCTCACTCACTCACAACAATGTTAGTCCAGCCCTTTCCCCATCATCTCAAATATGTTGTAGCTTCAATTCAACATGGGTAACGCAATTACATGAGCAAGCTTTTACCATATTAACAGGGAGATCGATGAATAGCGGACTGTTGCTTGCAGTTAAGCCTGCAATGTCGGGTCCTAATAAGATTTCCAGGCCAAACATGATCATCACCTGTCAATTCGTGCAAAACAGTAGGCCTCTGTTCAATGTGAGAAAACACAAGCGCCCAAATATACAATACAAGTTACATTCGAAAATTTCAAAACAATATAATTAGCATGAAAAATGGCGAGGAAACCTCATTATCCTAATTATGTAAAGGCACTCCCAGCTAGGTGTAAGGAAATGAAACCTTTCATTGTGGTCGATATGGAGACTATTCTCATCAATGATATACATGTCCCTTGCGCAGCCAGTTACTTCATTGTATACCCTGGTGATGATATTGCAGCCATGCCTGATTATGCTACAGCGAATGAGTGCACCCAGCCAGGAGCGGGACCGCCTCTGCAATTCACCTGAATCCCATAAAGAATTATTGTGTAGTATGGATCTGCGACCCGAAATTTATCATTCTATAATTGCAGAAAATCAGCAACGCTGATCTTACCCGTCCGATCAAAGTTCTTTCGTTCGATCCAGGAAGCATGCGGGCAACAGTATAACCAGGGTTGATGAGATCGGGGATCAACGTGATGAATTCTGTATCAGAGACTGCTGGATGAGCTGAATGAATTAACCCCTGCGAAATTACAAAGAGAAGGAATAGAAGAACACAATAAGGAACAAGCATAGAAGGTAAGCGGCCAGAGTCAATTTAGCTTGAAAGCTCAGCCACAGCTACGTGACATGCATGAAACACTTGGCTTCCTTTCTAACTTTGCTAACCCAACACGTGGTCTCATCTTAATAAAAAGTGGCCCCAACTGGACTTTGGATGTGACATGCATGAAACACTTGGCTTCCTTTCTAACTTTGCTAACCCAACACGTGGTTTCATCTTAATAAAAAGTGGCCCCAACTGGACTTTGGATAAAATGAACTTTGGATAAAATGAAGGCCCCAACTAGACTTTGGATAAAATGAACTTTGGATAAAATGAAGGCACGAAAAAATCACTGTATAAAATGAACAGGCTACTCCAAACTCTTTAGCCTAAGTTTTCAGAAAAGTATAACGTGAGAGGTCGAAACACAAACTTTGGATAAAAATCTATTGAGCATAAAATTTTATTTCAAGCATTGGCTTAAACCTAACATGCAAGGGAAGTTTTACTTGGTCAAAGTTAATTAATCTCTGGTCAACGATAGATCGATCACTATTAGTCCCAGGAAGAGACTAATAAACAACATCATCTTAAATTCTCTAATACTAAAAAAATGCAAACATAATTCTTCAAACTATATGAAACTTTTTATTTTTTATTTTTTTCCATGAGAAAAAACTAAACGTTCTTACATTAATCATAAAATGTCTAACATGATCTTAGTTCATGATCTAGTCAATATGCTTGTCTGTTGTCCAACAACATACCTCTCAATTTCTTTTAATTAACTACATTGGATATCTCATCAAATTTGAAACATAAAAATTTAATTTTAAATGTTTCTACAAGCTTTCACATGTTACAATTTAACTAATCTCTGTTATACTTTGGATAGCATAACTTATAGTTCTTTCAATCTCCAATAGAATTGAATCGTACACGTTATAAGTGAGAAAGACAAATTAATATAGTTCTTGGCCCGATACAGTTGCTAGAGAATATGAATACAAATTACTTGTTCCTATGTCCTGTGAATGCTACTCAATATTATATTCAAATAACTATTTTTCACTCAATTTATACACAACTTGACAGACTTACTAGTTTTTGTTTCTTGTAAATCCCACTTAATATTATACTAGTGAAAGGTTTCTATTGAAATTATTTGCAATTTTATGGACTTCATATTACATTGAAGTTATATTGAAGCAACATGTTTACTCAAATTATGTGCAATTGTATGGGCCTCCTAGAATATGAATACACTATGATTTTTTTCTAGCACTAGTGAATCGCACGAGTAGCTTGTCACGATGTAAGCTAGGTCCTTGAGGTCTTTCATTAGTGAACTGATAGTAGTTGTGCATCCGTGGGGATGAAAGATATCCTATCACGATGTAAGCTAGGTCCCTGAGGTTCCCCATTAGTGAACTAATAGTAGTTGTGCATTCGTGGATATGAAAGATCTCTTCTTAGACCTCACACATTCCAAGTTCACTCTCCTCAAAATTCTTAGATAAAATACTGTAATTACAAAGTATCAAAAATTTCATTTTAAATTTAAATTGAAATTGAACCACAATCCAAAAGCATTAGGCGTGTGTGAAGATTATTTCATAAAATACGTACTATTTATCATTAACCAAATATCAAAGAAATTCAAGCACATTCCAAATTTACTCAGAATCTGAAGAGAATTTCTTGAAAAGAATCTCAATGTTTTACCCAACTGCTTTGCACGAGAATTTCAAGAAACGCATCTCATGTTTTTTGGTTATATACGTTGATCCGCTCTCTTGAAAAGAATCTCAATGTTTTACCGGACTGCTTTGCACGAGAATTTCAAGAAAATCATCTCATGCTTTTTCGTTATATACGTTGATGAGGATCACAACTTTTTTGAAATACACGATAGATGACCTGGAAATAGATGAAGTTGTTATTGAAGGTAAAGAAATAAATACCCTCAATTATATTGAATGCGTGGACAACAAAAGCAGAAGACCACAAGGGGCCTGCGTAAGAGTACGTTACCCAATATGAAAGATTCCGTCTTAAATTCAAATTCAATTTGAAGGTTGAACATTCCAAATTTGTGATGAAGTTGATAGATGACTTGGTTTCCAATTTTGCCCCTACGTGGATAGATGACTTCTTGAAGATGACTTCTTGAAAAGAATCTCAGTAGAATTTCAAGAAACGCATCTCAGGCATTTCCATTTAGACGTTGATCCGCTCCTTTAACGGATCACAGTTATTTTGAAATACTGGAGGAATGGCTTGGGATCCGCTCCTTCAATGGATAGCAGCTTTTTTGAAATACATGAGGGATGGCCTCGGATCCGCTCCTTTAACTCTTAGTTGGTTCCTCTGTTTTTGTCTAAATTGTGTCTGTGTTGTGTGTCTGTACCGTGTAGCATTTCATGGAAAAGAGCCTATATGTTTCATCGTTCGCATTTGCAGTAAAATGCCTCATCGTCTTGTGTAGGATATTTTATTGTATTTGATATTTTATTGTATTTGAAGTGGAAGTGCTTCTTGTCTGTGACTCTATGCCTGTGGGTCTGTGGGTCTGTCCTTCTGTTTTGTTGGAATGGATGTTATTTAGATGTGAATTTGACCAAGAAGACCAGCGAATGAATGAATGAAAGCCGGCCCAGCGATGTATGGAGTCGATGTCTCTTGTAAAGAAACACTCTAATGGGTAGCAAAGTCACGTGAAATACACACTTATATCTTCTATCTCTCTTCCTTTTCATTGTCTTTTGCATTGATGGCCTCTTTCATTGTCTTTGGCATTTGATTGCTTCTTTCATATAACTGTGGGCCTGCCCTCTTGTTTTGTCAGAATGGACGTATTTAAATCTGAACTCGACCAAGAAGATTAGCGAATGAATGAAAGAAAGTCGATGTCATGAATGAAAGTCGACCGAGGGATGGATGGAAGTATACACGGGAGAGCGGGAGAGCGTTAAGTGATATTGGTTACAACCATGATTGAAAAGTATGTTTTTTCTATTTATTTTATATTCATGATTATATTCATAACTTATTCTCCCATTTTGGTGGGATAGATTAGAGTAGAATTTCAAATTTTCATGTTTTTTTGTTTTTATTACAATTCCTCTTTCACTACCTATGTGGCCCAATGTTTTTAATTCCTCCTCCACTACCGGCAGGGCCCAATATTTTCAAATATTTATGCTTTGTTGTTATTGCTCCCTATCTCATTAATCTCTTATCTACTTGTCCTTTAATTTTAATTGTTATTCACCAATCTCATTACTTCCTCTTAATTTTTTTTGTTTTCTTTCCATTATCCAAATTTGTTCTTGGTCCCTAATCTTTTAATCTTAATTGTTATTCAGCAATCCCATTAATTCCTCTTAATTTTTTGTTTTCTTTCCATCTTCTAGATTTGTTCTTTGTGCTTAATGGCATTAATTACTTATTAATAATCTAATGTTATTATTGTTTTTTTTTTAGTTTTGATAAGAAATTCTTCGTGGAAATCTCGTAGTGGGAAATTTAAAAAATTCTTCCGTCTTGAGCATTTTGGCATATTTCCAATCCAATCCTCGGGAAACAGAGGGCGGAGATCAAAGTCTCTCTCAACTACTTTGCTGAGAGATAACAGTTATAAAACGGAAATTAAAACCCCATATAAAAGGTTGAAAATCCAATGGAATATAACTAGGATTTTAAAATTATATCTATTTATTGCCTCATAGAACCAATGCAATTGATTATTAAGGGGTTTCAATTTATGAATTTATTAGATAATTCTTTCTCTTTTATTTTATGTGGTCACTATTGTATTTTAATGATTTATTTGAAATAAATTTTATTTTTAAAATATGTATCCGTTTATTATATCCATATCATAGAGTGTAATGTGGATTAATTTTTTTTATGAAAATTATGCAGCTAAGAAGTTTAGTTTAGCTTAGCAAATTTATTAATTCATTGTGATATATATATATATATATATATATATATATATATATATATATATATATATTTT
>Ga0213498_10000049_pt1 | contig 13438 bp, 12 predicted proteins | sample Lodgepole_Yose_4_FD_150981 | JGI IMG/M metagenome (GOLD analysis project Ga0213498, IMG submission 150981) | Leaf-associated microbial communities from Pinus contorta in Yosemite National Park, California, United States - Lodgepole_Yose_4 | ecosystem: Host-associated > Plants > Phyllosphere >...
TCTTCCTTCTCATAAATATATACAATCACAATTGACAAACTCAATCATTTCCTTATTTTCTGAAGTAACATTGTTAATCCCTATATTCTTAAGTTTGCTTTTCAATCAGAAGTTGGGAATAGGAATTGAATATATGTCACTCTTCCTTCTCATAAATATATACAATCACAATTGACAAACTCAATCATTTCCTTATTTTCTGAAGTAACATTGTTAATCCCTATATTCTTAAGTTTGCTTTTCAATCAGAAGTTGGGAATAGGAATTATTGGAGCTGCAATTATGTTGGATATAGATTTGTGGATCCCTTTGATTGGCCTGTTTTTCTATATGGTTTCTGAGGGTTGTCGCCGCACAGGGAAAGGATTCTCATGAGATGTATTTTCAGATCTCTAGAGCTTCGTCAAACTATTTGTTGCTTCTGTCATAATGATATGCTTGCAGACTCTACGAAACATTCCTTTCCTCTCTCGGCCATATTCAATAGGGGGTGAAGACGTATTCTTTCCAAAAAGAGACGGAGGTCTCACCTATTTGACTATATTAGAGACAATTGGTGGCTCTAGAATTAGAAAGAACATAAACCTCTACAATTGAATTCACCTAGGAGTCGAAGTTAAAGACTCAATTTTCAAGTCCAAATGAATACCCTACATTAATGAGAAATTTCTTCACAAATACAAGAACAACTACCATTACACCTCCTACATTAATGAGAAATTTCTTCACAAATACAAGAACAACTACCATTACACCTAGTACAACAGTTGAGAGTGTCATAGTCTGCAAGTGCATTTTCACTTTGGTTATAAAAAGTGATTCATGAAGGCTTGACAAAGAAAGTGAGATAAGCATAAAATAATTTATCTTTGAAGAAAGGACAACTGGCAGGTTACCTTGATAACAAATATTAGTAGGAAAGATAGTAATATTTTTGTTTTATTAAAATAAGTTTATAAGGACACTTAAAGAGGTCAAACTACTTCAAGTTGCCTCAGCCCTAATCTAAATTTAGAATTCAGTTGTGCAACAGGAGGCAAGAAATCATTATTAGGTAAAATGATAAAACGCAAGAGGATTAGGGGGTTTGAGTTTGTGCATTAGAGAGGCTGAAATGTTGAAGAGCACACAGGGCCATTATTTTTGCAATAGATCATGAAACCAACCATTGCATTCATCACCCATTTTGCAGATTCTATATTCTTCTCTGTCGATGTATTCTGCACTTGAAAATCATAAACTCCTCTTTTCTAAGCAATTGCAAACTCTTCCATTGTTTTGTTTCAGCCATAAATAATTGTATTGCAAACCCATTTTCATTATTTTCTTTATGACCACCTTGAATATTTTCTCAAGCAATAACCAATGAAATATGCATTTTCTCCTATGTTTGTATTGGCTGATATTCAATGTTTTGAGTGAGTATTTGTCTTTAAAAGTTTTAACAATGGATATAGCATTCATGGCTGTCTATAAGTAATGACAATTGCATTTCTCAAAAATCAAGATTCTACAAGCGTTTATAGGTGTTGCTGAGCTATTGGATTTACGTGAAGATGATTTCATCCAGATTTACCCAATATGTTTTCTTTTTTATCAAGAAGTTTAAGGACTTCCACCATCAATAACCATATTTTCTGTCAAGAAGTTTAAGGACTTCCACCATCAATAACCATCCTGATACTTGTTCCTCAATGCCAAGGATTGCCATGCTACTCTCATTGGTATCTAAGACATTCTTCTGCATGTTCCATTAATGCATTTTTTGTATCAGCATTGTGTGATAAAGGTGTCTAGTGGAAGGGCCCTAGTTTAAAGATATACCTTTATCTAGTGGAAGGGCCCTAGTCTGAAGATATAGCTGGAGTCGACTATCATCTCTGGTTATTCATTTATCAATCTTTGAATCTGGCATTTGAGGGTGATTGAAAGAGTTTTTTTGAGGTGATTTTGAATAGCTATCTTTGTGATAATTTGAGGATTACCCCATGGTCCGAGAGACAGTTTGACACCGAAACTAGGAAGGTTTTCCAAAGCCTCCATATGATGCTTTGGTATTGTTTCCATGCCAGGAACAATTGTAATGATCCAAGATAATTTTGTCCTAGTTTTGCCCTAGTGTTTTTAACAAATATACCATTTAGAGGCACAAATCAATGACTGCAATTTTGCTTGGGATGAAATTTGCAATCCCTCAATTTCATTCATAAATGACATTACTGAGAGGACAACATTCCATGATAAAAAAAAACAGTTCACCAATTGCAATACTTCAACCAATTACAGTTTAACCCAAATACAATCTCCACAAAATCTTGATAAACTTCTATTTGTTATAAATTCAAGGTCTAAAAATATTCCAAAACTCCTACTGTTCAGTTCGAGTTACTATCTATTCTGGAAGCCGACTCTACAAACTACAAACAGAAAACAAACCCTAATCGACCTATATAAACCCTCTCTTCCAACGCAGAGGGAACGAGCTCTGTGCAACCCAAAATCTGACTTTTGCCACCACTTCAGACCCTAATTTAGGTCTCAATATGCCTCAGGAACCTTCGCCGGACAAACTTGTCTTCAAGGCTAGGATTTGAGCGTATGGTGGCACTTTCGGAGATCCTCCGGAATCCAAGATCTTCAAAGAGGAACCTGCTCCCACATGTCTGTATATGATCACACAACTGCAAAGAATTCAAGATAAGATAGTTTCGTCCCAAGATGATGCAGCAACACAATCACGATTAGAGTGCCATTGTGTCACCTGTCATGTAAAAAACTGAGCCTCGGTTATGTCCAGATCTGCGCTATGCCGCATCTGAAAATTTATCCTTTAGAGTCCCTTGGTAATGTGCCTGAGGACTACCCCGTTAGTGTCATTATTATGCTATTGCAGGTCCCGCACCTTCCATCAAGACTTTAGACGCTACACAACGATCAACAAATATGCTTCGGGACCCACGTCATGGCATTCTCTCAACCTAAGAAAAACAAATGATTTCCGCTCAAAAGAGTCCACTGTGGATCCGCAACAAATTACCACAAATCACTTGCCTCACGATATTCCAAACCCAAGGTAGAAGTCAGTGGTTACAGGTCTCGCTGCTTCTGTGGCCCAGACAAGAAATCAGAGATAGGGAATTTTGTTGCCTCTAAGATAATGTTTTATGTGTCAAAACAAATCCTCATTGTATCTCCAGTGGTTTCCTTATGCTAGAACAAGATTTAGTTGTCTTTCGCTGATAATTCCTGTGCCAAAACCCTATCAAAGGGCAAACAAAGACTTCGATGTCTTTCAAGGGATAATTCTTGTGACCAAAACAAAGCCTAATTCAATAAAGAATTTCGTTGCTTCAGAAAGTTAGTCCTATGCCAAAATAGAGAAAAGGAGATTGGTGTCAACTAGGGTGGAACCTTTCACCACCAAAATTGACAAGGGTAAAGGGGTCTTAAAACCCTCAAAGCCTTGGGCTCAAGAAAAACATAGATAAATTGATCAAAAATGATGATTCCAAATGACTTCAATCCATCTTTATTTATAGACTTCTAGCTTCATCTTTCTTGAGCTTTATTTATAGACTTCTAGCTTCATCTTTCTTGAGTGATTGAGTAATCCTTACTCCAAACCCCAACTTTTGGGTTTTTTAAAGCACAGCTACCCCAAAACTTGCGAGTGATGGCTATTTTGGTGTTTTCCCCTTTTTGATGCACTATAGCCTACAGGGATAGATAGGCTAATGAGTCCCTTTTGACCTCAATTTGTAAAAGACATTACAACAATACTAGGTAGGGGCGGAGCTCTGATGGCGACACCCATGGAGTTTCAGGGGCCCAACAACCCTGGACAAGATGGTCTGGACATCCCTCCCGGCTCGCCTGACCTCTAACTATCTACCCCTTGGGACTCTCAACCTTTCACCTCGCGGTTACCTGATCCACTACGGCTCTTCATCTGGCGATTACCTGGTTTCCACACCGTCCCATTTTTTCTTACCTCGACAACAGTTTTTCCACCGACCATTCACTGTTGGTTACTATGGAGCTTGACAAGGTAGACTATGAGGAGGACCCTCATCCCAGGAGGTCATATGGACTCACCAGCGCTCCGTGTCGAGCTCTAATCCTTTTGCTACAACTCTGTGCCCTCTGTCAGCTGCACCTTCCGTCCAGGCACACCCAAGTTCTTATGCGCCTCATCCCCCGGCCTCGGTTCACATTGACGACGCCCCTGGTCTAGAATGCCCCCCACTGTTACCGGCTACCTTAAACCTACTTGGAACTTGCCTTCAACCCTCACCCAATTTCGACGCTCCCTTACCTCAGCTCCCCCATATCCGCTCCGCATTACAACCCGTCCACCTCTCGCATCCATTCGTCCTAGCCTCCCTCACTCAATAACCTTGCCCTCTCCAGTGCAACTCTAAATCCTGGCGGCCCTAACCCTAATACCCCTATTCCCTCTGGTTGCTTCAGTTCCCCGATACCCAACACTAAATCTACCCCTTCCACCCCCCAGACTGTAAATCAGGGTTGTCGTAGTCTCCTCAAGGACTACCCGACTGCACGACGCTCAGACAAGCCTAGGAAAGGCAGGAGCCTGAAATCAGTAGACAAAGACATTAACCTAGCACTGGGCGAAGACATTTCGATGGGTGAAGTCGCAGAGACTGCAAAGAAGGTACTAGTTGGTTGTGTGCATGGTAGAAACTACTCAATTTCCTGTCTCTGCTTATGGACCACCGAGATCTGGGGCTCCTTGCTAAAGGAACTACCCATCATCCGAGTACTGGCTCGAGGGTGGTTTGCCCTGCATTTCCACAGGGAGGAATAAACAGACTGGATTTTATCTTGGTTTTGGCACACAGAATTTGCTCTGGTCCTGCTCAAGAGATGGGACCCACTCTTCTACCCAGAGAGGGAACAATTGGGAGTTGGGTTGATCTGGGTTCGCTTGTCAAGCCTTTCGATGCAATTTTGGATCCTTATGGTCTTCAAGCGCATTGGAGACGCTCTGGGCACATACCTGGAACATGATCAATCCTTCGAGAAGACTGGAATCATGACAATGGTGCGTATCTTGGTACATTTGGATACAAGGGAGGGGCTGGAAGAAAATATAGCCCTCCATTGGAGACATTTCTAGCGTCGACGGAACCTTGACTATGAGGGTGTTCCATTTCGTTGCAGAAGATGCCATAAGATCGGCCACCTCTACAAGGAATGTCCTCTGCTCACTCCTTCTACACAAGCTGCTACAAAAGGAACGAAGCATCGTTAGTCAGAAGACCCGATTATGGACGAGCATCCCACAAGTCTGGATCACTCAAAGGTTGCGGATGGAAACACTGCACAGCAAACCAGTGCTCCACAGATACCACATATATCCCCTCCACTGACTCGATCCCGGTCTACTGTGGAGGCTGCTCCTACATCGAGCAATGCATCTTCTCCCTCTCTCGTTGCTATGCTTTTTAATAATTTAAATGCATCTCTGGCTCAGTCTGCATCCATCTCTTGCATGATTACCCCCATCAACTGTGCGCTTGAACCCATCTCCCCCATTTTTTCCAACATGCCACAGACAGTCCATGGACAAAATCACCTCCATCATCCCCCCTACTCCCCCACTACCTCGGGCTCGCACTCCTACAAATTGGGTATATCACATTTCAAGCAGCTCTTCAAAGCCCCGCAAGGAACATCACTTGTTGAAATCATCAGTATTGCAGGCCATTTCCCTGGATTTGTGGACCCTGATGGGATGGAAGACCTTATCAAACTAGTCACCATGGGGGAATTGGAGAGCACTCTCAAGTGGTTCAAAAAGGACAAAGGTCCAGGACCGGATGGTTGGCCTGTGGAATTCTACCTTGCTTTCCTCGACATCGTGGGACCCGATCTACTAGGGGTGGTGGAAGAAAGTCGGATCCTCGACTGCATATATGCCCCTATAAACTCTACCTTTATTGCCCTCATCCCTAAATCAGATTCCCTGCTCTCCTATAATGACTTCCATCCCATACCCCTTTGCAACTGTCTCTACAAAATTATTGCAAAGATCATTGCAAATCGCATCAAGCCAATCCTATCTGAACTCATCTCACAAGAGCAATTTGCCTTCCTTCAACATAGACAAATTCATGAAGCCATAGGATCTGCCCAAGAGGCCCTCCACTCCATCAAGCTGAAGAATCTTAAAGGGGTGTCACTTAAAATCGACCTCTCAAAGGCTTTCGATAAGGTTAATTGGTTATATCTAAGAATGATACTCACCCATCTGGGGTTCCCACTGGTATTTCATCAAATGGATAAGGGGATGTATTACCTCAGTTTCCTTTGCAATCCTAATTAATGGGTCTGCATCCCAAACCTTTCTGGCAGAGAGTGGAATCAGACAAAGGGCTGCCCCTTGTCCCCCTTACTTTTCCTTCTGGTTATGGAAGGACTGAGCAGACTGATAGCGATGGAGAAGAGAGTTGGGAGGATACAGGGCCTCAAGATCTCGGAACAATGCCTTATAACACATCTGCTATTTGTTGATGATATTCTCATATTCCTAGATGAGGGAATATAGGACATCATCTCCCTCACTGAAATATTGAAGCTTTTCAGTGTTGCTACAGGCATGGAAATAAATGGGGAAAAATCTACAATTTCCTTCTTTGAGTGCACACAACAAGAAACACAGCTAGCACTACAAAATTTCCCCTTCCAAACCTTGGCAATGAAGGACGGACTGAAGTACTTGGGCTTCAAGATCAAAGCAGATAGTTATAAAATTGCAGATTGGACCTGGTTGATTGCCAAGGTGGAGAAAATATTAAATAATTGGAGCCACCGCCTACTCTCTAGAGCTGGTCGATTGGTGCTTATCACAGTAGTGCTGGAAGCAACCCCAGTTTTTTGGATGTCCTTGGCTTGGATCCCCTTGGGGATTCTACATGGAATTCACCGAGTCTGCAGTCACTTCCTATGGAAAAGACAACAAAAAGGGAAGCCCTTTGGATGGGTCAAATGGAGCAGGATCACAACTCCTAAAAAATGGGGTGGCTGGGGCTTAAAACATCTCCCTGCTTTCGCTCAAGCACTGGCAGCAAAACTTGGCTGGCTTCTCCTGAAGCACAAGAACCTTTGGTCGGAGGTGGTCACCCACAAATACATGTGGTCAAGCACTGTCTTGGACTGGCTAAGAAGACCCTCATGGAACAGGAAGGGTATATCAGTAATCTGGAGGGTTGTACTAAACACTCTTCCCATCATTAGAAGGGGCCTCATCTGGAGGATTGGAAATGGTGGGTCTGTTCGAATAGGGATCGATCCATGGATAGGCAGTGAAAATGCCTACCAGCTTCCACCGGAATTGAACTCCCTACTAAACCACAATGGAGTACACTATATCACACATCTCGGGGACCCTCACAACACAACCTTTTCACAGCAAGCATGGCAAACAGGGGAGGCATGGGACATTCCAGACCAATGGTAAAGACAATGGAGAAACTACATCCCACGTTCGTCTGAGAGATGAGGATGAATTAATATGGGGTTTTTCAAAGAAAGGGCACTACTCCCCTAACGAAGGGTATGATATCATACATGCTGATCACAAGCCAGATAGATTAAAGAGCTGGTGGAGTAATATATGGAAGCTAAAAGCCCTTCCACGCACCAAACTCGTGATGTGGACCATTATAATGGGCAAAACACCTTCAGGTGCAAACCTCAGGAAACGGGCATTTCCAGGCCCGACCTGGTGTGTATTATGCCATGCAGAGGAAGAATTGAACCACCATTTATTCCTCTCCTGTACGACAACTCAACATACCTGGGCGCAGGTCATTCATACACTAAGAATCCCTCAATCCTGGAACAGTGACGACATCCCCAACGCTTGGGAAAGATGGTGGGAATCATCATCTGAGTAGAGAACTCGGAATCTGCCGCTTTTGGTCTGTTGGCACATATGGATGTGCCAGAACAACATAATATTTAGGGGCCAAAGTATAGTCTGGCCTTTGATCCCCCCAAAAATCTGTATGAGCTTCAAGGAATCCAGGCTGAGGAACCTGCATTTAGGACCTAGAACATCACACAAGAACAGATAGACAAAGAACACCCCTGGGCATACTGCGATGGTGCAGCACAAGCTCAGGGTTGTGGTGGAGGCTTAATCCTTCACCTGTCTTATTCACATTTCTTTCATATCTGCATAGGATTGGGAGAGGGCATAAATAATTTCGCAGAGCTGCTTACTCTCTGACACCTCCTATACTTCGCAATACAAAAACAGTGCAGACACCTTCAAATATTTGGAGATTCCAAAATAGTTATAAACTGGTTCAACAACTCTACAACATGCCATGCATATACACTCATAACTATTTTGGATGATATTATTTTTCTCAAAACACATTTTGATCATGTCTCATGCACTCATATTTACAGGGAGCGCAATGAGGGTGCGGACAAGCTATCAAAAGAGGCATCGCGTCATCCTCGAGGAGAATGGATAATTACAGAGCACTCACGAGAGCGGACCTATCGCTTTTTCCACGGACCATATATGGACCAGGCACTTCATAGTGCTGACAGGCCTTAATTTCATCATTCTTATTTTGTTTATATCTCTTTTTTGGCAAGAGAACAACAATGATCAATGGTGATATTTTGAATATATAATTAATATGTATATGAACAGTAGCCATCAGTACACCCAATACAGGGTAATTTTGTTGAAATTTACAGGTTTTGTTTCTTACAAACTCTTTATAGCTGACTACGGTCACGGTACTTGCATATGCCTATGGCATTTACAGCATGTAATTTTCACAAAATAATGGAAATTACGATATTTTCTCCCAGGGAGAAAAAATATTAGGTAGGATCATTTCCTATATATTGCTCTTGAAATGTGTGGTAGATGCCTTACTTCCATGTCTCTCTACTAAAAAAATTGAGTCAACAACATCTAACATCTTCTACAATTAAATCCCTTAGATTTGGGATTTTATGGATCTCCTATTCATTTCTACAACCTCTCCTCAAAGTTTCACGGATTTGCATGTGTTGCATTCAATATCTATGGGGGTTCTAACCTCAAAGTTTCAAGGGTCTTCATATCATGGTTTACCTGATTGCTCAATAGCTACTCTCATTTAGCAATATCATAGTGTGATGACCAAATCTAACATAGCAACATCTGCAATAATAATTCCTCAATCCTTGTTCAACAGGTTGTATATGATAAGGAAAGGGTCCACTAGAGGATCCTTTAGGGATACAACAACAATCACTAGGCATCCAAGAGTGAGTGAGGCACATCCATGGAGATTACATGCATGCATTATCATTAAACTTTCTATTTATAGATATGTAAGCACCAACCTCAATGCTTGAGGTGAGGGTGGGTGCAAGAACTATTATAGGAAGGCACAAATCCCTAGGAGGCACATGAATGCTTTGTATCCAATTTGGAGGTGCAGTGTATGCATTCACACATTCAATCTTCTCCAGTAGGGTGCACTATTACAAAGAGAGTTATCCATTCAGTGGGGTGCACTTATCCTTGAACACATTATGGTAAGGGTTGCCATGGTAAGGGTTGCCTCTATCAACTTGATCGCATCACTAGATGTCTAGATTGTTGGACATTGGATAAACCCACGCTTCCTGTGTGTTTTGTGACATGGACTAACCACCTCTCGTGGATCCTCATCTTTGGCGTGCAATCGTTGACTAACATCTGCACGTTTTGGTCTAACGACAATCGTGATTCCTAACAAGTGGTATCAGAGCGTAGGTCACGAGTTCAATACACACCCAACTCACATTGGGAGGGAGATTGTTGGACATTGGATAAACCAACGCTCCCCGTGTGCTTCGCGACATGGACTAACCGTGTCTCATGGATCCTCATTTCTAGGATGTGATCGTTGACTAACACCTGCGGGTTTTGGTCTAACGGCAATCGTGATTCCCAACATCACCTAATTTGGGGAAAGTCCCTGGAGCAATCTTTCTTTCCTTTATTTTTTTAAACCTTGACCTGACCTTCCGAAGGCGGGTTTATCAAAGAAATTTGAAGATTATCTTTGCATGCTAAAGGAGAATCCTCGTTAGAATCTGAAAAAGCTGAGTCATGAGATCGCTTCAATGCGCTAGAAGAAGCACTAATATTTACTATCTTTCTGCTTACCGAGAGAGCATGGTTCACAATACGATCCTTAGGAGACTATTGAACCTTTTCAATCAAATGCATTTCATCATTAGATCCTTCATCATCCTTGTCTGAATCAAAGGAAACCTTGCTCTCCATAGGAGGCAGGTCACAAGGCTTCAAGATTTTAGCTCTGTAATTACAAATGTTCCGCTTCTGGTGAAACTTGAGCGGAGAGCAAGAATTTTGTAAGTGACCTATTTGATGACAGAGGTGGCAATGAAAAGCAATATTCTCATAGTCCAAACCCTGGGTCCAATTAAAATCTCCTATAATTAAATTGATCTAATTTGGAAGCCCTTTATTGATATTGATTTCAACGTAGATTTTGCCAAAGGTGTAAATGTCAAGCTTCCCACGAGAAGCATCAATTGTAAGGAAGCTCCCAAGGAGTTTCCAGTGCCCTCAAAGACTGAGAAGTGCCACAAGTGAGCAGACAGATTAGGAAGTTGGACCCAAATTGGCAGCTTGGTAACGACTGCTATAGAAGGGTCAAAATATAGAAACCAAGGAGTTAGGAAATGTCCAGCATTGCCCCAGAACCAAGGCACTTTAAATACAGGTAGTCTTTTGATTCAGCAAACAACACAATGAAGAAGCCTTTGGAGCATAAAATAACCTTGCAATTCTTGATCCATGAAGAATGGATCCATTAGGGGAGGTAGGAACGAGGCATTATTCTTCACCTCGATGAAAAAATCAAGTCTCAATATGCTTGGGGATTGGTCATTGCGACCAACAATCAAGTTGAGTATTTAGCACTTTGAAAGGGTTTGGAATTAGCGCTTGCCAAGAACATTCGTAAACTCACCATGTTTGGAGACTCAATGTTAGTCATTAATCAATTGGTAAGGGCTAGGTAAAGAAAAGCTCAAATCACCCACCGATTCTCCAAAGGATTATTTTGCTCTCACAACAGTTTGATCAGACTGAATTTTTTCATATATATAGGCATTTGAATTCAATGGCAGATGTAAAGGAAAAAAAATGGTCAACACTGGAACAAGGGGAAATAGAAATTGATTCTAGGACAATTAGCCATACATTCATACCCTAGTCATGAAGGAGAATCAAAAGTATTTTAAGATGGCCTTTGTTAGCCTAGGAAAAAAGCAAATGACCAAAATAGTATGGCAAACCCAACTCATACTCCACTTCTCTCTGGGATTTCAGCTCGCAAATTGGAGCACAAGCATGCAGATATGAAGTGTGCATTTAATCTTCAGTTACAAAGACTCCAAGCATTAATGCATTTTATTAAACACTGCGACAAATGGCAATCTCATGTAGCTAACACTTCCAACAGGTAGAAATTGGCATCATGCTGTCAGGATCGGGTGATAATACAAAGGACCTTGATTATGAAATTTTATTCTTTGTAGGTTGATGGGGTTAATTATGGGATCCCATCATACTCCTCAATTGTCCCTACGTTGTCGCCAACAAGATCTTGGCTGGGATACGGTGAATTCGCATCACTTGAGTATTATGCGATGGCCATGGTGTATTATATAAGGAACGGTCTTTGCATTCCATGCCACAATGCACAGTTGGGTCAAGAAAATTCTGGAGAACTGTGGTGGATTGTTCTTTGCGAGGATCGTATCTTCAATGGCAGAATCTTCATCCGATTCGGAGTGCACTAAAACAAATATTCTGCTGGAAAGACTTTTGGAATCTGTTAAAGGGCTCATGATGGTAATACAACAATAAGGTGAGACAGTCGAGCGACAACGACAGTACTTCCAGTTGCTAACGGAAACAAAGGTGGCATTGCAGCAGAGAAATTTGGAGAACTTCAAGGTCCAAACTCAATCAAAGATTACAGCGTTGGACTTAAGGGTCTTGGAATTAGAGAACGAAATACTAAAGATGATCTACAGAATGTGGCAATGGCGGGGACCTAGGAGAAAGAGACCCGTCAAACTTATGCTAGTGGTAATTCTAGATAATTGAGTCCTCAGCCTAGTATTTTGTCTAAAATGGTTAACTGGTTGTAGTAGCATTGCCCTTTGGTATAGAATTATGTCATGTAAATACAGCCTTATCTTAGGGGTCTTTTATCGAGTCTATCGTATGCATGTTTTTAGAACAGGAAGGAAAAGTTGTGACAAGATCAAACTCCATTTTGTGGATCAATGAAAACATTGAATATTTGGTCAGTGAAGAATATTGTAAGGGTTCTAGCCCAAATTCCAACATATTTAATAGATAAATCTAAATACCCATTCCTTTAAGGAAAAAAAGGATCCATTGGTAAAGACTGACCAAACGAAGCCATAAACTGTTGACATTACAGATAAGGGTCAACTCTGCAAAGAGCTAATGGAGATCCTCAAGACTAGGGTGAGAGATTTCTGAGGAGGGAACTTCCTCTGATTTTTTGACCAGAAACGACCCAGGAACCACTTGGGACTGAGCTGCGTTTGGTGAGGATTGAGCATGGGCAACATCTTTTAAGAAAAAGCCCAAGAGGAGGAAGGCTTTCCCACAGCCCCACTCCCTCCCCCATAAACGAAGGGCCATTAAAACAATGGCATATTTACCAATATTATAGACAGAAAGAGGGGAAGAATAATCCAATTGCTTACCTTTGAAAAGTAGGTGTTGCATGGCAGAGGGAATATGCACCCCGAAGCACCAAGGAAATCTTGAGATCCCAAACCAGGCCCATAACAGCTTCTAGATTGCACAAGACCAAGATTATTGTGAGGGCACTTAGCAGCAAATGCAAGAGCCACATTGCAGCTATCCCTCCCAATTGTGGATCCAATCCAGCAAGTTTTTTTGACAGTGACAATATGAAAACCTAGCGGCCACCCTCAATGAGATGATCAAACTTATGAAAAGCATCCCCAAAGTCCTGCTAGATGTGTTCCACAACAAGCCTCCAACGAAACAACGATATTTTGGGGCGTTTGACATGGCTCAAAATTCTTCAAAACCCTAAGAGCGAACAAACTTGCAGAACACAAAATTAAAAATATATTCGTGTTAAAAAATTTAGTAAATTAAAAAAAAATCATATTAATATAATCAAATAAATTATACAAATTAAACCTATAAAAAATATATTCACGTTATAAAATATAATAAATTAAAAAAAAAACATATTAATATAATCAAATAAATTATACAAATTAAACCTAATATATTGTAAAATTAAGCTAAAAATAAAGAACTGTAAATATCAAAAAATCTATTATTAAAAACTAATCATAAAAT
>Ga0213498_10000052_pt1 | contig 12899 bp, 8 predicted proteins | sample Lodgepole_Yose_4_FD_150981 | JGI IMG/M metagenome (GOLD analysis project Ga0213498, IMG submission 150981) | Leaf-associated microbial communities from Pinus contorta in Yosemite National Park, California, United States - Lodgepole_Yose_4 | ecosystem: Host-associated > Plants > Phyllosphere >...
TGGGGATTAGGTTTATTGATAGGTGTGGTATATAGTTCTCATCTTTTTGGATGAGTTACATATTCAATATCTATATATATATGATATCATTTTCATCTATTCAACATTTATAAAAAAATTTGTAGAAAACAAATTAAACAAAATGGTTTTAGGTTTTAGGCAACCACTATAATGAAATATAGATAATTCTATATGTTTTGCAAATAGAAGCTTGTCAAGGTTTTACTTTTTTTTTATTTAAATGTTACAACTTTGTATAAAATAATGTTATATAAGTATTATAATTATAGACATTCATGTCATGAAACCAAAATGTTATAAATTCAGTGGCTTGTGCAGAAGATTCGTTCAAAGCCAAAAGCTACTTTAAAAGGCTCTGCTCATGGGCATATTCAAAGCATATTGGTAGAGTTTCTATTATTGAAGGAAGGCATACAATAAATAATGTTAATACGGAATGAAAGACATTCAAGCCATGAAACCAAAACACAAAATTTAAATATGCATATGAAAATTTTCAAAGAATGTGTGTAACGTGAGTTTCGATCTTTTTAATTCCATAACAAGAAATCCATGTGAATAAAAAGATTCACAAAACTGGTGACAGTTGTAAACATTGGCCCATGAATGTTACAACTTGGAAAATAAAAAATATATATTTACACAATAATAAGACACATATATCGATATTTATATTTTATGAAATTTGGTAAACCTTATTTCCATTTTAAAACATTTTATGTTTTGCTAATCAAGATAACTCATATATCAGTACTCGTAGAAATAATAGCTTGCATAAATTAATGTTGAGCGTACTGCATCAACAAATATCTCAAGTCTTTCAATCCAGCATAAAAAATTTGAATTTCCAGAAGCGAAACATTTGTCAAAAGAAGGTTGAATGAGACCTTGAGAAAAAACAACTCACAAACCCGTTCAAAAAACTTAACAAAGCTATTCAATCTGTCGTGGTGAATATTTTTCAGCTTTGGAATAACAGAGTGCAAGACTTCATTCAGTAGGTCAGGCTGGGCAGTTTGAAAAATTAGGTATAATAAGATTTTTAATTCAACTATGAAAGTAGTTATGATAAGATTTTTAATCTAATGGTTGCAAATATTTCAATCGTCTAACATCAAATCAATTGGAGCATAAGAAGACAACTAAGACTCTAGGATATTTCTAGGTTTCTTGGTAGAGGGAACACCTTACTGCGCAATAATATAAATCACATAGTTTTAATAGACTTACCCGACTCGAAATAAAGGATTTTCTTAGGAATCCAATGGCCCAACATATAATATTTCCTCCAATAATATCCTCCCACACTTATTTTTTATTTTTATTTAAATTTTTTAAGTAACCTTGAGGAGTCTATTCTTAATCAGTGATCTTCGCCATACAATTCCTATATTATCTCTAATATGGATAGTGGTCCAATTTAGATCTTAAAACCCTTAAACTCAAGATAAAATAATCTAGCTTCTCCTAACATGTATTCGGTGACTATTTGAGACCATATAGATTTTGCATGCAAGAATTACTTATGTTTTTCAACATAGATATACATTTGTGTCAAATATATCTCCTCTTCTAAAGTCACCATATTGGAATGATGTCTTCACATTCCCCTATCCTATTTCTAACAATAATAAGAACTTGATAACTATTGAACTTGATAAATGTTATTTTTTAGCTAGTGAAAATATCACTCTAAGTGTGTTTTAACAACTTCAAAATATTCTTTCACAACCAACATTAACACCCTGTACTTTTGAAGGATGCTATTGAATTTATCTTTTCCTCGAACACCTAGTTGCATCAACCTAAGCAACCATCATCCAGCTATGCATCCACCTGTTCATCCATTAAGAAACCATGTACAAGGATGATATTGAATTTATCTTTTCCTTGAACACTTATATTTTCCTAGAACACAAAGTTTCATCTATGGGTTCATCCATTAAGAGACCATACTTTAATATTATTCTTTGTATAAAAATAAATCATCTCCTTATACATGCTCAATTTAGCAATCCTTGATTTTCATATTTTTTTTAAGCTATAGGATCATTTTTGCAAGTGAAAAAATGAAATATACACTTCAAATTCGATGAAATATAATTGCATATATCTATTGCCCTTTTTTTCCAAGTTCACTTTCTCAAAGGCTATGGTGGAATTTAAATTTCCTCTTCTAATTTTTTTTATACCTCCTCATTTGTACAATAATGAAACTTTGGTTTATTATATAATTCAAATTTTCTAATATTTGGTGGTTGCTAAACATCTAAAGAACTTAGCTTCTTCTCACTGTGTTCTAGAACTACGCATCTATGGGACAATAATTTAGTTTTCTTAAAACAATATTCTTATACTTAATATTCTCATTTACACAATCCAAAATCTTGTATGCTTTCACACCAACCAAATAATTAATGAAGATACATTTCACTAACTTGTTTATCTTGAGGCACATGAATATAAACCTTTCAACTAACATGGGAATATACTAATCACATGACTATAAACCTTTCAACTAAAATGTGAATATATGCTAAATCAATGACTTCCTTTTAATTAAAACAAGTACAAATTTATTTTAGTTAAGACCCTAATGGGGGTGTTTTCATAAAAAGTGAGTGTAAAAGCCTTATCAAGTAGGTAACATCCAATAGAAAGTGTTTTTAGCTAAATTTTGAACCTCCACATATAAGTCTTATTCATGAATTTCTTTTCATTAAAATAACGACTTTCTTTTAGTTAAGACCCTAATAGGGGTGTTTTCTTAAGAACCTAGTGTAAAAGCCTTATTCAAGTAGGTAACATACAATATAAATGGTTTTTACCTAACATTTCAACGTCTACATAAAGTTCCTATTCTTGTCTTCTCATTCTCGTATACTATTCCTAAATCAAAAGTTATTCCCACATATAATAATAACTTGATAGATGTTGAAATGTTATTCCCACATACAACAAGAAGAACTTGATAGATGTTATTTTTGTAGCACCGCAAATGTGTTTTTACAACTTGAGACTATTCTTTCACAACCAATATAACATTCAATATATTTTCCAAGTGAAATATGTTTTGAAAACTTCAAAATATTCTTTCACAACGAGTATCACCTTGTGCTTTTCAGAGACGCTATTGAATTTTATTTTTCCTTGAACACGAATTTTCATCCATGTGTTTATCTATTAAGCTACGATACAAATCATTCTTAGTAAAAAATGAATCCATCTCATTATACATGCCCAATTCTAGCACTCCTTGATTTTCATATTCTTTTATAGTTATAGGCTCATCCAATTTGCAAGTGAAAAAATTTGAAATTGGATAAAATATAATTGTATATTTCTAGTGGCATTTTTTTCCAAGTTCAGGTTCTCAAAGGCTAACATGGAGTTCCAAGTTATGAAAATTTGGTTCATTATCTCATTCAATTTTTCTAATATTTATTGGTTGTTAAACAACTAAATAGCTAGATTCTTCTCACCCTATTGTAGATATATGCAAGTATGGGAGCAGACTTTATTTTTCTTAAAACAACATTCTTATACTTAAATTTTTCATCTACATGATCCCAAATCTTGTATCCTTTTACACCAACCACATAATTGATGAAGATACATTTCACTACCTTCTTATCCAACTTCAAGAACTTATCCTTGGGAACATGATCATAAACCTTGCAATTAAAATGTAAATATGGTAAATGAAGGACTTTATTTTAATAAAAAGGATTCCTTTCTTTTAGCTAAGACCCTAATAGGGGTGTTCTCCTAAGGAGATAGTGTAAACAAGTTATTAAGTAGGTACCATACAATAGAAATGTATTGTACCTAAAAGTTCTACTCTAACTTGGATCCTCTAAGAATTCTATAAAACCTCCCCATTAAAGTCTTATTCATGTCTTCTCATTAGCCTATATTATTTCTAAATCAAAAGTTTTTCCTACATATAATATGAACTTCATAGATGTGATTTTAGTAGAAGGAGAGTGTGTTTTGAAAACTTCAAAAATATTATTTCACAACCAATATCACCTTGTATTGTTCAAAAATTCGAATTTATCTTTTCATAGAACACCCATTTGCATCCAAATAAAATGTGTTTTCACAACATCAAAATATTCTTTCACAACCAATATCACCTTGTACTTTTCAAAGATTATATGGAATTTGGATTTTCCTTAAACAACCATTTGAATCATGTTTTTATCCATTTAGAAACCATAAATTGATATCACTCCTAGTAAAAAATGAAACCATCTCCTTCTACATGCCCAACTCTAGTATGACTTGGTTTTCATACTCTTCTATAGTTATATGCTAATTTTTGCAATTGAAAAAAAAGAAATATACTATTGTAGTTGCATAAACTATAATTATATATGTCTAATGGATTTTTTATCCAAGCTCACCTTCACAGAGGCTAATTTGTAGTTCCAAGATCCTCTTCTAATTTTTTTATACCTCGTCATTAATACCATCATGAAACTTCCTTCTCGAAGGCTAAGATGGAGTTCCAAGTTCCTCTTCTAAATTTTTTTATACCTCCTTATTAATACCATCATGAAACTTTGGTTCATTATGTGGTTCAAATTTTCTAATCTTTAGTCGTTGTTAAATAACTAAAAACTAGCTTCTTCTCACCATGTTCTAGCTTTGCAGCTACGGGAGAAGACTTTAGATTTCTTAAAACAACATTATTATACTTAATGTTGTCACCTACATGACCCCAAGTATTTATGCTTTCACACCAATCACATAATTAATGAAGATACATTTCACTTCCTCATTATCTAACTTCAAAAAGTATCTTTGGCACATGATCATAAACCTTGTAACTAAAATTTGAATATGCTAAACCAATGGCTTTATTTTAATTAAAATGATGGCTTTCTTTTACCTAAGACCATGATAGAGGTGTTTTCCTGAAGATATAGTGTTAAAAACTTATTAATTAGGTAACATACAATCGAAATGGCTTATGTCTAAAATTTATACTCTAACTTGGATCCGCTAAGAATACTCTAAAACCTCCCCATAAAAGTCCTATTCATGTCTTCCAATTCACCTATTCTATTTCTAAATCAAAATTTATTCCTACATATAATAAGAAATTCATAGATGTTACTTTAGAAGTGGTCGAAAATATCTCATTGAACTCTGTTTTGGCAACTTCAAAATATTATCTCACAACAAATATCATCTTTGATTTTCAATTATGTTATTGAGTTTATATTTTCCTTGAACACCCATTTTCATACAACTAAAATTTGTTTTGACAACTTCAAAATATTCTTTCACAACCAATGTCACCTTGTACTTTTTAAATTTGTTATTGAACTTATAGTTTCTTTTATCTATTTCTTGAACACCCATGTGCATCGATGTGTTTATCCATTAAGAAAAACTACATTTATATCATTCTTTGTAAATGAAGTCATTTTCTTATACATTCCCAATTCTAGGACTCCTTGATTTCCATATTCTTTTATAGCTAGAGGCTCATTGTTGTAAGTAAAAAGATGAAATATACAATTGAAATTGGAAAAACTATAATTGTATATATCTAGTGGTCCATTTTTTCCAAGTTCAACATCTCAAAGGCTAAAGTTGAGTTCCAACTTCCTCTTCTAATTTTTTAATTCTTCCTCATTACTACCATCATAAAACTTTGGTTCATTATGTGGATCAAATTTTCTAATTTTTTGTGGTTTATAAACAACTAAACAACTAGCTTCTTCTCACCCTGTTCTAGATATTCTACTATGGGACAAGAAATTAGTTTTCTTAACACAAACTTTTTATTCTCAAATTTATCATCTACATGATCCCAAAGCTTGTATTCTTTCACCCTAACCAGATAATTAATGAAGATACATTTCACTACCATATTATCCAAGTTCAAAAAATTATCCTTAGGCACATGATCATAAACTTTTCCACTAAAATGTGAATATTCTAAATGGATGGCTTCCTTTTAATTGAAAACATGTCTTTATTTTACCTAAGACCCTAATATGGGTGTTTTCCTAAAGAGCTAGTGTAAAAATATTATTATGTAACATACAATAGAAATGAATTATATCTAAAATGTCTACTCTAACTTGGATCCTCTAAGAACAATCTAAAACCTCGCCATAAAATTGCTATTCATGTCCTCTTATTTGCCTATCCTATTTCTAAATCGAAAGTTTTTCCTACATATAATAAGGGAAATATCTAAAGTGTGTTTTGACAACTTCAAACTATTATTTCATAAATAATATCACCTTTTAGTTCTCAAAAATTCTATTGAATTTATATTTTCCTTGAACACCCATTTGCATCGAGGTTCTTATCCATTAAGAAACCACACATTGATATCATTCTTAGTAAATGAAGTCGTCATCTTATACATGCCAAATTCTAGCACTTGATTTTCATATTCTTTTATAATTATAGGCTCATTGTTGTAAGTAAAAAAATTAAATATACACTTGAAATTGGATAAAATATAATTGTATATATAATGGCTTATTTTTATCCAAGTTAACCTTGTGAGAGGCCAAGGTGGAGTTCCAAGTTCCTATTATAAATTTTTTTATACCTCCAGATTACTACCATAATGAAAATTTGGTTTAATATCTCGTTCAAAGTTTATAATGTTTGTTTGTTGCTAATCAGCTAAACAACTAGCTTCTTCTCACCCTATTCTAGTTATTCAACAATGAGACAACAATTTAGTTTTCTTAAAACAACATTCTTATACTTAACGTTATGATCTACATAATCCCAAATATTGTATGCTTTCAAAGAAACCACATAACTAATGAAAACACATTTCATTACCTTATTATCCAACTTAAAAAATTATCCTTAGGCACATGATCAGAAAAATCACAACCAAAATGTGAATATGCTAAATAGATGAAAATATTTTAATTAAAACAATGGATTTATTTTAGTTAAGACCCTAATAGGGGTGTTTTCCTAAAGAGTTAGTGTAAAACACTTATTGAGAAAGTAACATACAATAGAAATGGATTCTATCTACAATTTCTACCCTAATTTGGATCATCTAAGAATACTCTAAAACATCCCCATAAAATTCATATTCATGTCTTCTCAGTCCCCTATACTATTTTTGAGTCAAAATTTATTGCTACTTATAATAAGAACTCGATAAATCTTATCTTAGCAGTGAGGGAAAATATCTCACTGAAGTGTGTTTTGAAAACTTCAAAATATTATTTCACATCCAATATCATGTTGTAAGATTCAAATATTCTATTTAATTTATCTTTTCCTTGAACAACCATTTTCATCCAAATGAAATGTGTTTTGGCAACTTCAAAATATTATTTCACAACCAATATAACCTTGTACTTTCCAAATATGTTATTTGTAATGTGAGGAGGTAAATCCTCAAATGAATTTTGATTTTCCATTAAAGTTGATCATAGATATATACATGGAGGGAGAGACAGTTGGGCTTCATCGCCAAGCGTCTTTTCATATTACAATTCTCTTTATTTTATATTTACACTATTTTACATGGATTACCTAATCCCAAGGGATTATCATAGGTCTCAGTATTCCCCCCTTTAATCTCAAGGGATGTTGGTGAGTCCAAGCATCATTCTGATTCTTTCAAACTTTTATCTTCCAAGTGCTTATGGAAGATGTATGCAATCTGCCTATTTTTGGAACAATGACGTAGATGGACTGTCTTGGGCTCAACATGATGTCGAATCAGATAATATTTTGTATTGATATGCTTCGTTCTATCATGGAACTTTGGGTTCTTCACCATATTTATTGAAAATGTGTTGTCAATCATAAGAGGAGTTGAATTCACTTATTTCTCTTGGAATTTTCCCAGAATTTTTGTGAGCCACACAATTTCATTTCTCACTTCAACTGCTGCCACATATTTTGCATCAGTTGTGGAATCTACTAGAGCTGATTGTTTGCATGGCCTCTAGGACACAACACCTTATCCAAGACTCATAGCATAACTTGAAGAAGATACCCTACCTTCTTTATCTCCATTGAAGCTTGATTGAGATTATCCAATTAAGATGAAGTCACCCACTTATGTATACTTAAGTCCAAAGTCTTGAGTTCCCTTCAAGTAATTTAGAACTATTTTTTCATTAGACCAATGTCCCTCAAAAGGCTTTTTCATAAATCTAGAGAAGGTTCCAACATCAAATGAAATGTCTGGTCTGTTAGTAGTCAAGTAGTAGAGACTTCCTACAAGCTCTCTATACTTTGTTGCATCCTCAAATTCTTTTCCTTCAATGGATGTGAGCTTTAACTTATGTTCCATTAGAGTATTCAAAGGATTGCACTTTTCCATGCCAAACTTATTCAACAAATCTCCAATCTACTTCTTCTGAGATAGGAATACAAAATTCGAATGTTGAGTTACTTCAATACCAAGATAATAGTGAACATATCCCAAGTCATTCATTTCAAAACCTTTCCTCAATTCCTTGTTTATGGATGCAATGTGGCTCTCATTGTTCCTTGTCATCAAAATATCATTTACATTCACCACAATATATACAACTATTTTTCCAACTTTCTTGACAAACAAAGTTGCATCATCAGGATCATAATGTTTGAAGTTGAGTTTCATAAGATGCTTAGTTAAATTCTCACACCAGGTTTGTAGTGCTTGCTTTAGGCCATACAAGGATTTTAAAAGCTTCCATACTTTTTGTTCTTGACCCTTCACAACAAATCCTTCTAGATGGGACATAAAAACATTATATTTCATATCTCCATTCAAGAAACATTTTTTACATCCTATTGATGGACTTTCCAGTCATTTTGAGCTACCAATGCAAAGAGTGTCTAGATGGTATCTCATTTTATTGAGGGGAAAAATTATCCTCATAATCGACCCCTTCCTTCTGTGCAAGACCTTTTACCACAAGCCTAGATTTGTGCTTGTCAAGTGAGCCATCAACTTTATACTTGTTCTTGTTGACCCACTTGTAACATGTTGGTTTGGTTCCCAATGGAGGATCAACCACCTTCCAAGTTCCATTATTTATCAAGGTATCATACTCCTTTTGCATATCTTATTTCCATTCATCATGAGAATCGGCTTCTTTGAAGGAATTTTCTTCAAAATATGAAGACAAATTTAGTTCACAATCATAAGAAACATCCATATCAACAAGTGAATTAGATTCATATATATCGCCTCCATTTTGTCTGGTTGAACTTCTTGTTATAGTCTTTCAAACCTCATTTGGATGAACACTTTAAGGCGTCCTTGTCAGCCATTTTCGAGGAAATTTATGAGATGGTACAGACCAATCAATTGACGGAGTTAGGGATGAATCATTATTTAGTATGCCAACTCTTCCAATCACATCACCCAAAGCATCATATGGATCAGTGGTTGCAGCTTCGTGTGAGAGAAAAAGTACTTTAGAAGAAGATTCCACATATTGCTCTGGTATAGGAATGCCCCCTTTAATATGTGGAATCTCGTTATCAAATTATTGAAAATACTTTGCATGTCTGAATCTATCCAAGCGATCAAACCCTCGCTCAACAACATTTTCAACCTTGGAAGATTAAAGAAATATCACATATCTAGATACTAAAAACTTGTTAAAAACTTCATGATAGAGGCAGTATGCTTTGAAGGTATTTCAATAACCCAAAATGATACATGTATGACTCATTGCACCAAGTTTGTTTCTTTGTTACTTAGGTATTAAGGGATAACAATTGGAACCAAAGGCCCGAAGACCCTGAGATGCTTTACCGAAGGAATGTGGCCATACCACATTTCACAAGGAGTCTTGTTTATAATAGAGATGGACACTTATTATTTATATACACAACACATAGAATTGTGTCAGCCCAAAAAATTAGTTTAAAATTTTTGAAAAACATCATGGAACACACCATATTTAATATTGTCCTGTTCATTGTTTTAGATACTCCATTCTATTGTGGATTATAAGGAGCAATTGTTTGATGTTTTATCCCATGCTAGCAAAGATAGTTTTCAAATTTATTTGAAGTGTACTCGTTTCCATTATCAAATGAAACTTCCTAAGTATAGGTATGCTTGGATCACATTTTATCTTGACTGTAATTTTCTTTTATAATTGTTATTGTAGTAACAAGGGGTGAATCAAAAGTGAATTCGATGTTCAAAACTTGTTTTTTATCCTGTTGGGTTTAGTTTATTATCCTTGGTCCTATGCCTATGATGAACTTGAATTTTCTATGTCAAGTTTCTATGGAGTCGATTTCTTATGTTCTTGTATTTATTGAACTACCATCATTTTCTATGTTATTTTTTCAATGAATACATCTATTCCATGTCCAAGCAACTGTAACATGTTAGGCTCAATAGATTATGCTAGAAGTTGTTGCAATTTTTTAGGTTTCTTTTTTCCTATGCTTTTCTATGGTATGCTCAAAATTTTTTCATGCAATTTAGTGTAGATTATATTGATGTTGTGGGTCTTAAAGTTGAATGCGTGCCAGGATTTCATGCCCATTGATTGTAGATGTTTACTTCCCTTTTGTTTTGAACTCCGTGATTATTTTATTTCATATTCTTAGGAGATCCGTGAATATTTTCTTTAACATTTTTAGGGGATTATATCACAGGTAATAATAGGTCAAATGTAAATGGCCTTGTAAAATTATGCCTCCCTTTATTCTTCTTCTTAAACAATGAAATAAGTAAAAGTATATCCCCTTGTTCTTCTCAAGTTGGTGGTAAAACTAGGAATATTATGTTAGATTATTAACTGATTCGGTAAACATTTGGTGAGTTGTAGGATGATATAGAACCTCTTCCGGGTCTACATCTAAAGAGTATACATACAAAACTTAAGATATTTTGAGGGAAAACTGAATATGCAATGAGGAAGGAAACACTTTTTGTATGTGTTCAGGTACCCTCTATTTGCTGGAAGATTTCTAAAGATTTATTGTTGGCTAACTAGTGAATTTTGCTTCATGGCTAGCCAAATGACTAAATAGGGGAACCAAATGGAGTTATTTTAATTTTTACATCCATAGAGATTCATATTCAACATGTCACCAATGTGTTTTGCTCAGTTGTAGATTTTTGTCATCATGGTCATTTAGCCAATTTCTTCTAGCATAGTGAGTTTAATGTTAGGGACTCTCCCTATTGATGCAAAATGACAATGGTAACATGTCCTTTTGAATGGGGGTTTATTTTAATGAGTTTTGTTTAATATATTTATTAATTTAAAATCCATAAAGTAAATTCTTATTTTGATTTTAACATTTTATTTTGAATGGCATAATACATATCATGCATATCTAAAAAATTAATTATTCACATTGTGCTAGAGAAATGTGAAAAAATAACAAAAAACATAACACTATTGTTGAATCTAGGAAGGTTAATGGAGAAGTAATATTTATACTATCATCTTGTTTTGTTATGATTTGTTTCCTTTGAATGTCATTGCTAAATAAAGAAATGAGATTGCATACATTTTTTATGTAAGTACTATTTATACTATCATCCCATTTTGTTGTGTTTTGTTTCCTTTGGATGCCATTTCTAAATAAAGAAATGAGATTGCATACGTGTTTTATGTAATGTGTTTAGAATATATATCCCTAATAGTTGACATATGGATGAAAGTAGCAGAATAGCAAACCTTCATATTAGATTTGACTGAAAACTCAACATTTAATTTAATGCTCACTAGGAAAAAATTAGAAGTAAGAAAAAAATTAAGATATAAAAAACTTATTTTAACAATATATGTTTAACCCAATAACATAAAGATGAATAAACAGAAACCAAATAGAGAATATTTTTTAATGCATAGAAGGATAAAATAGAAAAAAAATATAATTATTTATAAAATTAAACCGTGAAGAAATAATAACTAAAATGAAATTCACACACTAACATTAAGACCTTAAAAGATCTACAAAATGTACACCATCATTACTAGTCAAGATTATTACCATATGTTGACTCTAATGATATTGACTCATGAAAAGTGTTTTCTAGGTCAATATCAATAATCAAAATATTATCTCCAAAATTCTCAACATTTATCCTTTTTTATGGGATTGAATTTGGAATTACACTTTTTTCATCTTTATCTTGACTATGTTAGACCACTTTGAGTGCATAGAAGTTATAGTTTTAATGTTATAGTTAATGTGTTTGATATTAAAATTGATGTGTGTTATAAAATTTCAAGATTTACAATGTCTACTATGGGTCATAGTTCTTAGAATTCATTGTGTTAAAGATCATAATGCACTATGGTTGTGTCGTATCAATGATTTGACATTCATAATGGTTTTTGGTTAAGGGAAACATATTGTATTATTATAGTTGTCATAGTGCTCAAATGTTAAGGAAAACAATTTGTGGAGGCTAATATATAGCGCAATTTACAAAAATATCTAATAATAAATTCATTATAATTAGTGAATATATAAATACATATATTAATATATATTTTTTCAGATCAAAATATTATTGGGAATCTCAATTACTGTTTCTTTATAATTGCCCTCATTGTTTTAATCCAATAACTAATTGGTTGTACTTAAAAAAACCCTTACTGATTTAGTAGGTACGGTTTTTGAGACTACTAGAGTTTTGCAAAGCTCTTATAAATAAATTTTAAGATAAATGTTTTATTTATATTATTAATCATTTAAAATTTCTTAAAAAAATTGTAAACTAATTATTTTTTAATTACTTTTATTTATTAACAAAAAATTATTTTATTATTGAAAAATGTTATTAAACTATATAAATTTTAATAAAAAAAATTGTTATTAAACAACCTATCCTCAAATTTTATTTTGACAATTTTATTTTTTTGGGAAAAAAATTATAATCCCTTTTT
>Ga0213498_10000053_pt1 | contig 12725 bp, 8 predicted proteins | sample Lodgepole_Yose_4_FD_150981 | JGI IMG/M metagenome (GOLD analysis project Ga0213498, IMG submission 150981) | Leaf-associated microbial communities from Pinus contorta in Yosemite National Park, California, United States - Lodgepole_Yose_4 | ecosystem: Host-associated > Plants > Phyllosphere >...
GCACAACTATGTAAGTAAAGCCCTTACAACATCCATTCTCATACACAATCAAAAATACACATCAAATAATGAACATCACAAAAAGCATTGTAGAGACACAAAGATACATTGAACATTACATATCAAATATTGGTCATCACACACAAACAAGTTTTGAATACACAAACATAATATACAACTTGATCAAAGCACATATCAAACATGTCATCCACATTCATTGCAAATGCACAACTATGTAAGTAAAGCCCAAACAACAACCATTTTCATACACAATCACAAACACACATCAAATTATGAACATCACAAAAAGCATTGTAAATACACAAACATCATACATTGAACATTACATATGAAATATTAGTCGTCACACAGAAACAAGTTTTGAATACACAAACATAATATAGACACCAAGCACCAAACATTAATAAAGAAAATTCTCTCACATTTCAAAATACATATTCACATGTCGCACATAAATTGTAAAACATAATCATATATTTGAAAGTCAAACAACAACTACTAAAAAAAATTCTGCATTTAAATTCATGATCACAAAGAAATAGAAAAACACATGAATCAATGTATAGAATAAAAACATACAACTTGATCAAAGTACATCTCAAACATGTCGTCCACATTCATTGTAGATGCACAACTATGTAAGTAAATCCCAAACAACAACCATTCTCATACACAATCACAAATACACATCAAATAATGAACATCACAAAAATCATTATAAAGCCACACAAATACATTGAACATTACATAACAAATTTTAGTGATCACACACACAAAAAAGTTTTAAATTCACAAACATGATATAGATACCAAGCACCAAACATTAACTAAGAAAATTCCCACACATTTCGAAATACATATTAACATGTCACTCATTCATTGTAAAACACAATCATATAAATGAAACTCAAACAACAACCATTACACGAAATTTTGCATTGAAATTCATGATCACAATGTAATAGAAAACAACATCAATAAATGTATACAGTAAAAGCATACAACTTGATCATACAAAAATTCAGTCACTGAATAGGGATACAAAAATTTTGCAATTACCACGCACGAATCAATGTACATACAATAAAGACATACTACTTGATCATACACAAATTGAGCTACTAAACAACATCAAAAAATTGTGCAATTATCACAAGAATCCATGGTTGGAAAAATATTATATTGAATAAATCACATGCATTTACATAGCTTCAAGTTTATTTAAAATTTGAGAATTTCAATTAACATGTTATAATTTTTTATGTTGACGCATTATTTGATACTTTTTAATTTACAATCTATTAAACTAAAACTATCTAGTTCTCAAATAAAGAAATAAAAGTAAATGAAAAGGTAAGGAGGAGAGAGGGAAACAAACCCTTGAGGATAGCCATGGTCCATCCTCAAGAGCAATGAGAAAGGGCTTTTCAGCCCCTTCCAACAAAATAATACTTTTTATTATTATAATGTCTTTAGAGTAATTACATAATAAATATGAAAAATAAATGAAAGCTAGTTTATTTTGGCTCAAGATAACATAATGAGCTCATATCTAGATATTTCATCTATCTTAGCATGATTGTACATTCTTCATATCTTTCTTATCATCTGCGAAAACAACAACAACAACTATTATTAAAATTTAGGTTGATCTATGCCTAATCTATAAATCAAAAGAATCCAAAATATAAACCCGAATATAGTCGAAAGTGATTGGAGAGAAGAATCCACCCAGAAATTCAATCTGCGTAGATATGACAATGAAATTTGTGAATATAATAAATCCACATACACGAAAATCACAATGTTAAGAATGTAATTACTACCACGGTTTGCTATTTAGAGTGAATTGAGCATTATTGGCATGTTCACACGAGGATGAAGCACTGAAACATTTCAAAATGGCTCAATGAAATTTGTGAATATGATAAAAGCCACAAACTCACAATGTTAAAAAGGTAGATACTACCATGTTTTACTATTTGGAGTGAATTGAGTATTATTGAGAGGGTCACAAGAAGAAGCAATGAAACATTTGAAAATGGCCGACTCCCTTGCAAATTGAATTGAGGTGGGGCAGCAACAACAATCACACGGAAAGTTTCTAGCCATGCACACAGTCCTATTGATTCGATGTGCCTTGCCAAATCATGTGAACATCTATTTTTACCCTTTCAAAACCTAAAGGAGGCGAACAATATGTGATCAATAATAATTGTTAAATGCTCTTTTATGTACATATTTTGATGACCTTAACAAATCTATTGTTAAAAAACCTTAATGCCAGCAAACATAATAATATCTTTTCCACTGGATGTCCAAATTGTAACCATATGAATAAAGCCATGACATCCAAATCAAATCCATATGATCCACATGCTGGCTGTTTAGAAACTTTGACACATTAAATTACAAGTCCAACATAACTCAGAAATTGAATATATATATAAACCAAATATATTGAATCCAAATATAATCCCAGAAATTCAATCTGAGTAACGAAATAACCTGTATAGATTTTTGATAGTAGGTAGGTTTTAGCTACGAATGATAAAATAAATCACTGAAGAGCGTTGTCAGGACCCTACCCTTGGATGTAACAGATTCTTAACCTAGAAAATATAACAGATTATGTGCGAAACCTGAGATAGCTAATGCAGAAGCAAACCATTGATATTATTTAAGGGACAGGTAGAAAGCTAGGAGAGAAGCCTATCCACTTTTACAAGAAATTCAATGCAAGTATAGTACAATCTGAACAATCTCTTCATCTCAAATGTATGTATTTCTGATAAAATCCCCAATTAATCTCCATAGTGCTAAATTAACAGAGTCAGTCAAGAAAATGCCATGCTTACCTCCAAGGGATGAATCTGATATTTGCAAGGGTTACGGCGTTGCTCAATCCCTTTTTCCTTGCCCTTAGATGTGTTTCTCTGGCTTTCTGTGCAATGAGGGATCTATATACGCTGCTGCCTAAACATGGATGCAGAGGGTCTAATTTAAAAAACCAAAAAACTGCTTCAGCATGGATTCAGAGGATTTAGTTAAAAAACCAAGAAACATGGATTCAGAGGATTTAATTTAAAATACCCAAGAAACTGCCTCACCATCGATGTAGAGGATCTGATACTCCGGCAAAGCGCGGCACTCTGGCTTGCAGTCAACTTTTTTAAATCTGTGAACAGTTGAGTAATATCTATTTTAGATTTTGCTTCATTGATCGTAATTAGAAACAAATAACGCTGCATGGTCGATCTGATCTGCATGGTTGATCTGATTTGCATGCATCACAAGTTTTAATCGCATTTCATTCCCCTGCTGGGCATGCCTTAGAAGACTAGGAACTAATTGAATCATCAAACTATGCATTTTTGCGTTTTCAAGTTCGCAGAATCTAACTATACTTTCGGTCTTCTAAGAGTGCTTATTGATCTTTTTAGAGGAGTGCTTATTGCAAACGCAAACGATATTCATCTTCATCTCTTTCATTCTCTTTTAAAGCAGAAATGGAAATCAATAATAATTGGCGAAAAGTCATAACATAGAAATGGGTATATATGGTCATGCTAGCCATCTATTAATTAAACGAATTAAATGCTCAGATTTATATTTATGTGGACGGCTACTGTTCTCACCTGTTACATGCCTCTCCGTCAAAACCTTCCTTCTATTTCTGCAACTCAGGACAACATTCCTCCATTTTTCAATGGTGTCAGAGTCGTATCGTTCTTGACCATCAAATGTTTTCTTCCCTTCCCTAGGAGCTTGGACGGCTCCAAGGGTTGTCCATCGAAATTTAATGCTATGATGCATTGACCCAATTTAGATGGTATTTCGCCCATCTTTCCCTTTGAATCGCCGGATCAGAATCGACCTCGCAACGCTAAATTTTGTTTGATATAGAGCATGTTGCCTCACCCAACTCTCATGGAGCTCTTTTTTAATGGACAATAAAAGTCAAATCTCAGGAGATGGGATCAAAAATCGCATCAGTAACTTCAATCAGAAATTTATTTATGAACACAGCGAAACCAAGAAACCGCAGGCCCTCTCCTCCAGAAAACGCTCCCAATGGCCATTATTCGACGATGGCCACCGCCCGGATCCAACCCTGATATTGGCAAGTAGGGATCTATATCGCAAGTAGGGATGCAGAGGATCTGATTTTAAAAACCCAGAAACCACAGGCTCTGCGGAATTCCTGCTCCAGAAAAACTTTCCCAATAGCCATTCTTCAACGATGGCTACCGTCCAGATCCAACCATGATATTGGCAGCCCTGTTTCTCTCGATTTCTGTGCATTAAGGGTTCTATACTTCCTCTTCACCAAGGATTTAATTTAAAAAACCAAACAAAACTGAACATCAATTTACAGCAAAAGAATCGAATCGAGCTATAAGAAAGAAATTTGTTTCTAAAGTCAAATCAAATCCTCTCTCATTAAGCTAATCTTCCATAGTTAGAGTGATGCATACAAAGAGTGATGCCTTATTATTTACCTGTGATCGAGTCGGATGCCTCGTTCAACTGTGATCCCTGGGCAGAGTTGTCTTGATTCAATAATTGATGCGCTACCTGCCTCTACTTTTGCCTCCACCTCTTATGGAACACAAGCACGCCTCTGCCTTCGCCTCCACCTCTCACGGAACACAAACACGCCTCTGCCTCTGCCTCTGCTTCTGCCTCCACCTCTCAGAGAATACACCAAACATACATAAAAACACATATAGTCACACACCAAACAGATGACAGACCAGACCACATTCATACGGAAACACAACATGTGGAGCTCCAAACATACAGACGCACGAGACTAGACCACACAACGAAACTCTGAGAGGAGGAGGAGAGGTACTGCAATGCCAATGCCATTATGAATCGAAAAATTGAATCGACTTAAACCGTTCAAGATCCTTGATACTTGATGATGATTAATTGTATTACATACTGCAAATTATGTTAAGAAAGGAGGGCTCGGATTGCAGCGCTGGTTATCTCTTACATTTTCATGCCAATTCTATTTTCAAGGGAGGGCTCAGATTGCAAAAGCGGAAATATGCTCCAGCATTTTTAACTGCTACACAACAAAAGCCGAAGCTAAAGCTAGACCACAAAAGCACAACCTCAAGGGAGGGCTCAGATTGCAAAATGCGGAAATATGCTCAGCGTTTTTAACTGCTACACAAGAAAAGCTGAAGCGAAAGCTAGACCACAAAAGCACAACCCCAAGCAGAAGATTGCTGCAGCTCTTTAAACGGCTGGAAAACAAAAGCTACAGGCACACGACAAAATCAAAATCAAAATGTTTGATATGTTCCACTCCTCATCCATGTCGACATTCATCTACTTGCTTTATACTTCCGCTTCACCCAATTTAGAGGGCTGCTGTTCTCACCTGTGCAGAATGGAGGAAGAGCGAGCCCAATAGAACGAACTCATACACATCTAAACACACAGATGCATATTCGTTAAGCCGTTTAAGAATGTCTTGAACTCATACAAGCAATTTTATTGGATGAACTCTGTAATGGCTGTATGAGCGATTGTAATGGCTTTGTAATGGTTGTATGAGTGATTGTAATGGCTTTGTTATAACGGCAAGCTTTTGCGCTTTCTTCATTGTAATTTCTTCATTGTAACGGCAGGCTCATCGGCTTTTGTCTTTTCTTGATTTTCTGGTGTGTCGTTTTCTGGTCCATCTGCCTTTTTGAACTTTTCTTGTTTTCCGGTCCATCTGCTTCTTTGGACTTTTCTTGTTTTCCAGTCCATCTGCTTTTCGGGATTTTTTGTTTGTGTGATGTTGTTTTTGATTGGTTGTTTATGTTTTTTTGCTTTCAGGATTATATATATATATATAGATAATATAATATAATATGATTTGTAATGGTAGTTAGTTATATATCGATCTTTCTTTTTGGTTCTAGTTTAAAAAGTATTTTTGGTAATGGCTTATATTTTTTTGGTAATTACCTACTCGTTAACGAATATGGTATGGGTGAGGACAGTATGATTTTAAAAAATTGTATAAACCAATGTAATCTTCTGATATAATGAAGGTCCTTAAATTAACAAAAAAGGAAACAAACATCTATAGCCATGCAAGAGATCACTAGTTTATAAAGAGTGATTCATGCAAAAAAGTTTAATGACAAAACCACTGAATGTAATGACATAAATAGGGGGCTAAATTTGTTACAAACATTCATTGTATTAGAGAATGATAAGAAAATAAACAGTTATAGGTTTTCTATTATATTTTACTTGAAATTTGCAAAAGTATTAACAAAAATCATAAGTATTTCAAAAAATAACATAATTAAAGAAGGGTGCATTCTCAATATATAATTTATATTTGCAAACAATTTCTGGATTCATATATATACTTTTATAATGTTAATGCATACAATTGGATTCAAAATTTTAAATAAATTATAATTAAAACAAGATAATTTAAAAACAATTTCTACCATCACATTAACATTCTCATAAAATTTATAATTTAATTTATGTTTTTTAAGAATTTTTTATTTAAATAATATTGGAGACTAAACATGTTTTGTTGGAATCTTATAAAGATGTGGCACTAAAATATAAAAAATTCCCTTGGACTCTTATGAAACCAAGATATATACTAACAAGAATATATCATATTTAGGCAATGACCAATATCTTGTTTCATTTATGTTGTTATTAATCATTGAAGTATGGATAAATGCAACATTAAGAGAAAATGAGATCAACAATATTTCAATTGTTTTTTTATAAAAATATCCCAAAATATTAATAAATAGAATTAAATATTTAACTCTATCGATTACATGAATGGTGATCTACATCCCCATACAAGGGAGATGTGTAAGTACTAGACGCTATATTTAAGTATTCTCTCAAGCTTGTTGTTTTTGTCTCTGTCTGAAATATATTTTTTCAAACCTTTAGCTACATGTGTGATGATTTCAGTGCATGAATTGTAACACCACTGTGCATAGTTTCATATTCATAGAGCTATGGATAGAAAGAAGATATACCATCATTGAAAATATATAAGATCCTCGTTGAGATATAGAGAAGTTCTTAAAGATTGTTTGGTGAGCTAGTGACTTATTAACTAGTGCTTACATGTACACTACTATGCTTGATTCCACCAAGAATAACAAAAATCACAATTTTATGAGCGGTGTCAAACTCCCAGGAATCTCTGGATCTTTGAAATAAATCGCCACTAATTATGTGTTGTCATGAGATATCCGCTCGCTAGAAATAAACGTTGCAGAGGGAGAGAGTATATAAATCATATATCTATCTGTAATGGATAAAATTGTCGAGGGATGAATAGAGAGGTAAACATGCATCTTGGCCTAGATTATGCAATGCAGGGATTTTTTGAGGTAATGAAAGTTAATTGTCGCTCTCTTATTTTAAACTAGTCATAAATCTAGCTTAATTGAAATGTCAATATAAAAATTAGATTGTTACAGATACAGGAGCATCTGGACTTAGCCAACAATGTGATGGTTTTTTCACATGTTGTGGCTAAATGAGTTGAATTTCACTGACCTGAGTGGGCAAAAGTTAGTTTTGGTTGAGAGAGTTGGATCTCTTGAAAATGATCTTTACTTCATTATTGTAATAATTAGAAAATTGTTTTATTTTGGACTAAGGGATAAGTTGTTAGCATACGTGTGTAATAGCACTTAAAAACAATGATTTGATTGTTAGATTGATTAAAATTGAGATTGAGTTGTTAGTACAGTTAGAATAGGATTTTACTCATAAATAGAAGAAAATGTAATGGAAAGGGATTAGCTGACATGATGGAGATTGGAGTGAGAGGCGAGAGTTGAGTGATAGATAGGGTTTTCAGATTGAGACAAAGGTCAGATAAATCATTGTAATTGAGCTGAGAGGGCCAAGACTATGTAACTATTATTATATTGAAGAAATTGATTCAGTGTGCAATTGTGTGTTAATTCTGGTGAAGACTCTCGTTTACCTCTGCGAATCCACGTTCTGAAACTTAACGGGGTATTTTCTCTGTTTTCACACTTTAAATTGTAAATCTCAGTGTTTATGCGTTGATCACAGTCATTTAGTATTAATGGCGGGGGTAGGAGAGCACAAAAATTATTGATTGTGGTTGGAGACCCGCACTCACTCCTAGCCATCGATCGCAATTTCAAACTCTTAGATCACAGTCAACAACGGGGTTTAGGCATGTTTCTAACCCATGTGCTAGTTGAAGACCCATAGACCGTAGATTTGATGACCTCGTATATCCAATAGATATTGGGTCATAAAGTCATTGGGCGTTAATCTCAGAACAGACCCAAAATTTTATAGCTCGAGGGCTTATAATTCTTATCGGCTCTATAAGGTCGGATGAACGTTGCGCAAGTGGTCCGTGCGATATCACTCTTGACTGTTGGATCAAGTTTGCCTTGATCAACGGTGGAGGATCACCAATTATAATCGCATTGCATTATTTCAGGTGTGGATGAACCTTGGCCTTAAACGATTTCTAATTTCCGATGTGCAATATCAAACGGTGAAGGATCAACAAATTGTTTTCTTGATCGGGGTGAGTGATGATCGTTAGATCTAGAGAGAAGAGATTAACGACGTAGGGTGAAGCATTGTTTTTAAAGGGAATTCAACGTGCAACCAACGTATTTAAGGGAAAAGTAGGAACCTCATTGTAAGGTAAGCCACATATAGAATCCGCTATAACACATCTGATTGGATATAAAGTAACCAATAGTCTAGTTTTGAGACTACCAACTTGATTTCATCAGCATCCTACGTCATTTTTGGTATCGTAGCCCAGATATTGAGTTGACTGCAGTAAACATGCTGCCAAGGAGAGGAGCTGGCATAGGTCGATGAAGACCTGAAGCAAATGCAATTCTACTGGAGGAGATCTAGAGGAGAACACCTGATGGAGTTTCCAGTGCTGCAGAAGAATCTTCTGAGAAAGAAGAGGAGGAGGAAAATGAAACTACCAAAGTTATCAAGATGTTGGCTAAAGTAGGTGGAAAACCAAAGGTCGAAATTCTTATGTATGAAGGGATTCCCAATGTAGAAGAGCTAATCGATTAGATAAATATTTTGACTATGAGGAGGTTGATGACAAAAGAATGTGAAATTTGTAGTTACCAGATTGAAGGGTCATGCAGCTATTTGGTGGCATGAACTACAAACATCCAGAACAAGAAAAGGAAGGTCCAATATCAAGAAATGGAACAAAATGGCATGTAAAATGAAATCTAAATTTATCCCAAAGGATTATCAGTTAAACATTTTCAAACAGTTACAGAATTTAAGGCAAAAACGAATGTTTGATAAAGAATATATAGAAGAGTTCTATAGATTGAGTATTGGAACAGGACATGTATAGGATGACATGGAAAAGGTAGCCAGAGATATCAATGGCATAAGATATGATATACAGGATGAGATCAACTTGCTGAGTCTGAAGACCATTGAAGATGCCTATCAAGCAGGTTTGAAGGCAGAGAGAAGATGTTGAGAAAACAAAATCAGAGGAATAGAGGGAAACGTTCAGTAAGAGGTGGAGGAACTACCAGACCAAGGTTTCAGCAACATCAGAATGAAGTAGGAAGTTCAAGTAGAAAACCGCCACAGAGGGGAGATTTTAATAGAGGAAGATTTGCACCTAGAGGAAGAGGTTGAGGAAGAGATATTTGGTGTTACACATGTGGGGAATGGGGACATGGATCATGGGACTGTCCTCATAATAGAACAAGAAGTCAGAAGAATGTGAATGTGGCTTAGCCAAAGCAAGAAACACCTCAAATTATAGAAAAGGAAGAATCCCCTGAAGTAGGAGAATCCCTATTTTTGAAAAGGGCATTGCTTAAGGTAGAGAAAAAGACTGGAGAACCAACTGAGAGGAAGAGTTTATTCAGAACTACATGAAAATCCAAATATAAATGTTGTAAAGTGATAATTGAAAGTGGAAGCACTAATAACCTTGTTTCTACAGAGATGGTGGACAAGCTATGATTAGTGAAGACAATACACCCTACTCCTTATAAAGTGTCATGGTTGCAGGAAGGACATCAGATTATTGTGACATAACAATGCAAGGTTGAGATACAGATTGGTACTTATAAAGATGTGATATTGTGTGATGTAATGCCAATGGACCTATGCCATGTATTGCTGGGAAGACCTTGCCAGTTTGATCGGAAAGCTATTCATGATGGGAGGAAAAATACTTATACTTTGGAGAAGGATGGAAATAAACATAGATTGTTGCCATTGAAGGATGAAGCTGACAAAGGAGCACCTGGAAACAGTGTTATGCTGATAAGTGGAAAGGAGCTATTGCAAGAGGTTGGAAAAGGTGAAGAAATGCATTTCATTGTCATAGGGAGACCTAAGGTAATTTGACTTCCAAAAACTTAGATGATTTACCTGAAGAAATCAAAACTCTGTTAAATGATTTTGCTGATATTATTGTGGATGAGTTGCCTAATGCGTTGCCACCAATCAGGAGTATTAGTCATCATATTGATCTAATACCACGAGCAAGTTTTCCAAACAAAGCAGCTTACAGATTAACTCCTCAAGAGAATGCAAGAGAGTGAATGAACCCTGGCCTTAAGCGATTTTCGATTTGTGATGTGCGATATCAAACGATGAAGGATCAATGAATTGTTTTGTTGATCGGGGTGAGTGATGACCGTTAATTATAGAGAGAAGAGATTAACGATGTAGGGTGAAGCGCTATTTCTAAAGGGAAGTCAATGTGGAATCGACGTATTTAAAGGAAAAGTAGGACCCTTAGTGTAAAGTAAACCACATACAGAATCCACTATAACGCATTTGATTGGCTATAAAGTAACCAATAGTGTAGTTTTTGTTGAGATATATTTATATTAGTACAAAATAATGTAATACCAAAAAAAACCTTTCATTTTATTCCTCCTCTCTAAAAGAATTAACATCTACATTTTCAACGTTTTTGATGAAGATTAGGTAAAGAAAATATCTTCTTAGTTATTTATTTTGTTCTTTGAACTATAATTTTGACCATTTACTTCAATCCAAAAGTCATGAGTATTTTAGAAATTATTAGTTTAAAATAATAAAATAAAAATTTAAACATTTATCAATGTTATTTCAGACTAAACAATATTATCTAAAATTTCGCAATAGTTTTTTCATTTTGGTCACCATTTAATGATGCGGGGAAAGCAAATATGAGGAATATTTCTTTCTATGTATTTGTATTAATCATATTATTTTTATGATTTTATCTGATAAACAAAATTATATTCAACACCCTAAACATTATCATAGTTATATAAAATAATATTAAATGTTAGGAGACAACAACTCACTCTTTATAAACATTTATAGATTCCTTATTATACATATGGTATAAAAAAATAGTAAATGCATCTTAAATTTGAATTTATTAAGTTAAGCTAATAGATTGATTACACATTTCCAGTTGCAAAACATTCCTCACGTTTTGCACCCATAAAAGAGGCTTGCGACTTGAAATATTTTATTTAGATCAAAGATATATCTAGCTTTGTTCACCTACACAATAAACTACCTTGTTTTTCCTATAAAGTTTTGGTGGGAAGGAACAAAGTTGTTAAAAAATGACAAATTCCAAACAAATGTAAAATCCCAAAAGGATCATGTTTGCTACAGAGTGAAATTATGAACAACATTATTTATAAACAAATTAATTAAATAAAACTCTAATTTTCCCATTTCTAATTTAAAATTATTAATGATCTATTTAAACAATGTAAAACAGTAATATAATATGTAGAAAAAATTCCTTTCATACGCATACATGATATGAAAATGAAATCATGGGAAGTAATTCTCAATGAAAATCAATTCTGCAAATACTCGACTTAGCATCAAATGAATCAAATGAAACCCCATATTTGTTTTTCTTTTCTTTTAAAAATTTCAATGATCGACTCAAACAAAGTACAACGCCCTTGTCCGGTTCCTTATTTGCGAAAATTCTATGTGGAAAGCAAAAAAAAGTTTAAAGATTCAACACTCAAGGTTTTAGCATAAATTCATGATTCTCTCCATGGGAGTGAGGCCATAGATATTCATGAGCAAACATGGGAGGTGCTAGTTCAAAAATTCCATTTTGCAATAAATTCCAATGAGAATATCACTTCAGATGATAAATAAACAAAAAAATGGGTATGAATATATTGTGAAAGAATGTTAAAGGGTCAAAATATGCTCTCCTTCATTCCATCCCTTTGTCCCTCTCTCTTTATCTCTCTCACTCCCTATAACTCTTGCTCTGAGCTCTCACTCCTGCTATCTCTCTCCCTCTCTCACTATTTCTCAGTCATTCTCTCTGACTCTTACTATGTCTCTCTCTCACTCTCTCTAACATTGTATCCTTCTCTATCTCTCTCTCTATCAATATATCACCTTCTTATTCTCTCTTACTCTCTCTTTCCCCCTCTCCCTCTCTCTCTTTGTCTCTCGCGCTCTATATCTCTCTCTATCTCTTACTCACTCCCTTTCTACTTCCTCCTCCCTTCCCCCTGTCTCCTTTCTCTTGGCATGCGCCCTTCCCTTCCCTTCACCTCCCTTCCCTCTCTCTCTCTTTATCTCTTTCCCTCACTTTTTCTCCCTCGCTCTTGCCATCTGCCTCTCTCATTTTCTCCCATCTTTCTCTTTCT
>Ga0213498_10000055_pt1 | contig 12654 bp, 6 predicted proteins | sample Lodgepole_Yose_4_FD_150981 | JGI IMG/M metagenome (GOLD analysis project Ga0213498, IMG submission 150981) | Leaf-associated microbial communities from Pinus contorta in Yosemite National Park, California, United States - Lodgepole_Yose_4 | ecosystem: Host-associated > Plants > Phyllosphere >...
TGCAGCACCAAGATCTTTCATATCGAATTTGGAGGACAAATGGGTCTTCAAATCCTGGATAATTTCTTTGTCATTTCCAACCAGCAACATATCATCCACATACAAAACTAGATAAATAACATGGTCACCAATTAATTTAAAATACACACAGTGATCTGCTTTGCTTCTGGTGAAGCCAAGTCCCCGTATAAATGTATCAAATTTCTGATACCACATCCTTGGTGACTGTTTTAACCCATACAAAGACTTCTTTAACTTCCATACCAGTTCTTTCTTACCCTTCACCACAAATCCTTCAGGTTGCTTCATGTAGATGTCCTCTTCCAGATCCCTGTGAAGAAATGTTGTCTTCACATCCATTTGTTCTACCTCAAAATCCAAAGAAGCAACAACAAATAAAAGTAATATAATAGAAGTTACCTTAGCAATATGAGAAAAAATATCACCAAAATCAATTCCTGACACCTGGGAATAACCTTTTTCTACCAACTGAGCTTCGTATTTCTCCACCTTTCCTTCTACATTTGTCTTCTTCTTGAACACTCATTGGCTGCTAATGGGTTTTCTTCCAGCTGGCAACTCCACCAGATCCCAAGCCTCATTTTTGTGCAAAGATGCCATTTCATCAATCATGGCCTCTTTCCAGAGCTTTCCATCCTCTGAATCTACTACTTCCTTCACATTTATGGGATCATCATTAGTAATATATAAAGCAAAATTGGAACAGAAAGCAGATGGACTATAACTCTCTAGCTGCCTTCTTTCTCGAATTGATCTTCTCACACCTGGAGTTTATGGCTCTTCATCTTCTGATTCCTGCTTTGTTGTAGAGTCTGATTCTTCCTCCTTTAGCTCAAACACTGAGTCTCCATCTTTCATCCTCAGGTTATACAACTTTTTCCACAGGAACAGTTTAGGTGTTTATTAAAGGAATTTACTAAAGTGTTATAAACCATAAAACCTAATCCCTAATCACTAAACCCTAAGAATTTTTAAATATTTTAAACCCGAAACCCTAAAAACTAAACGCTAAGAATTATGTAATATTATAATATAAAACCCTTCAAGAGAAATAAAATTACCTTGCAAATTCCCCTAGTCTCCACATAAATGAGGAACACACTCCAACACAATTTACTCCTTCTCTATATCCAATGACAAGTGTTAGCGTAGAATGAGAGCAATAGATTTTTTTTTACTACATACAAGAAGTTTTAGCATAATGAGTGAGTTACGTTAGACTAACAGATTTAGTATCAAAACATGGAATTGAAATTGAGATAGAGCACATAAAAGAACCCATACAAGGAATTACAGCGAGTAGCAGAGAATTAAAGCCAACACAACTTACAGAGTTGCAGAGTGGTGCCATGGCTATGTGAACCAAGCGAAAGGAGGGAAACGAGGTTGTAAATTGAGGTTAGGTGTTTTGAATAACCTTACAAAACCCACAATTTGATCCAAACTTTCACTCTAGGTTATTAAGGGAATTATGATTTTCCTCAAATCATGTGAATATGATGTGGAGTGGGTATCATGGTATTAAACAATAGCACCAAATCTAACCTATTTCCAATCCATTAATATGAAAGGATGAAGTTTTAAAACTAGAATGAATATTTAATTTGGTATATGGCAAATATAGCATGGTAAGGCTTGAAATCAATTACAGGGAACAAAAACATAAATTAAGTTGTGTTATACAAGGAAATCATGTAGCTAAATTATAATCATATTAAATGAAATTGATATTCTTTGCAACAAACAATGCTAATGGATAGTAATGTGATACATTCAAAAAATAACCATACATAGAAAAATATTGAATTCATCAGTTGTCAATCTTAAGAATTCAAAACATATTCCTTGTAATGTAATGAAAATTAATAGCATATACTAGTAGTATACAACATGGAAATAGGGTAGAGAAAGAAATATACAATACTACTATTCCAGATTCATGCTCAATTTTGGTAATTTTAAAGAAAAATGATTTCTTTTTGTATGAGATGGACCTATGTTACACTTATCTTACCCTAGCCTAGCCTATCCTAGTCTACTTTCACTTAACTAAAACTATTCTAGTGTAGCCTAGGCAAGTCTAGCCTACACTATCCTATCTTAGTTTACTCTAGCCTAGCCTATTCAACCGTAGCCTAACATAATCTAGCATAATTGGGCCTAGCCTACTCTCACATGACTTAGCACACTCTAGCCTATCCTAGCCTAGACAAGCCTAGATTGCACTAGCTTGGCCTACCCTAATCTATCCTAGCCTCACCTATCCTATCATCACCTATCCTAGCCTCACATATCCTCGGTTATCATGGCCTACTTTACTCTAGACTAGCCTATTGTAACCTATTGTATCCTAGCTTACCTTAGCCTACCCTACAATACACTAGCCCTAGCATAGCCTAATTTATCCTAGCCTAGCCTAGCCTACTCTATCCTACCCTAGCCTACAGTAGCCTAGTCTAGCCTAGCCTAGCTTAAACTAGCCTAGTCTAGCCTAGCCTAGAGTACACTACTCTGTTCTAGCCTAGGGTAGCCTACACTAGCCTAGTCTAGCATAACCTATCCTACTCTTGTGTGGCTAGCCTACACTAGCTTAGTCTAGTCTAACCTAGCTAGATTACATTAGCATAGCCTAACCTACTTTACTCTAGCCTATGTAGCCTAGCCTTGCCTAGCATTTCCTAAGATAACCTTGGCTAGCCTAGCCTAGCTTAGCCTACTCTAACGTAGACCATTGTTAGCATATATTTGTGTAGCCTAACGTACCCTACCCTAGTTTAATCTATCCTAGTCTAGCCTACACTAGCCTAGTCTAGCTTAGCCTAACTTACCCTACCCTAGTCTAGCCTAGGCTAACCTAACTTTGCCTACTCTTGCCTAGCTAGCCTACACTAGTTTAGTCTAGTCTAGCCTAGCTAGCCTACACTAGCTTAGTCTAGTCTAGCCTAGCTAGTTACTTTGGCATAGCCTAACCTACTTTACTCTAGCCTCCCTAGCCTAGCCTTGCATAGCCTAGGATAGTCTACTCTAGCCTATACCCTTTTTACCATATATTTGTCTATCCTAACCTACTCTAGCCTGGATTTCTATAGCCTAACCTAGTGTAGCCTTTCCTAGCGTAACCTAGCCTGCTTTAGCATAAGATATCCCACTCCAACATGGCATAGCCCTGCCTAGGATAGGCTACACTAGTTTAGATTACTCTAGCCTAGCCTACTATAGCCTAGCCTAGTCTAGCCTACTGTAGCCTAGCCTAGTCTAGCCTAGCCTAGTCTAGCCTAACCTATTCTAGCCTAGGCTAGCCTAGCTTTTCCTAGTCTACTAGGGCCTAACCTATCCTACTCTATCTTGATGTAATCTAGACTAGCCTAGCCTATCCTATCCTACTCTAGCATATCCTAGCATACTATAGTCTACTCTAGCCTAGGCTAACCCACTCTAGCCTATCCTACACTACGATAACCTAAAGGAGCCTACTTTACTCTAACCTACAGTACTCTAGCCTAGCCTAGCCTCGGCTAGCCTACTATATCCCAGCATACCTTAGTATAACCTAGTCTATCCTACTCTACTCTAACTTACCCTACTCAATATGTTCTTACTTGTCCTAGCCTATCCTATCCTATAGTAGCCTACTTTAGCCTAGCCTAGTCTAACCCACATTATCCTATTCTATCGTAGACTAGCCTAAACAACATGATCCTATTTTAGCTTAGCCTTCCATACCTTTCCCTAGCCCAACCCAATGCAGCTTAGCCCATCTCCACCAAGCCTAACATATCCTAACTTAGCCTAGTCTAGCCTACTCTCACCGAGACTAGCGTAGCTTAACCTACTCTACCCTATCCTAGCCTATCCTAACCTAACCTACTCTAGCATAACATAACCTACTCTAGAATATCCTAGCCTAGCCTAACCTAACTTATTCTAGCCTAGCTCAGCCTAGACTAGCCTAGCCTATCTTGGCCTAGCCTACTATATCCTGGCATTACCAAGCGTATCCTAGTCTATCCTAGCATAGCCTAGCCTAGCCTAGCCTACTCTATCCTACTCTTCCCTAAACTAGCCTACCCAATTCCAACCTACTCTAGCCTAGCTTAACCCAATCCAGCCTAGCGTGTTCTAACCTAACCTGACCTATCCTAGCCTAGCTTATCCTACTCTAGCCTACTAGCCTAAACTAACCTAGCCAGGTGTAATCTAGCCTTCCCATTCTATGCTAGACTAGCATACTTTATCCAAGCCTAGCCTAGACTAGCCTAGCTTAGGCTAGCTGACTTTAGCATAGCCTAGGGTAGCCTAGCCTATGTTAGCCTAGCCTACGTTATCCTATCCTAGCCTACCCTACTCAAGAATAATTTTTCCTTTCCTAGCCTTCTCTAACGCAGGCCAACCTACTTTAGCATAAGCTAGCCTACCCTACCCTATTGGAGCCTAGCCTACTCTAGCATAGCCTAACCTAGCCTCTCCTATCCTACTGTAATCTACATTAGCGTAGCCTATCATATTCTAACCTAACTATCCTAGCCTAACCTACGCTACTCTATCCTACTTTAGCCTAGCCTAAACTATCATAGCCAACTATATCCTACTCTTGCCTAGCCTAGCCTACATTAGCCTACCCTTTCCTAGCATAGCTAAGCCTACACTGTCATAGCCTAGATATGCCTAGTCTAGCCTAGCCTACTCTTCCTTAGCCTCTACTAGTCTAGCCTATTGAGTCCTATGCTAATCTAGCCTAACATACTCTATCCTAGCCTAGCTTAGCCCATGATGGCATAGCCCAGCGTAGCCTTACATAGCCTAGACTATTCTAGCCTAGCCTAACCTAGCCTAGCCTAGCCTACTCTAGCCTAGCCTATCTTAGCCTACTCTTACCTAGCCTAGCCTATCTTAGCCTACTCTTGCCTAGCCTAGGCTACCTACTCTAGCATATCCTAGCCTAGGCTACTCTAGGCTACCTACTCTAGCATATCCTAGCCTAGGCTACTCTAGGCTACCTACTCTAGCATATCCTAGCCTAGCCTAGCCTAGCCTAGCCTACTATAGGTTACCCTAGGCTACCCTACTCTATCCTAGCCTAGCCAAGCCTACTCTAGCCTAACCTAACTTAGCCTACTCTAGCCTAGCTTATCTTATCCTAGCCTGGTATATACTAACCTAGCATAGCCTAACCTACTCTAGCCTTCTCTAGCCTAGCCTACTCTACTCCAGCCTACTTTATCCTACTCTACCTTAGCCTAGTCTAGAATATCCTATCCTAACATTTTCTAACCTACTCTAGCTTCTCCTAGCCTAGCCTTTCCTACTCTATCCCATTATAGCCTTGGTTAGCCTACTCTATCCTAGCTTACTCTAACCTATACTATTCTAGCATAACCTACCTTAGCATAGCCTAGTATATCGCAACATACCATAGCCTAGCCTACTCTACGTTAGCCTACTCTAGCCTACTCTAAGTTAGCCTACTCTACTCTACCTTACTCTATCCTACTCTACCCTAGCTTATCCTACTCTACCCTAGCCTAGTCTTGCCTATCCTATCCTAACCTTTTCTAACCTACTCTAGCCTTTCCTACCCTATCCTACCTTAGCTTACCTTATACTACTCTATCCTCCCTTACTCTAGCCTAGACTATTATAGCCTAACCTAATCTAGCCTAGCCTACTGTAGCCCACTCTAACCAACTATCCAACTGTAGCCTAGTCTAACATATTTTAGCCTAACCTTTCCTGGTCCACCTTAGTCTACTCTATCTTAACCTCACCCAGCCTACTCTAGCTTAGCATAGGCTAGCCTAGCCTACTCTAGCCTAGATTAACCTAGCTTAGCCTAGCCTACTCTATCCTACCTTACATTACTCTAGGCCAGCCTACTCTAGCCTCACCTAGCCTAGCCTAGCCTAACCTAGTCTACTCTAGCCTACTCTAGCCTAGCCTACCTTAGTGTACTCAATCCTATCCTAGCCTAGCCTATTCTTTCTTAGCTTCGCCTAGCCAACTCTAGTGTAGTCTTGCTTAGCCTACTCTATCCTTGTCTTACTTAGCCTACTCTAGCCTAGCCTAGGCTACTTTAGCCTAGCAGAGCCTATTTTATCCTACCCTAGGCTAGCCTACCATAGCCTATTGTACCCTATCCTAGACTACCCTACTCTAAGTTAGCTTAGCATAGCCTACTCTACTCTAGTTACTCTAGCTTACTTTAGGCTAGCCTAGTCTATTCTACCCTACTCTACTGTAGCCTATTGTAGTATACTCTAGGAATTTATACATACATGATGTAGTTGAGACATTAATAAAACACATATTCAATATTAATGTATAAAAATATTTACATCACTATTTGATTTTATAATATAGATTTTAATAGAAACACAATATCCCTTCATATTATATCAATTCAAACAATTTTTCATTATATTATCTGAGTTAAAAATATACCATATTGTAGAACTTAATAACATATTAATTATATAAATTTTAAAATCATTTAAAAAATAAACTGAACTAAATAACCTTAATAAAAAAATTATTTTGAAATAAATGAAAGTATATAGTATTAATAAAAAAATAAATACAAAAAAAAATTATTTAACATATATTACATCTATTAATATCTAATTTAATAATGAAAATATATAAAAGCTAACCATAATAATTATGTAAAAACAAAATCTAAGATAAAAAATTAGAAGATGTAATCAAAAATGCATTTATAAAATGTAAAAACATAACTTACATATATTATTGGACAAAGCCATTTAATCTAAACTACATTGTAGGAGAAATTTAACTTAATAATAAAATGGGCACCTATTAAAAAATGATTTTTAGAATGATAAGTTACAAAACTCATTTTAATAATTGCGATAATTGCCAAAGATACTCCAGACAATACTCACCCCAAACTAAACTAAATAAATAGGAAACCTACGTGAATAAAACAAAACTACAATGCAATTTAACTCATCAAAATAAAACAAAACTACCTTACAATTAGATTGAAAGAACATTTACTTTCCTCTTACAATGTTATTGAAACTCCACTTACTTCCAATACTAGTGGTGAAACTAAAATAAAAGTACATTAGAAGTTGTAAAAGTACATAATTGGATGCATAATTGACCGATTAAAAATGGAAAGAAAAAGGATGTATCCTCTTTCATGGGACTTTATTACTTACATTCACCCAAAAGAATAAAATTGGAAAAGAATAGTAAAAAATTACACCCAAGCAGATAAAAAAGAAACGATAAGAAAACATGCAGTAAGAAAGAAAATCCATCTATAGAAAATCTATGAAAACTAATGGAAAATCTATGGACCATCTGTTAGTTCACTGTGCATTTTCAAAAGAAGTATGGAACTAAGCATGAAAAAACGTAACAAGAAGTTTGGCTCCACCAAGAGACACAGAGGGTCCGTGAACTAAAAATTAGTATGCAGCGAAAACGGAAATCTTAAAGAGAAAATTAAGCCAATGGAGTTATACTTCTGAAGGGAGGTCTTCACACAAAGGTGCAACTGAAGTGAACAATGATGAGAGGATTTTTCATTTTACAATCACGGAAAAGCAATGACCACTTTAAAGTTAACATGAATAAACTGTAGGTCCCATCAGAGAAATTGCAATATATGCCTTTGAAGTAAAAAAACCAGTAAAAATCGTTAACGACTAAACCTAGAACGCAAATATTATTTGGGTAACTAAAATGGTTAAGGATACTGATCTTTTTTTTATAGCTAGTAGATCGTGGGGCAATTAAAAGACAAACAGACAAAAATAGGCAAGGATAGAATATATATCTATTAGGCCAGTCGTGCTTGGGGCGATTACAACGAAAAAAAAGACAAAACCGGTTTTATATAAATAGTTACCTGTACAGAATGCCAATCGACACAAGTAGAAAGATCAACTCCTCTCCCTCCCTTCTTTCGAAGCTTTCCATCTGCCAGAGAATCATAAAAGTATGTTCTTGTATTTTCATTTTAGATTGAAGTTAGAAACCAAAAACCAGAGTTATAATCGTGACAACAATTAAGAGGATTTCCCTTGCCGACAACCGTTAGCCAGAAATGACGCAGGTCATGTAGACACTTGCTTCTGCAAAGAAAATTGCAACGTGGCACAGGCCAAAAGGCTATTTAAGTACCTTTTTGGTGTCATGTAGTCCACACCCATTTCATATATTAGAAATGGTTTGGTATATGAAATCGTTTGGGATGCTTAGATCTAAGAAAAAAATAAAAAGGAGAATGGTCAGAGAAATGATTAAGTTAGTGAAAATATAGAAAAGTGGAGAACAATCGTCTGGTAAACAACTATATTAATGTTGATCGCCCATTTATTCTACCCATCCCTACAGTAAAAAATATACAATCTGTCGAACAGACTATCACATACTGTATTTGTTTTTGAATTACAATTTCAATCATATTTCACTTGGAATTCAGAAATAGAATTAGAAACTGAAACCCAATTCAAGAATCACTTCTAACTTTCACCGGCACCACAGCTCGATAGAGGGTACCTCTGGCTGATAGGGTACCTCTGGCTGGTACAATGCACTAAATAATTTCAAGGCCAACAATGTTGTCATGGCCCATAGATCCAGCAACAGTGTCGTCAGTCAGTACGAAATGATATCCGCGGCATCAACCAGAGTTTAAGTCCTCCGTCCTCTCCTCGCTTTCATCCGCGCTGCAACCTCGGTACGAGCACTGAAAATTTGAGCATTACGAGCACCTGCAGAGGCTGAGAGGCACAAGGAAAAGCCATTAACTCCATCTTTCCCGAACGCGTCCTTTCATATCATGCATCTGCTATCATAATATGCTAGCTCTCCTATTAGAAATAGGAATGGAATCTCACCTGTGCTCCCACTCCCAGCTTTTACGCTGACACACCATAACACATGGAACATGAATTCAAGAACGAGAATTGGAATCTCACCTGTCCTCCCACTCCCAGCTTTTACGCTGACACACCACTGACACATTCAACAGAAATTCAAGAACGAGAATTAGAATCTCACGTGCGCTCCCACTTCCAACAGGGATTCAAGAACGAGAATTGGAATCTCACGTGCCCTCCCACTTTTAGCTTTTACTCTAACACACCACTCAAACATTGAACAATAACGAAAATTTTAAAAGGTTCAAAAATTTTAAAAGGTTCCAAATTTATACGAACGATCCTCGATTGTAAAGAGACATAATTTAAAAAAATAATATTATTTTAAATATAGATTTAACATGATTTTATAGGGATCTATTTTATCTATTTTTTCATTTGTAAATTTTTTTATGAATAGATATTGTTTAAATGTTTTGTATATTTATTTATTTATTTTTTGATTTCATAAAAGAAAATTAGGAGTAGACATTATTTAAATGTTTTGTATAGTGATTTATTTATTTTTAGATTTTTATTTTCTTGAATATGATCAAAATTTCAATTTCATGATAGACGAACATGGTTACACATACCGGGCTATAGAATGAGCATCTAGGCTCAATGAGTAAATCAGCCTAAATGGAAATCTTTTTGCTATTACAAATGTTTTTATTAATCTAAAATAAATTTTTATATCTAAGATGACGAATGTATAAATTATGAGATAAAATCATCCATGGAAATCCTTCTGCCACAGAAAATATTTTTATCAAGATAAAACATTTTTTTTTATGAATGGGAAATAACTATAAGGCATTATAATGTTATGATGTTTTTTTATTATAATATATATTTAATTTAGTAAAAAATAATTAATATTGAAATATATAAATTTTTGAAACTAATTAAATTTCATTTTTAAATAATATTAATAAAATGTTTTTAACTAAGTTCATATTAATTTGTTAAAGAAAAATTATTAAAACTTTCTTTATTTAAATTTAATTGAACTTCTTTGTTGAAAATAAATGATCCTTTGTAGTAGGGTAGTTTAATTGGTGATGGACAGGGTAGTTCAATTGCTAAAAGAATAATGAATATGTAGTAGTTAAGAAATTCCAGGTTCAAAAATCCCACAAAAATGGTAAACCATAGATTAGTAGCCCCGTGTGAAATTGAATAAACTATGAGATGGGATGTTAAAACAAACCTAAAAAGGAATAAAAACTGTTAAGTGCAAAAGTGGCCAAGGCTATGTGGGATAAATAATTAACCTCAGTTCATCAACTGACTTTCATTGGTTACAAACATTCCATATCAAACCCAAAGTCATGGAAAAAAGAGAAATGTTAAAGCATTTAATGGAGTGCATGCATCCTATGGTAAAAGATATACATGAGCAATAAAAGATATACATCAACCTACTTTTCTCTAATCATATATGCCTCAATCGATATATATGGTTTCTTACCACGGATACATTCAACAACCGTTTCAAAGAGAAATCCCCAATCAGCCAAAAGTTTTCAAGAGATGTAAGTCTCCTTTTCAACAACTATTTCAGAGCTCGATGCAACCTTGTCCAGTAATTTTTGGGAATTTTCTCATCATATTTTAGAACACTTATGATATTTACAGGTTGCTTTATTGGAATACTTGCAACATTAATGCATAACTGTGTGATGGCATTGGATGGATGGAGTGGGTGTTTTTTAAACGATCATAATCTCAGCATTGTCTCATCATTTTCAAGAACACTTTTTGTATTTACACGTTACTTTATTACTTTATTTGTGATAGTAATGGAGGGACGGAGTGGGTGTTTTTTAAGGGAATCAGAAGGAATTGGGAAATGATATTAATCGATAATGATTTAAGCTTCTTTGAATTATTAAATTCTCTAATTATTTACAAATTTATCGACCAAATAATTTTTAATATCTAAATCAATTTTAAAATAAATTAAAATCTCAAAATAAAATTTTAAAATATAAAGAATTTTGATACCGAAAAATATCAAGTAAGAAGATTCCACTTACTAGAATTTTCGTCAAAGTAAAAATATTTCACTTATTTAACCCAATTAAAAAACACTTTTCATTATAATCATAGCCTATTTTTTAAACATAAATTAAAATCTCAAAAACCAAATTTTAAAATACAAAGAATTTTGATACAGAAAAACCCAAAGTAGGAAGATTCCACTTATTGAAATTTTAGTCCTGCAAGTACAAAGATTTCACTCATTTAAACAAAATAAAAAAGCTCTTTTTATCATAATCCTTGGCTATTTTTTAACATTTAAATCATTTTTAAAATGGGGTGAAATCCCAAGAAACCGAGATTTAAAATATATGGAATTTTGATCCTGAAAAACCAGACTACGGAGATTCCACAGCTTTCAAAAAACTTAAAAACTTAGCCTAATCTATATGACGAACATGATTGGAATTTGGATTTTTAACCTATCATACAATTTTTTTTTGATGTTTTATGTCTTTATACTTTCTATCAAGAAACGTTATGTTCAAATTTTTTCCCTTCAAAAGTGAAGTTAGCATAATAAATTAACTGGTTACCAATAAAGTGTTTATTTTTCTAAAACAATTGAAGTGTAGCGGGCATTTTTTGAAAGAATGAACTCAGTATTGTAGTCACAAGATTTAAACATTACTTTATCATGTCATTTTCTAAAAAAATGGTGGTGGGTAGCTATCTCCAGTGTTTTATATCAAATGACATAATTGCTAGTTGAGTAAGGTGGGATGACTCCTTTTCTTTGGAATGAAAATATCCATTGATCATTTATATCAAGGAACTTTTATAGATGGTGGTCATCAATTTGTCTTCTATAACTAGTTTCTCTCTCTTCTCTCCAAAATTATGGATAATTAGGATTAGAGTTCTTTGAAATGTTTCTAAAAAGAAACTTTTATTAATATGTTATTTTGTTTTTATTAGAGATTGCAAAAAATAGTGAATAAAAATCAAAGCCTATCATTTATTTCATTATATAACCATAATTGTAGGGCCAATGCCAACAATTTTGTTTTGTGTGTTTCAGCCATAAAAACTTAATTGAAAATCTTATTCTTTTGCATATCTAATTGAGAGTCCTAATATTTCCTTATTTATCATTATAATGTTATTTATTCCAATTGTTATATGGTATTGCATGCAACATTATAGAAAATCTACCAAAAACTAACTTATTAAACCTTTATAGTTTACTTAATTGGCCTAATGATTGAGTCCTTTAACTTTGGTAATTAATATCCTATCCCTACTGGATCTAAAGTACCCTATCACTGTCAATTCATCACCTTGAATTGTTCTTGTTGAATATCCTTAAGGTGATTTATATATGGGTAAACCTCCTTTATAGGTTAAAGACTTCTTCATCACCTTGAATTATTCTTTTTGAATATCCTTAAGTCAATTTGTATATGGCTAACCTCCCTTATAGTTTAATTACAACTAAGTAAATGGAGAATGACTACTGAGGTGAAATCTCTAAGAATTATCTTGTTTTGATGTTTGAATTTTCCTAGTGAAGATTTGTAGTAGGCTTGCTAGATTTTGAGTCATTTAGAATAGACCAAATAGTTCATGAGAAAATACACATGTTCATCACAATTTAAATAGAAATAAAGAGATAACTAAATTTTAATTAAAATATACTTTATTTCTTTTACATAAAGTTATATCTATATATATATATCAAACATGAATGGACATA
>Ga0213498_10000058_pt1 | contig 11851 bp, 8 predicted proteins | sample Lodgepole_Yose_4_FD_150981 | JGI IMG/M metagenome (GOLD analysis project Ga0213498, IMG submission 150981) | Leaf-associated microbial communities from Pinus contorta in Yosemite National Park, California, United States - Lodgepole_Yose_4 | ecosystem: Host-associated > Plants > Phyllosphere >...
CTCCTACCCAATTCCTCCGTTCACCCCCTTCCGCCCTCCTCCTCCACAGCCAACCCTACTCCTCGTCACCCTATCCCACCTTCCTCTTCCTCCACACCATTTGTCTCGACATCCTTCGCATCATCCGCACCCCCCTCTCCCTCCTCACATGCCTCATCCCCCCTCACACGCCTCTGCCTCCTCCTCTCCCACCATGTCATCCCTCTTCGCCAATTCCTGGGCATCCTCCCATTCCGCCCCTTCATCCTCCTCTTCCCCCTCCTCTACTGTCACCTCCCCCTCCTCCCCTTCCCCCTATTCCACTGCCTCTTCCACCTCATCCTCTGTCTCTTACCGCTACCCCTCCTCCCTGCAACACCCTCCTCACACTTCCTTCTCCTCCCCTGCCTCTTCTGCCTCCTCCTCTATCTCTTTCCCCTCCACCTCCTCCCCACAACCTCCACCTCCCCGCAACCTCTCCTCACCCATGCCTCTACCTCCTCCCCAACCTCCTTTCCTTCCACCTCAACCTTTGTCTATTTCCTCCTCTACCACCTCATCCCCTCATCCTCCTCCTCACCCTACTAGAAAAACATAAAAAGGAAAAATAATTACATATAATTGCATTCTCTTTATTTATAATACTTAGATTACTTCATATTTCTTTACCATGATAATTCACATATCAATGCATAAATATTAATCCAACAAACAATAACGTAATATAAATAAATAATTATATAAAACAACAATTTAAGTAATAAAATTTATATAAGTAATATCAATATTTGTTGAGCTAGCGTTAAGAGAACTCAATGTTTATTAGTAATGTCGAGAGCTATCTTACGTCAATATATTAATTATATAAAATCGTTTTAAAAATGAAATAAGCCAAAATATGTTAATGGTATAAAAACTTTGCAAAATAAAATAAACCAAAAGCACAATCATAAACATAAATTTTTGAAACCCACATTCAAACACAAAGAAACTTTGGAAAACCTCCACTGGTCATAGACGTAAATTCTGGAGACCCCAAATATAATTAACGTACAAGCAGAAGGAAAAAGCTTGGGCATATCCTATATTACTAATACTATTATAATATCGCAGGAAAGCCACCATTGGTCATAGACGTAAATTCTGGAGACCCCAAATATAATTAACGTACACACAGATGGAAAAAACTTCAAAAAAAAGTAAGTACGATTGAACACCACCCGAAATATTCTATATTACTAATATTGTTATAATCTCGCATATCCTATGGTTTCATGTGGTCTCAAATGTAATTGCAAATAGCTTCCTCGTTAGGGTGGCCGAAAGAGAAAATTACAAAAGCAACAGTACTACCTCGTATGCCTGTTGGTCATTGTCTTCAATACCTTTGCTGTTAAGGTGCATTAAGACAATGTACTTGTAGCACTCTGTTACGCACCTGTTGCGCTCTGTTTCAACTAGTTGATCAACTTTTGTCATTATTTGTGTTAATATCTCTGAACAAAATTCAATTGCCTAGCGATGGGTGAGGACTAACTCTGATTGTGTGTGATGAGAGACAAATATCGATAAGAAATTGCTCAGAATTTGAAATGCGGGAACAAAGGTATAATGGCGCCTAAAAGTATAAATAAATGCGCAAAAAAATAATTATAAACAACACTTCAAAACTAGTGCTCAGTATTTCAAATGTGCAAATAGAATTATCCATAAATGTTATCCATAGTTGCGGAAAGAATTATTCATAAATGTTATCCATCACAACAACAAGGCATTGTGGGGGAGAAGATGCCCTTCCAGGGAGAGAACCGTTGTTACAGGTGTTTCATCTTCCCGTGGATAAGAGATTACAGGTCCTCCTCACATGTTGAATCGTGTACAACAAGTGAACTTGAGTATTACAGACAGATTTAGTCGTAGTTAACTTGAGTATTATACACAAATTTAGTCGTAGTTTGGTGAGTTTATTTGTACAAAAAGATTTATATTCTGTTATACGGCAAAGGCAAAAAGATTTGTCTAGTTAAGTTGATGGAAATAAAAACAATTTTTAATTCCAGAAACAAACATAAGCTTGTTAAATTTGATGGATTAATTAAACTAACATGAAACTAATAAAAAATTTAATTAGATAAAGATACTTAAAACACTTTAAAAACTAATTAAACAAGGAAATACTGGTCAATTTGATGGGAAATATGATAAACTAATCAAGTTTACGAGAAATATGGCAAATTATTTCTATTATTAAAAATGTTTGTGAAAACCATTATTCATAAACTATTAAATTTAGACTACATGGTATTGTCCCGAAACTTTCAATGTGAATGGAATGTATTACATACTTGTAGCAGAAATTTGTCTTGTAAAAGATGTTGAAGGGTTTTCATGATATTGAAGTCTTGTCTCTCTTCTTTTCTCCATTGAGCTCATCTAAGAAATCAACATTAGTAGCCTCCTGCAACATAGGATAATATGAACACGTTACCAAGAAATGAACAAGTAATTAAACCTTCAACATTTGCAATTAAATTAGGAGAAAAAAAAATATATATATATGAAATTCAATGCCATAGTAGAACCTAAAATCATACCATATAAATAAAATTAAAATTTTCGATGTTCAATTGTAAAGCTTCTTCTCAAATCATACCGTATAAATAAAATTAGAATTCGATCGTAATTGAACTCGATGAAATCAAAAAATGTAAAACTTCTCCTCTATCGAGAAACAGACATAAAATGAGAGACTCAAACCACAACCTTACTCAGAGTCAGAATCAAACCAAGCACACAGACTTGTCAATAAAAACATAGATAAGAATTTACGCGATTTGTATATTTGTATAGCGATTTCCACGCCTATATTCCCAGAAAATATAACGAACTTGACCATCGTGCTTTTGTTCAAACACGTGCCCATAACAGAGTGTAATATGTTGCTTTTGTCGGAGAATATAGAATTTAACCTATAACAAACGCATAGGGCCTTGTCGGAATTCGAAAAGTTCGTTTGACCATTCGATGAACTCCAAGCGCGCACTGCTCGCATTACCTGTCACACAATGACAAATACCCACTTAGGCATCTGCGTTTAAATTCGTTTCCATGGTTAAATAACTCCCAAGTTTCTACCATGATTCTGACATGGTTTTTACTCGAGAAATAATGTTGCTAGAACGTGTGATATAAATGCTTTGAGTCGCTCTTACAATACTCTTGGAAGGCACCTCATGTGCATGTCCAATTCTGGCATGTGATTGATCTCTTTTAACTAACAAGCTTTTACAATGAGTTTTTAATTAACAATGACTTCTTAACTAACAAGCTTTTTCAATGAGACAACCGCCATGTTTGTTTAGAAAATTGGCGATATTTGAAATTAAAAAATGTCGTTATTATTTTTTTAATAGTAAGACTGCCTTCATAAGGTTTTGAAAGGAGGTTAAATCCATCAGTTTTTTCTAATAGTGAGACTCCTTTCATAAGGTGAGAAGATAATGTTTCAAATGGCCATGGGTTTTATTATTTGATGTTCACATAATGTTTGGTTGAGAATTATCTCTAAAATTGTCGTATGAGACACTTACCATATTCCATTTTGAAAATTGTGTTTTTACTCTCCACCATTGCATCACATTTTTGAAAATTTAGAAAAAAAAGAAATAACCGCCATCAACTCTAATGATTAAATTTAAGAAATATTAATTACATTTTTGAAAGTTCAAAAAAGAAAAAAGATAACAACTATATTTAGAAAAAATAATTTACATTCTTGAATATTTCCATTAGCTCTAAACTTAATCTAACTCTTGAATTTAAGAAATATTAATTAAACTTTTGAAAGGCAAAAAGTCAACAACTAAAATTAGAAAGCAAAATCCCAATTGCATTCTGCAATGCTCCAGAAATTACATAGTTAAACTTAAAAAGACAAAAATGATTTTGGCAAACAAACAAAAGCTGATAGAAAAATATTGGTGAAATTTAAAAAAAAAAGTAAATTGCTTATAATTGTAAAATTTAAAAAAAATAGTAAATTGCCTCGTGAAAGTACATAGTTTAAAAAAACATGAATTGCTTTAAAGAGCACAAAAACGCACAAAGTTAAGAAGTGATTTCAAAAGGTGAATCTCTATGTAAACAACCATGGATGTCCTTTATCTACACAACATGTCAATGACCTCTCGAATAATGAAAATGAATGAGCAACTAGTAGTTATAATTAGTGTTTTTTTGCTATACAATAAACTTGTCAAAATAAAACTTAAAGAAAGGTTTTCTAAAACAAAAATTCTTTATTATAATTTATAGGGATTAATAATATTATTCCCTAATAAATACAAAAAAGCCATATGGATTAATAATTGTTTTAATTAATAATACTAGGAATAATTAATTTCTATTTCTTTCTAAATATTTTTAGACTAGAAAAATTTGAATGATACATTATGTAAATAAATTATTTACCTATCCCTTTGAAAAGCCTTAGTTAGTAAATCTTTTAGGTCTTGCTTAGCTATAATCCAGTAGTTGTGGTATTACAAGAATGAGGAATATCATATAGAAGCATTCACTAAATTTTCCAATAATATTTTGATTTTAAAATACATACATTAATATATGTATTTTTTAATGCACTAATTATAATAATTTTTTTATTATATATTCCCATTCATTTCACAATATATTAACTCCCACTAATTGTTTCTCTTCTTTAACATAACCTTTGACCACTATGACCACTATAATATTTAATATAATGTCTCCTTAACCAAAAGTCTTTATGAAGATGTCCCATAACTCATATAACTCCTAATTTATTGTGATCACTAGTACTTTTAGAGAATTACAAACCCTTCCACAATGCGACCTCTAATCACTATTACCATTAACAAAAAATGACATTGTTGACTTTATAATCCTTAACATACTAAGGATAAAATTTGGTAAACTATAGTGGACTATGATATTTAACACAATGAATCCTAAAAACTATGCACCCTAGTACAGTGTAATATAAAGAGATTATAATTCTTAAAAAGTCACAACACACATAAAATTTTATATTTAGCACATTAAATATAAATTATATATACTTAAAGTGGCTTAGCATAGCGAAGGTAAAGGTGAATCAAGTGTAGCTCCTTCAAATTTAATTTCATAAGGAAATATGATATGATAATCGACTATATTTTGCTATATTTTGTAGATCACTTTAGGCCTTATTATTGGTGTGTGAAGCCGATTTAAGCTATTATGCTTATGCTTTCACAATAATAAATGTATGTATCTCAGATTGATTTCGATTTTATCCCTTGGTGGACTAAAATTAACAATGTATAGATATGTTTTTTCTAAATTTAATTATATGTATTACAATTTTGATTGGATTCTATGAAAATACCAAAATTTATGTCTTTCATAAGGTACCCATCGTGATTATCATTAGCATTGTCATGTTTCCAAGTAGAAATCTGAATTCTGCTTGGAAGTATGATGGTTATGTTCCAATTGCAGCTTTAGTTTATCTAAAAAGACCTAACATATTCAGTAAAGTAGTTGTGTTAAGTTTTTTTCTTATATTATTTGTTTAGCATTGAATTTCTAAATCTATGTATCAATTTTGAATTGCGGAAATTATTTTTATCTTACTTAAAAGGATAATTAGAGTAGTGGAAGATATCAACTCACAAAAATAGCCCAAAAGAGAAATTACCTCATTTAAAAAGGAATAAACCAGGAAAGATATAATAGAAGTAGTGCTATCCTTATGATGATGAGGAGGTAATGGAGACATATATTGATATCCCTACTACAATAGAAATGGTAAGTGTTCTTCTATAGAGCCCCTCTCTAAATTTGGAGTAAACATATTGTGCTACATATTTCATTAGAATATATTAAATGATAGAAGTGATTGTAGGAAGTAGAATCATTACCTGATGCAACAACATCCAACGAATTTCTCCTACAAGGTTGCAACCCACTAGCCATAGATGTTATAGGTTCTTTAGATTTCCTAGCTCAAAAGTCATGCCTCTAGTGATAAAATTGTAGGTTAAGTTAAATTGTAAAAGATTCAAAAGATTTCCTAAAAAGGATGGAATTGTGGCATTGAGAAAATTAGAGAAAATAGTTAAGACTTCCAACTTTCGTAGTTGGTTGAAGGTGGAAGGGACAAAACCGTTGAAGTTATTTCTAGAGAGATCTAGATGTTTATGTAACGAAATATTAAGAAAAAGAGAAAATACTTAAAAACAAAATCTATATAAGAGCTATACATCAAGAGCTATCCATCAAGAGTTATACAAGATAAAGGAACCACTGGCATATGTAGTGTTGATTGAGTATGTCCCCAGCCCATATGGTGTTACATATTCTCCCTCGCAAGTATGGGCTCCGAGGAGATCATCAAATAAATTGGCCCTCTTGACCCATTTGTGGAGTTCCTGTCAATTAGCACATCTCAACATGCAACGATTGCATTAGTTATAATCATAATATCATAGAAAAATAATCTACATGCCAACTCTTGCATGTCATCATGATAACATAGCATCATCATTAATCACCACATTCTCATGTCATAAAATCTGGTTGTAATTACCACATGCTTCACATCATAATATCCTTAAAAGTTACAACATCAACATATGAACATCAAAGATATATGATGGCATCATATAATAAATGGGCCACATGTCAATATACATCATATCATAACACCATGATCTTTATGCATATGATATCCATCATGAGCATTCAACATCATTATCATAACAAATAAACAAATAACCACCACATATACATGACTAACCTCTTCATCAAAACTATATCCATTTAGGACATACAATCACATCATGAAACCTAATTAACATTGTAATAATGTCAATACTAAACCAATATAGAACAACATTACGCTTTAAGAATTCTTATCATGAACTAATTTCATTTACTTATATACAATGATTACTAACTATGAATTAAGATTATACAACATCCCTCTAGGATATATGTTATTTCACTAGTACTATTAAGGTCATGGTTTCATCAAGATTCCAACTACTTAATAATCATTCTGTTTCATTCAGTTAGGAAGTTTACTATTTACATGGTAGGTACATTTATTTAAGTACATTTTTAAATTTCAATGCCTTGTCATGTCAAACCTTAATCTCTAGTCATGCATTCTTCCTTCCCTAAAGAAATTTAATGAAATTCATCCTTAATATATTGTTGGATGTATAATCATTCCATCAAACATCAATATCAAAACTAAAGTTTCGTGATCACTATACATGATTTTCTTATCCCTTCTAGTTTCATTCTTCTCATTTGGACATAAACATTAGGTCATCATTGCTTAACTCCTCTTGTCATGCTCACTTGCACAAGGGATGGTGGATCCTTGTTGATTGATCCTTTGGCTTAGTCATATCGTTGTTCACTTATCCCATCAGTATTCTATCTCAAAGAAACTTGATCCCCTTAGATGCACCCTTATTCAAGTGTGATTAATAATTCACCCTCTTAATGTCTGGCTTGTAAAATATTGTATTTAATTTAAAATTTGAAACACTTGGAGCCACTACTACCATTATGATCCATCATATTGGTTTTACAGGCTTGGTGTGCGAGATTTGCAAAGGTTGTCCATTCGTAAATTTAGGAGGGTTTGCTCCATCAATCAAATTCCTAACATCAAAGTATCTCATGAATGGAAATACATGGAGTAAATTCTCCTCGAAGTAAGATATTTTTCAAAATATCCTAACATTAAAGTATCTCGTGAATGGAAAGACATGGCGTCAATTCTCCTCAAAGCAAGATATTTACCAAAATAACGATACATGACCAATATATTTTATACTATTATTAATATTAATGTATTTAGTTACAAATACAAATACTAAAACTACAATAAAGTTTGAATTAATTTTATAAAACTATTATTTTTATTATTAATAAAATAAAGTTTAATATGCTTATGGCCACATGTAACAATGGTCTTATGTTCTTACAAATGGTTCTTATTGAAGTTTGTTATGAGAATTTAGCTAATGTACACTACAACTCTTTTTGCAAATTTGTAATGCAATAGAATTGCAATGTAGTACAATTGTTAAAGAATAGCTAAGATAGCAGAGGAATGAGTTTCAAATCTAGGTTCTGCGTTTTTGATTGAGGTGAAGTTTCCTATGAGAATTTAGCCAACATACGCTACAAATATTCTTCAAAATTTGTAATGTAATAGAATTTCAATGCAATCCACTTGATTTTATAGAATCTATATAATGTTTGAAAAATACAACATTCACTTATATTTACATATTTAATAAAAAAAGATGAATGGATGTTAATTGTGAATGTTGTGTGATAATTAAATTAAAACGTAATATAACTTTAATTATTCACAAGTTCAAGCCATATAATATAATAACAAATGTTCATCATTTTGGGCAAACTATAAGCACTTTTGAAATATTGATGAATAATTAAAAATTTGATTTCATTTACACGGTTTATTCTTTTGTGGTAGTTTAAATTAATTATTTTAATTTGTTTAAACTTTAACTTTTATTAATTTTTATATTTAATTTAATTAAATATAAAGGAGAAAAAAAATTGTAAAAAAAAGGATTCAAAATATATATTAACTTAATGTTATTCTAAGTATTGAACATTTTATCTGATACGTGGTATGATGTAGTCTTTCACTGACATCTTCAGCAGCACCCTTGCTTTACCTTCTCACTTCTCTTAATCAGGGATTGATGTTGATCTAGTTGCTGGCTTCTGCTCATCCCCATTTGTAATCGTCCAACCACTCTGCACTTCTAGCAAAGTCTGCATCTTGAAATTCAAATTCACATAATTGGAGCCATCGAGCTTGAAATTCATTCAGGTATGCTTCAATCATTTCATTTTTCATCTTGCTGATTTAAAAAAATTTGAAAGGTAAAAAAATGTATATGTTAAATTTACCCCATATCTATGTCAAAGATAGTGTTTTTGATAAATAGTCTCCAATACTGTTTAATCCTATAGCACACACACAAACCACCATGGCTTCCTTCACATCCTCTACCATAGCCTCCACCACGACCTCCTCTCAGCAGACCTTGGCCTCCACGCATCCTACTCTCAGTAGCCACTCCCAAGACACAATCATTTTTTTTGTTTGTAAAGTCGATGTGATTTAACACCACGAATTTGCAAAAGTCGGTGCGATTGTACAGTACAGATTTGCGATGGTCGACATAGTAAAGATATGTGGAAGTCTCACAGTGGGATCTATGAAATTTTCCCTCAAAGGCACACGACGATTTCTCCTCAGGCGTGCCTTTGAAATCCTTCACTCAGCATACAGGTTCCTCGACCATGCAGCTCTGATACCATGTTAAGAAGTGATGTTTGAATTAATAAAACAACACCCACTAGTCGGCTCTACGAAAGAGAGTCTAAACCAGGAGAGTATGGCTCTGCAGAACGCTATACATTTTCCATGTACATCACACATTATATAGTAATCATAGATTTAATGAAGTTAGAACCATACTCGAAGAAATAGGAACTAATTCCTATCTTGAGGTACCGTGAACCAATTCACTATTCTAAGATATTCTCCATTATCTCAAATAACATGTATGCATCTGTGTTTTTGGATGGGGATGAAGCCATTATATTGGGCTTTAGCAAGGCCTCACAGCTTGTTCTTCATACATTTTGTGTAGTGGCGTTTATTTAGCTAAGCTATATAATATTCTTCGAGAGTTCAAAATTAAATCAAGAGTAATGTATTTCGCAAAGAGATAGAATATTATTTGAGAGTTGAGAGTTAAATCAACATGAAAGTTAAATTCCTTGATATGTTTCTATGATCTAGGCCTCCTATGTTACAATAGATGGTTGCTTCTCAAGCAAAAATTGGTCCTTCAAGGAATCTACAATTTCAAAAACAAGGAATTCATAAACAGTAATTTGGATTCATTCCACCATATTTTTATCTGGAAATATTGATGTTCTATTGTTCAAATCTAAGATTTACTGATGTTCTATTGTTCAAATCTAAGATTGTTGTGTTATCCAGTCAAAGGTAGGCAAATTGTTTTTACAAATTCAACATGTATTTCTTTTTACAATATTATTTTCAGTATAGTTTTGTTTAACCCTATCTAATTTTATTATATTGAGACTATCGAGTTGTTTAACTCTAATCTTTGTCCTATCTAGATTTCTAATTTTAGGTGGCATTTTGTTATCCCCGAAAAAGCTTTCTTGATTTCAGCTCATTTTATCTATGTTCATTATATTTCAAGGAGGTTTATCTATGTTATTATATTTAAGCATGCCTTGTTCATGATGAAACCCATTTAGTTTGAGGTAAATTGTATTATTACTCATCCCTTGTTCTTCTCCAATCTCTGAATCCATCAAAACGCTAGTTCTTTCATTTCTATAATTTCTTTCATTATTGTTAATTTTTTCAGCATTTTTTGGGAAGAATTTCATTTTGGTCTCATCTCACCCTCCATTATCACAACAAGAATGAAATAAAACGTTTTTGTTGCTCATTGAAGAAATCTTAGGGATGACAAATTGTCATTTCAAATTGTAGTCAAGTCTCAAACCAGGCCAAATGAGATCGCACTATGGCCCAAATTGCAAATACCCTCCCTAAACTTTGCTAAATCATTTTTACAAATGGAGTACATATTTATAGGATTAAATAGTTTCTCCATTATTAATATCATTAAGTTTTGTTTTGTTTAACTTCATATATTCTATTATATCGAGATTTTCTACTCGTTTCGTTTTATAAAGAAAACAACCATGTTTCATTTTTTTAATATTTTTTTCGTTGAAAATGAAGCCACATTTGAAACCATTTCAATTGGAAGTTCTAAACAAACCTATTTAAAAAAATATAATGTAACTGACTACTATATATGGTTAAAAAAAATGCAGTTACATTTCATCATTTTTTTGGTTTAGAATGAAGTCAATTTTGGTACCATTTAAATTGAAAGTCAAACACGTTTCAAAAAATATAATATAGGCCGCTAATAAATGGTTAAAAAAGAATGTAGCTATGTAAATTGAAAGTCAAACACATTTCCAAAAATATAATACTATATGGTTAAAAATGAATGTACCATTTAAATTGAAAGCCAAACACATTTCAAATAATATAATGTAAGACACTACTGTATGGTTCAAAAGGAATACAACCAAGTTTTCATTATTTTTTGGTTTTCAATCATTTTTTGGTTTAGAATGAAGCCGCACCATTTAAATCAAACCTCAAGCAAATTAGAATGTAATGGGGTAGCCAAGTTTTAATATTTATCTTCATTTTGAAATTCATTTTTCTCTAATCTTGATAAAGGTTTTTATTTTTTTCTAATTCTTGTAAGTGGTGATAAGTAATAGGTAAGTTAAATTTTTAATAATAATTTGGTAAAAACGAATTTTAAGCAAAGTTTAAACACCTTATTTAGATATACAAAAAAGTTAGATGTTACAATTTCATTCGTTCATGTAGTGGGGACGATGAGCATATGTTAGCATCTTTCAATTTAAACCATAATATCAAAATGATTAATTAAAAAAATAATTTACATGACCAATACCAAAGAGACCGGTATTGGTATAAAAATTAAAATTTTCAAATTTTAATACAAACAATTAAAAAAATTGATATAGAATAACATAAATTAAATAATAATAATGATTAGTATGATAGTTTAAAAATAACAATATTTGTATAGTAAATTATGAATTTTTGTATATTTGAAAAATATATTTTATATATATTTTTTTTATAATTGACAAATTGAAATTAAAATTAATTTAAAAAAAAAAAACA
>Ga0213498_10000059_pt1 | contig 11776 bp, 6 predicted proteins | sample Lodgepole_Yose_4_FD_150981 | JGI IMG/M metagenome (GOLD analysis project Ga0213498, IMG submission 150981) | Leaf-associated microbial communities from Pinus contorta in Yosemite National Park, California, United States - Lodgepole_Yose_4 | ecosystem: Host-associated > Plants > Phyllosphere >...
AGATATATCGGACAAGACCAATTCACAGAGTTCTACAGTCTTCTATATATCATTTCTTTCGACGGATATCTATCTATCTGTCCGTTCTTGAACAAACGTTTCGAAGAAAAATCTCCAGTCAGTCCAAAGTTTTCAACGGATATATGTCTCCTTTCTTGAACAACCGTTTCACAAAGAAATCCGTGTTGAGTGGGCAATTCGTCCGGTCATCTTCGGCCATAGTCTCATCCTTTTCAACTTATTCGAGAACAATTCCATTATGTTGTGCGACACGTTGCTTTGTTGGTGTGATAGTGATGGATAACCACGTTACTTTGTTGTCGTGATAGTGATGGATAACAATATGTTAATGATGGATAACTATGTGATAGTGATGCATAACTATATGGTAGTGATGGATAACCGTGTGATAGCATTGGAAGACATGATAGTGACGGATAACGATATAGTAGTGATGGATAACCGTCTGAAAAAAGATATTGATTGGTTGGGTGCTTTTTAAACGAATTTGAAGTGGAGTTGGCATTGGCAGCTGCGTTTTCAGAATAAGGCTATCTTTATCCAGAATAATTTCATCATTGTGATGCCTTTTAAATCTAAGTTTCTTATTTTGATATTTTTACTAAATAAAAGTAATAAATGAATATTTTTCATCTAATTACAATAGAGGAATGAGATCTCATGTCTATATGTATGTTTTATGTTTCATTTAATTATTAACTATGTTTTATTTAATAATTAATTATGTGTTATGTTAACAAGGAAATTAATTGAGGCAGCACGAAATAATCCGCAGAGACAAGTGGATTTTATTGGAAGAGTAATGGCGAGTCAAAATTCTCATGCGTGTTAGGTATGAATTCGACTTTTTATTGCGTCCTTCAGTTGCAAAGAAAATAGTGATCCAAACAGTAATGGGATGATGTTTGTGGTTGGCTGGTTTTTATCTCGGTTGAGCAGATGCAAACAAAATCGTGATCCAAACTGAACAACCATGCTCGCTCTTACATTGAGTTACCCATTGAGCTACCCGAGCTAAATGCGAGAGGTTATCACGTACGGTCCCGGAAGACAAATGGGATATTGCCAGCCTTGAACAGCTTCACTCTTGGGTTGTAGTATAATGGACCAACTTTTTGGTTACAATTTGGTTAGATAATATTTGAATATACCTAATGATTTAAATTGTAATTTCGAACCAGAATGAGAATCTTTTGTAGAATGTGAAACTTTTTGAGTTGGAATATGTTTATATGTTTTTTTAATATATTTAATATTTTATTTTTTAAATTGTATTTGTAAAGATAATCTATTTTTTTGTTAGATTAAACTCAATTTTAAAAAAACCATAAAATAATTAAAATTAGTTCAATCCAAGAGGCTATGGTTGGAGCATAAGTATTAATTTATCTTATGAATCCTTGGGTTCCCTTGGCTCCTTTTACTACATTACTTACATATATTAACATTTCAATTTCCCTACATATACTAACATTTCAATTTACCCATTTCAATTTACCTTTGCAATTCAACCTCTATTGTCTAGCGAGACATTTTTGGTATGAGGAGTAAGATGAAATAATGAGGATAAAAATTTTAGTATGCAAATATGTTTGGGTAGGCTATTTGGAAAAATGAAAGGCTCACAAATCTGAAGTCTATTCAAATTTATGGTAATTTTGGCTTGATCAAATCTCACCTAGGTTCCTAGAAATGGAAAGACAATATATGAGATTACAATATCATTGGGAATCCAAAAGATGGGGAAAACAAGAATTTGGCTTAAATGAACAAATGTAAAATTAAGGCCCTATTTCATTATTCAATATTTCTCTATGAGATGAAAATTGGTTGAGAAGATGGAACACCCTCAATCCCCCAATTTTTCTTCTCCTCATGTATCTTCTATTTTGTAAGTTTGTTGCATATCTTTTATATTTTACATGTTATTAATGTGATATAGTTTTTTGTATGTGTACCATGGTTAGCGTTTCTATATTTATCTTGAAATCTCGATTTCTTATGATATGAAAAATTATTTTCCTCAAATCCTTCATGAGAGTTCATAATTGTTCATCCCATAGATTTAAAATCTTCCTCTTAAGGAATATGCTAGGCTTTCTATGAAGAGGATTTAGCCCTCTCACCTCCTTCGTCAAGATAATCTCCATTGAATTTTCCCTAGGTAAATCCATTGATCATTTATATCAAGGCACATTTATAGATGGTGGTCATTAATCTTTCTTCTATAAATATTTTCTCTCTTCTCCACAAAATTATGGATATCTAGGGTTAGTGTTCTTTGAAATGTTTCTAAAAAGGAACTTTTATTAATGTGTTATTTCCCCATTATTATATATTGCATAAAATAATGAATAAAAATAAAAATAAAAATTTATTTCATTATATAACCCTAATTCTAGGGTGAATGTCAACATTTTGTTGTTTTCTTGTGAGTTTCATCCATAAAAAGCTAGTTGCAAACCTTATTCTTTGCATATCTATTTTATAGTCCTAATATTTCCTTATTTATCATTACAAGACTATTTCATCCAAAGGCTATATTGTATTTCATGCCATATTATTGAAAATCTATAAAAAAACTAAGCAATTAAACCTTTATAATTTACTTAGTTGGTCTAATGATTGAGTGTTTGAAATTTTGTAATTACGCCATAAGGTGTTCCTCCTGGAAGAACTCCCCTAGACTACCACCCTGTATAGTTGGGAACTGTTTGATCAATTGTTAAATGATTGAAATATTTTCACTCATTAGATCTGACGAATGAATCCTAATTGAATTATCAACAACCTGATCTCCCAACTGCCTAAATTGTGATTCGATTCCTTTATTTCCATTTCCTTGCTTCCTTCTTGTGAAAAGGAGAGACATCTTAACTAATGGAAGCCTGAAAAGGAACGAGGAAATTGTTTTATAACAATTTTTTTTCCATTCTGGATGCCCATTTAGTGGCGGGAGTTTTCCTTTTGATTCCCCAAAGAGCTCTAGCTTTTTCCACTTACCAAACATAACTAAGACTTAAATCCTTGTTTAGGGTTTGGGGTTTGGGGTTAATAACACTTTAGTAAATAATGTTTTTTCATCTAATAGAAATAAGTGAGAGGATGGTTTTTAAATGATATGTTAGTCCTCTTTTGAATGGTCCTCTAAGGTAAATTTTTTCCTGCATTATCTACTATTGACTATGTGTTTCAATGATCAAAATTTCAATGAGAAACAACAAATTTCTTAGACCAATACCCATGATTCTTTTTAAAATAACATTCATCAAAAGGATCTTTTTTTTATTCTTTTCTATGTTGCATTATGTGTTATAAATATTCACAATGGTTTTGTAAAAGGTCATGAGGATACTCTCATTTATCATGAAGAATAAAATTTAAGATGCAATTTTGACAAGCTTAAATTGACCCCACTTTTCCCAAAAAGAAGGGGACTTTTTATAAGAGATGAAATTAGGATTTGTTTTTTCAAGGTATAATACTAAGAGGTTCCTTAATATCAACATGTGTAGAGTAATCCTGAATATGGGCATGTGTGGTATAAATTGAAGATAGTGTAACTTAAAATAAAAGAGATTATCCATGTGAGTTTATGTCATGATTGGAAATATTTTTTTATACCTCAAAAGGAATTTTAGGAAGCATTAATTTGATTTAGTGTGAGAGATATTCAGAGAACTTGAACTTATCCATTAGGAAGCATTGTCAAGCTTTTATTATATTGCATTGTTATAGTTTTCCAAAACATATTGTGATGGAGAAAACTAACCATTATATGTTTAACCCACACATTTTCCTAAATGTGATAATGCTCAAATTCACCATTTCCTTAATTTTGTTAAACTTACTTATGCCAAGAAATGTAATCTTAGAGATAATTAATATTTTTAGTATTTATATACAACTGTGCTATTAAAGTTCAAAAGGATTATGATTTGTTACAAACAAAAAATACAGGGAAGTGAAAAAGGACCATTTTTATCTTTGATGTCTTTCTTTAATTATTCTTTCTTCAAGAAGAATCTAGATTTAATTCTATATATTGAACCATTTCCAAGTTTCCATTGCTCTAGATTTCTTCAATACAATTATTCTTCATTAGTTACATATTTTCATACCTGGATATCACATGATATGTTTTAATAGCATGCCTCAAGCTTATATGTTCCTATGAAAACTTATCTTTTATTAGGTCATGAATAATACGCAAATATATTGCACTCTATTTTACATTATTTATGAGTTACAAAATATTGGACATTGATATTTTATTTAGCTCAGTAAACACATACACACTTCATTTAAGTTAAGAGTTGAAATATCTTTGTGACTTGCAAACTTTCCTTCTTTGTTCAACTATTTTTACACTTAAGTTCAAGAGTTTATGGTAATTATTCATTTATGTTAGTTATTATATATCTCTCATTAATAAAGGTATGATATCCGTCATAGTCGAGATTTAAAATAAGTCCATTCACATAAAATAACTTTCAGTATCAATATTAAAATACGTTTCATTAGGTATGCATAAAATGCATACTTATATATGTCATTTTCCATTTATTTTAAATATTTGAGCATCTTAACATAGTTTCTCAACATATTTTTTCTTGATAATGTGATGATGGAGAAGGCCTCAAGAACCTCTAACTCTATTTTATAAATATTTTTGACTTCATAGCATTTTATATAAGGATTTTCAGATTCATATATTCAACTATTTCATTATTTCCTTTGCAACCATGGTGTACTTACAAAATTCGTTTATCATCTTTTTAATTCCATCAATATATATGGTCTACAAAAGTGAAAATCCAAGATTTTATAAACATGCATTGATCTAGGTTGCTTGAATCGATTATCTCTTCATTAATTACAACATCAATTATTTGTTTATCATACCATCAATTTTAATAGTGTGGTTTCAACTTTCATGATACTATAAAACCTTATCTTTTATCATGATACTATAAAACCTTATTTTAAGTTAAACTATATTCAATTTAAGCTCATGCACTCTATTTCATTTACTCATTTTAATTCACATTTTTTATCAGTTGTTAATGTTTAGGCATACATATTTGATATATCTCTTTTAATAGATATACAATGAATTTATTCTAAGAAACACAACATTTTTTGAATCTGAATCAATGCTAAATGAAGTTAAATGTGCCACATAATAAATTTTATGAGTTGTTTCCTCCGCTATTCAATATCCCATAATATCCTTTCTAGCTTATGTTTAAAAAAATAGTAACTGAATTAGGAAACTTCTAGTAATATCATGGCTACTTTTGGCAGTAGGCTTCACTATGTACTCATAAAAGGTGTATATATATCTATAACTTCTTCCTCTTTCAATTGTTTCGACATCTATTAAAAACATGATATAAAGGACTCACCTTTATCTCTTGTGCTAAATATTTATTGCTTTGGAGAATTTTGGTTTAAGGTTTTTAGGTTCATACATTAATATATTTTATTAGCTCATTATCAAATTTTGATGTATCTACATGCTCCCTTAATCAATTTTTAATTATATCAATACGCATCATAATCAAGAGAAAAGAAATCACTCTCCATTCCTTACTGTTATGATGTTTTGTGGATGATTTACATGTTTTATTACATTAGTTCTCTCTTTCTAATGCCAATGATCAAATATATGGTTGTTACATTCATGGTGAACTAAGATCATTTGTTAAAATATGTACAAAAATAACCCTTAAGTCCCACAATATGGTGTTCATTTTAATATGGAGACCCAAAATGATATACATCAGGAAATAAATCTAATATAAATAATACCAATAAGAAAATGTCTTTCGAAAAATATCAAAATAATATTTTGGGCATGTATTTTTTGATACAAATTTATATTATGATCAGGGTGAAACCTTGGTGATAACATCAATCTAAAAGCACAATAATTTTCATGTATTTTCTCATTCGTACCTAAATGGTTATTTCCAATATAGCTTCCAACCCCTTTGGTGATGGTAGAAGTTGATATACCATAATAACCTATTTACTTTTCACATAATATTATTTTGGTAAATCTATAAATGCTCCAATAATTTTCGTTTTGACACATAATGTATTTTAACAACGAGGTATGCTCAATTATATCTAGATTTTATTTGTAATAAAATCATTACCTGGACTATCTACTCAATAAGGAAATACCCTCACATCTGAAGAATATTGATGTGAGATGTCTTTGTCATAAATCAATGGCACATAGTTTTAGGATTAATCATGGAATCTCCTATTTTGTAATATTTGGGCTCTACAAATACTTGGTGATACTTTGAATATATTCTCAATTACATATGTATCCCTATATTTCATTTTGTTCTTATTCAATGTAGTAAATATATCGTTTTAATTGGAATAATATATTAGTTGCAAGCCTATCAAGAAACTTAAACCATACTATTAACACTCTCAACAATGGTATTATCTAAATAATAATTACTTACAATTGAAATTTGTTAGATAAATATTTTTGACACTATAAAAAATTCACTAAAATGTGTTAAAACATCAACTAACCAATACATGTATATTCACTAAATTAACTACTCCTATTAATGTATTATAATACATGTAAAATTACCATTAATATAGTTTTAAGTGTTAAAATTTAAATTTAAAATGCTTAAGGAAATAGAAAGTAGGTTAATGACCCAAGGCCATGATTCTGGCACCTTGTAGACCGCTAACGGGTCATTCAAGATAGAGTAGTTTTCCTTGAATAATAGTAACAACCAAAAATGATTAGCTTTGCCAATAATGATAGACTTTTATAGTGTTGAAAGAAAGATTCATTATTGTACAAATTATATATTTATTGATTACTAGTTGTTCTTATATTACATTGGTTTAAAATTATGATATTTTTAACGCACATATAATTAAATATTATATTAATTATGTGTTTAACATAACGATTATTTTTACGTGTAGTATAACTTATAGAGGAAATAGCTTTTATCATTATCATTTTTTTAATTAATTTCAATTTAAACCAAATTCTAGCAGCTATTTTTAAAAACTTGAGTTTAAGTTGTTTAATTTGTAGAATTTGAGTCCCCCAAGGTTTTTCCAGGGTGGCTCAATTAATTTATGAATTCAAAAATGTATTTTAGACAATAAAAAATCAGAGTCTTTCTTGAGATTGTATCCCAGAATGAAAAAATACTATTTTGTCTATAAATTAGACCTTATTTATATATTTAAATATTTTTTAACTCATAGATTTTATCATATTTCTTTGGAACTTTCCTATTCGATATTCTTACATTGCTCAATCATTTTTATTACTAGCTTTATATGGATAACTAATTCAAGTGTTAATGATATTTTATGTTATCACATTAAATACTTACCTCTAACACTTGAAGCTTTCTACTCAATGTTGTCAACAAAATATTTGGTATTATATTTTTTGAAACAATTATGAAGGATAACTATGCATAAAATGAGTTGAATTTGGCCTGTAGCTAAGAAATTTTTTCACTAGTATAAGGTTGAACATCTTTACCTATCACTCATAATTGTGCACACATACGATACATAATTGTTAATCGAAATTTGAAAACAATATTTGAAATCAAATTTAAATTAGATAAATATATAGTAAGATATTTTATAATAGTATTTATTATTTTTATACTAATATTTTATGGATAACTTCTATTAATGTGTTTCAAATTAATACATTGAATACTTATCTTCGACAAGTGAAGCTTTTAACTCAATTGAACTCTTACATGTTAGCGTGAATATTTTATCGTGGCAATCACAATGTTGCAGAAAAAATTGTTAATGGAAATTTGAAAATAATAATTTGGCAGCCATTTAATGAAAATTTGGGAACGCACTATTCATCCCAACAAATAGTAGAGTGTCATCTTGGCTTGCCTCACTCCAATTAAAAATTAACGCATAGATTTCAAATTACATGAATGATTCAGGTAATAGCCATGTGGTCTTGGGAAGATGCATTAACCTCGAGTATTTGGGTTTATCACACAATCTTATCCTTGTTTGACTCCTACTCTTAGACACTGTCTCTGAGCTTTCAAGACATAAACATCTAGATCTCTCCACAAATAACTTAAGAGTTTGGACCCTGCCACTTTCCCCCAACTACCATAGTTGCAAGTATTAAACATTTTCTCCATTTTTCTAATGCTAAAATTCCATCCTTTTTAGGGAATCTTCTGAACCTTTTACAATTTAACTTAACCAAAAACTTTCTCACCAGAGCCATGCCTTTTGAGCTAGGAAATTTGAAGAACCTATACCATCTATGACTAGTGGGTTGCAACCTCATCGGAAAAATTCCTTGGATGTTGTTGTGTCAGGTAATGATTCTGCTTCCTACAATCAGTTCTATCATTTAATAGATTCTAATGAAATATGTACCAAATATATGTTTACTCCAAATGTATAGAGCGACACTATAAAATAAACCCTTACCATTTTTATGATACTTGGGATATCCATATATGTCTCCATTACCTCCTCATCGTGATAAGAATAACATTTATTATATTATCTCTTTCTTGGTTTATTCTCTTTTGAATCAGGTAATTTCTATCTTTGGCTATTGTTGTCAGTTGATTTCTTCCACTACTCTAATTCTCTTCTCAAGTAAGACAAAAATACTTTCCGCAATTGAAATTTGAGACAAACATTTAAAATTGAATGCTAAACAAATAATATAAAAAAAATCCTCAACACGGGTACGTCAGTGAATCTGACAGATCTTTCTGTATACATTGAAAGTGTTATTGGAACTTAGACATCCTATTTTAGAAGATAATTCTAATTTCTACTAAGAAAGAGGACAAAACTAATGATAGTCACAATTAAGTTTGTGAAACAATAAGCATAATAGCTTAAATGGGCTTGGCACACCAACATTAAGGCCCCAAGTGATCTAAAAAATATATGCCATTATCATATTATCTAATGGGAGAATTATGAGTAATCATCAATATTGTTTTATAAAATCTGAGAAATATCCAATTAAGTTTGTGAAAGAATAAGCATAATAACTGAAATGGGCTTGACACACCAACATTAAGGCCCCAAGTGATCTACAAAATATATGCCATTATCATATTATCTAATGGGAGAATTATGAGTATTCATCAATATCATTGCCATAGATTGACTCCCATAAAATGCTCTTTCGGTCAATGTCAATTGTCAAAATATCATCTACATAATTCTCAACATTTTTTATATTACCTTCTAATGGAATTTAATTTGAAGGAGCTACACTTGATTCACCTCTACCTTGACTATGTTAATCCACTTTAAGTATATATAGGTTATAGTTAATGTGCTAAGTATTAAAGCTGGTGTGTGTTGTGACTTTTTAGGAGTTACAATGTCTTTATTGTGACACTGTACTAGGGGGGAATAATTTCTAGAATTCATTGTGTTAAAGATCACTGTACACTATGGTTTACCTAATTTTAGGGTTTGTATGTTAAGGATTATAAAGTAATCAATGCCATTTTTTGTTAATGGTAATAGTTGTTAGAGGTGGCATTGTGGAATATTTGGTTTACCTAATTTTAGAGTTTGTATGTTAATGATTATAAAGTAATCAATGTCATTTTCTCTTAATGGTAACAGTGGTTAGAGGTGGAATTGTGGAAGAGTTTGTAATTCTCTAAGAGTACTAGTGGTCACTGTAAAATAGGGGTTATATGGGTTATGGGACATCTCAGTTTTTTGGCATTCATAATGCCTTTTGGTTAAGGGACACATATTGTCTTAAACAATTAGTGGAAGTTAATATATAGGGCAATAAATATGAATATCTAATAATAAATTTATTATAATTAGAGAATTTAAAAATAAATATATTAATATATTTATTCTAAAATCAAAATATTATTGGGAAGCTCAGTGGATGCTTCCATATGATTTCCCTCATTGTTGTAATCATACAACTAATGGACCTTACAAAAATAAGCCCTGAAAGATTTAATAACTAGGGCTAGGGTTTTGCAACACTCTTAAAAATATTGAAAAAAATTAAGTTATCCAACAATTTGAGATAAATAATTTATTTGTATAATGTATCATTCAAAATGTTTGAATCTAAGATTATTTAGAAAAAACTATAAATTAATTGTCTTTTTATTATTAATTAAAAATACTGTTAATCCATATGACTTTTATTTATTAGAGAATAGTATTATTAATGGATATGAATTCTTATATGGAATTTTGTTGTTAAGGAACCTGCCGTTTTGACAATTTTACTATATAGCAAAAAGAACAATAATTATAATTACCCTCATTGCTCATTCACAGTTCTGTGAATTCATTTCCATTATTCAAGGCGTCATTGAGATGTTGTTTAGATAAAGTTTTAGAGGACGTCCACCGTTTAGGTCGCTTATATATAGATTCACCCTTTGAATTGATGCGTTAACTTTGTGCATTTTCTTGCAAGAAATTCACATTTTTTGTTTAATTTCACCAATAACTTTCTAAGGCTTCTTTAATTTTTTTTGTAAGATTTTTTATTTTTAAATTTAACTGTTTTTTTTCTATGACATTGGAGAATAGAGTTAGTCAAAAATTTAATAAATTTAAGTAATATTTTTTAAATTTAACAATTGGATTTTTCTTAAATGTGACAGAAATATTCAAGAATGCAAATTATTTTCTTGTTTCTAAATATAGTCATTATCGTTTTGCTTTTCTAAACTTTCAAGGCTATAATTAATATTTTCTAAATTTAACCATTAAAACTAACAGCTATTATGTTTTTACTTTTAACTTTCACAAATGTGATACAATGGTAGAATAAAAATATAATTTTCAAACTATTGTTTTTTTTGCTATATAGTAAAATTGTCAAAATGATAGGTTCCTTAACAACAAAACTCCATATAAGAATTCATATCCGTTAATAATACTATTCTCTAGTAAATAAAAGTCATATGGATTAACAGTATCTTCAATTAATAATAAAACGACAATTAATTTATAGTTTTTTCTAAATAATCTTAGATTCGAAAATTTTGAATAATACATTATACAAATAAATTATTTATCTCAAATGTATAGATAACTTAATTTTTTTCAATATTTTTAAGATTGTTGCAAAACCCTAACCCTAAATACTAAATTTTAAGAGCTTATTTTTGTAGAATCCATTAATTATATAATACAACTGTCCTTAAAAAACTTGTACGGTTAGTATCTCATACCCGAGTTTTAAAAATAGTCAAAAATAGTCCGAAGCAAAATCATTATGTGAACATCACATGGAGCCATAAATAATAAAAAGCAATTTGAAACATTATTTAGTATTTATTGCTTAGGCTCCTTTCAAAGCCGTGCGGAGTCGGTCTCACTATTAGAAAAAACCAACGCGATTTTCAAATTTTAAATATACCCAATCTTCTAAACGTAGTGGGCACCCGTAATTTGTTATAATCTCTGACAGTAAAGCAGCATATTCCACTCGAACAATGGCTACTGCGTTTGTTATATGTCAAGTTGGTTTTATTCTCGGACAAAAGCAACGTTTGTCAGCGTATTACACTCCGGTATGTACGGGCGCGTGTTAGAACATAATTATGATGGTCAAATTTGTTATATATTTCCGACCATAAACCAACCTATAACACTCGGCGATGTATAACCGTTAGCGTGGATGACCTTCAAAAGGGCGTGGGAACTACATATACCCGGTAGTCTGGAGAAT
>Ga0213498_10000060_pt1 | contig 11735 bp, 6 predicted proteins | sample Lodgepole_Yose_4_FD_150981 | JGI IMG/M metagenome (GOLD analysis project Ga0213498, IMG submission 150981) | Leaf-associated microbial communities from Pinus contorta in Yosemite National Park, California, United States - Lodgepole_Yose_4 | ecosystem: Host-associated > Plants > Phyllosphere >...
AGACTTGGCAGTCGAATGTGTAGTTATCAAGTAAACCTGGACAACCTTTGGTTTCTGGTCCAACCCAGCAACCTGTCCATCGTACTGTTCAAACTTCTGTGCCTAGTGTAGTTCATTAGCCTGGGCCTAGTTCACCTCGATCTCCGCCTCAAACTACTACTGCAACTACTGCAGCTTCTGTTCAATCTACCCCACCTACTTCTGGAGTATTGACAGCTCCGGTTTCTACTGTTCCTACATCAGTGCAAACTCCTCAAGCCTCTTTACCACAGTGAGGAACTACAGTTCAGACTTTGGTTGAGATCCCTGTTGGACTACCTAGTCCAAGTACAGTTGTCACAAGTCAACCACAATTCACTTATCAACCATACTAGGGACGGTATCAATTTGGTCCTACTGTGCAAAACCCAGTTTATCAGTATCAGTCGTACCCTGGCTATACTTATTAGCAACCTCAACAAACCCAGTTCGGTCTAGTTAATCTTAGTTTTCTGGGAGGATATAATATTCCCAATGCAAATCCAATTCTAGGTTATCCTGAATATCCTCCTCCTGGGGCTCGTCTTGTTACCCAAGGTTTTCGAGACCTTAACCGTCAGTTATCTTTTATTTCAACTTTGGATTTACCTAATTTGTCACGCCTTACGATTGATCCAATTAACTATCTTGCGTATTGGCCGCCAATGCCTAATAAGTTGCCCAATGATATCCCGAAGTTTGAGGGTAAGTTAAGAGAAGATCCGTCAAATCATGTGATAACTTATCACCTCTGGTGTGCATCTAATTCCATTATCGATGATTCAATTCGTTTACGTCTTTTTCAATGCACTCTGATTGGTCTTGCTGCCAAATGGTACATTGAGTTACCATGAGGCTCTTTTTATAATTTTAGTCAGTTAGCCACTTCTTTCTTAACTCATTTTCAGTTGCCTGTCAGATACGACAATGGCACGTAATTATTAACTTCATTGAAACAGTCAACGTCGACATATATTTTAGATCATATTCATGAATGGCGATGTAGACGGCGTTTAGTGAGAGTTTTTATTCCAGATCAAATTTTAGCAGGATAGTTCGTTAAATCATTATTACCTAAAATCACTGGAGAGCAAGTAATTGCTCAGGCTCAGTACCTTGACCTTGTCTATACGCAGTCAGGTACCTAACATGAAAAAATCCTTGACCTTCCGAAACACAATCAAATAACTGCAGCTCCTTCAGGGTCTCATGCCATTGATGGTATGATTGGTTCAGTTAGTACCAAAACTAAGAAGAAATCTTCAAAGAATTCTTCTCCTATTATAACTTTACCAGATTCGCCGACAGGAGAATCTTCCGTTAAAACAAACAAACAAACAATACAGTAATAACATGAATTAAATTATTAATATAGTAACAACATGAAATAAAATTATTAATATAGTAATAACATGACTTAAAGAATGATAATGATTAATATAATTGTGTTACAAAATATGTTACAAAATAGTAAAACATAAAACATAAAACAAACAAACAATATAGTAATAACATGAACTAAATAATGATAATCATTAGTATAATAGTGTTACAATATAGTAAAACATTAAACATAAAACAAACAAACAATATAGTAATAACATGAATTAAAATTATTAATATAATAATAACATGAATTAAATAATGATAATGATTAGTATATCAGTGTTACAAAATAGTAAAACCAAAAACATAAAACAAAAAAACAATATAGTAATAACATGAATTAAGTAATTATAATGATTAGTATAATAGTGTTACAAAATAGTGTTACAATATAGTAAAACATAAAACATAAAACAGACAAACAATATAGTAATAACATGAATTAAATAAAGATAATGTTTAGTATAGTAGTGTTACAAAATAGTAAAATATAAAACAATCAAACAACATAGTAATAACATGAATTAAATAATGATAATGATTAGTATAATAGTGTTACAAAATATTGTTACAAATAGTAAAACATAAAACATAAAACAAACAAACAATATAGTAATAACATGAATTTAAATTATTAATATAGTAATAGCATGAATTAAATAATGATAATGATTAGTATAATAGTGTTACAAATTAGTAGAACATAAAACATAAAACAAACAAACATTATAGTAACAACATGAGTTAAAATTATTAATATAGTAATAACATGAATTAAATAATCATAATGATTAGTATAATAGTGTTACAATATAGTAAAGCATAAAACATAAAACAAACAAACAATATAGTAATAACTTCAATTAAAATTATTAATATACTAATAACATCAACTAAATAATGATAATGATTAGTATAATAGTGTTACAAAATAATAAAACATTAAACATTAAACAAACAAACAATATAGTAATAACATGAATTAAATAATTATAATAATTAGTATTAGAGTATTACAAAATAGTAAAAAATAAAACATAATAGCGTTACAAAATAGTGTTACAAAATAGTAAAACATAATAGTACAACATAAAAACTAAAAAAAACAAACAATACAGTAATAAAATTATTAATATAGTAATAAGATGAATTAAGTAATGATAATGATTAGTATAATAGTGTTACAAAATAGTGTAACATAAAAGTAAAATATAGAACATAAAATAAACAAACAATACAGTAGAAACATGAAATAAAATTATTAATATAGTAATAACATGAATTAAATAATTATAATAATTATTATAATAGTCTTACAAAATAGTAAAAAATAAAACATAAATAGCGTGACAAAATAGTGTTACAATATAATAAAACATAAAACGTAAATAGTGTTACAAAATAGTAAAACATAAAACATAAAAAGAAACAAACGATATAGTAATAACAATTATTAAATAACAATAATGATTAGTGTAGTAGTGTCACAAAATAGTAAAACATATAACATAAAACAAACAAACGATATAGCAATAACACGAATTAAAATTATTAATGTAGTAATAACAATTATTACATAATGATAATGATTAGTATAATTGTGTTAGAAAATAGTAAAACATAGAACATAAAATAAACAAACAAACAAACAATACAGTAATAAGATGAATTAAAATCATTAATATAGTAATAACATTATTAATAATTAAGACCAAGTAATTTCTCAGGCTCAGTACCTTGACCTTGTCTATACACATTCAGGTACCTTACATGAAAAAATCCTTGACCTTCCGAAACACAATCAAATAACTGTAGCTCCTTCAGGTTCTCATGCCTCTGATGGTATGATTGGTTCAGTTAGTACCAAAAGTAAGAATAAATCTTCAAAGAAATCTTTTCCTATTATAACTTTACCAGATTCCCCGACAGGAGACTCTTCCGCTAAATTCCTGCAGATATTCATGTCGTAGAATCATCTATGACCAAATCAAAATCCGGTGGTAAAAAGAAGGGGAAGAAGAAAAAAACAAACCTCAAAAGAGAAATGAGATAAAAATGAATCTATTGACAAAATTATTAATATAGAAATAACATGAATTAAATAATGAGAATGATTAGTATAATAGTTTTACAAAATAGTGTTAAAAAATAGTAAAACATAATAGTAAAACATCAAACATCAAACAAACAAATAATATAGCAATAAAATTATTAATATAGTAATAAGATGAATTAAAATTATTAATATAGTAATAACATGAAGATAATAATGATAATGATTAGTATAATAGTGTTACAAAATAGTAAAACATATAACATAAAACAAACAAACTGTATAGTAATAACATGAAATAAAATTATTAATATAGTAATAACAAGAAATAAATAATGATAATGATTAGTTTCATAGTGTCATAAAATATTGTTACAAAAGAGTAAAACATAAAACAAACAAACTATATAGTAATGATATGAATTAAAATTATTAATATAGTAATAACATGAACTAAATAATGATAATGATTAGTGTAATAGTGTTACAAAATAGTAAAACATAAAACATAAAACAAACAAACAATATAGTAACAACATGAATACAAATTATTAATATAGTAATAACATAAATTAAATAATGATAATGATTAGTATAATAGTGTTAAAACATAAAACATAAAACAAACAAAAAATATAGTAATAACATGAATTAAAATTATTAAGATAGTATTAACATGAATTAAATAATGATAATGATTATTATAATAGTGTTACAAAATAGTGTTACAATATAGTAAAACATAAAACATAAAACAAACAAACAACATGGTGGTAACATAAATTAAAACTATTAATATAGTAATAACATGAATTAAATAATGATAATGATTAGTATAATAGTGTTACAATATAGTAAAACATAAAAACATAAAACATAAAACAAACAAACAATATAGTAATAACATGAATTAAAATTATTAATATAATAATAACATGAATTAAATAATGATAATGATTAGTATAATAGTGTTACAAAATAGTAAAACAAAAAACAAAAAAACAATATTGTAAGAACATGAATTAAAATTATTAATATAGTAATAACATGAATTAAGTAATTATAATGATTAGTATAATAGTGCTACAAAATAGTGTTACAATATACTAAAACATAAAACATAAAACAAACAAACAATATAGTAATAACATGAATTAAATAAAGATAATGATTAGTATAATAGTGTTACAAATAGTAAAACATAAAACATAAAACAAACAAACAATATGGTAATAACATGAATTAAAATTATTAATATAGTAATAACATGAACTAAATAAAGATAATGTTTAGTGTAATAGAGTTACAAAATGGTGTTACAAAATATAAAAACCTAAAACCTAAAACAAACAAACAATATAGTAATAACATGAATTAAATAAGGATAATGATTAGTATAATAGTGTTACAAAATAGTAAAACATAAAACATAAAACAAACAAACAATATAGTAATAAAATTATTAATATAACGACAAGATGAATTAAAATTATTAATAAAGTAATAACATAAATTAAAATTATTAATATAGTAATAACATGAGTTAAATAATGATCATGATTAGTATAATAGTGTTACAAAATAGTAAAACATAAAACAAACAAACAATATAGTAATAACATGAATTAAAAGTATTACTATAGTAACCACATGAATTAAATAATGATAATGATTAGTATAATAGTGTTACAATATAGTAAGACATAAAACATAAAACAAACAAAAAATATAGTAATAACATGAATTAAAATTATTAATATAGTAATAACCTGAATTAAATAATGATAATGATTAGTATAATAGTGTTACAAAATAGTGTAACATAATAGTAAAACATAAAACATAAAATAAACCAACAATATAGTAGAAAGATGAAATAAAATTATTAATATAACAATAACATGAACTAAATAATTGTAATAATTAGTATAATAGTCTTACAAAACAGTAAAAAATAAAACATAAATTGTGTTACAAAATAGTGTTACAATATAGTAAAACATAAAACATGAATAGTGTTAAAAAATACTAAAACATAAAACATAAAACAAACAAACAATATAGTAACATAAATTGAAATTATTAATATAGCAATAACGTGAATTAAATAATGATAATGATTAGTGTAATAGTGTTACAAAATAGTAAAACATAAAACATAAAAAGAAACAAATAACAATTATTAAATAATAATAATGATTAGTGTAATAGTGTCACAAAATAGGAAAACATAAAACATAAAACAAACAAACTATATAGTAATAACATGAATTAAAATTATTAATATAGTAATAACAATTATTAAATAATGATAATGATTAGTATAATAGTCTTACAAAATAGTAAAACATAAAACATAAAACAAACAAACAAACAATACAGTAATGAGATGAATTAAAATTATTAATATAGTAATAACATTATTAATAATTAAGAGCAAGTAATTGCTAAGGCTCAGTACCTTCACCTTGTCTATAAGCAGTAAGGTACCTTACATGAAAAAATCCTCGACCTTCCGAAACACAATCAAATATCTGTAGCTCCTTCAGGGTCTCGTGCCGCTGATGGTATAATTGGTTTAGTTAGTACCAAAAGTAATAAGAAATCTTTAAAGAATTATTCTCCTATTATAACTTTACCAGATTCCCCGACAGGAGACTCTTCTGCTAAATTCCTGCATATATCCATGTCGTAGAATCATCTACGGCCAAATCAAAATCCGGTGGTAAAAAGAAGGGGAAGAAGAAAAATAAACAAACCTCGAAAGACAAAACAGATAAAAATGAATCTAGTGACAAAATTATTAATATAGTAATAATATGAATTAAATAATGATAATGATTAGTATAATAGTTTTACAAAATAGTGTTACAAAATAGTATTACAATATAGTAAAACATAAAACATAAAACAAATAAACAATATAGTGATAACATAAATTAAAATTATTAATATAGTAATAACATGAATTAAATAATGATAATGATTAGTATAATAGTGATACAAAATCGTGTTACAATATAGTAAACATAGGACAAACAAACAACATAACAATCACATGAATTAAAATTATAAATATAGTAATATCATGAATTAAATAATGATAATGATCAGTATAATAGTGTTACAATATAGTAAAACATAAAACAAACAAACAATATAGTAATAAAATTATTAATATAACAATAAGATGAATTAAAATTATTAAGAAAGTAATAACATAAATTAAAATTATTAATATAGTAATAACATGAGTTAAATAATGATAATGATTAGTATAATAGTGTTACAAAATAATAAAACATAAAACAAACAAACAATATAGTATTAACATAAATTGAAATTATTAATATAGCGATAACATGAATTAAATAATGATAATGATTAGTATAATAGTGTTACAAAATAGTAAAACATAAAACATAAAAAGAAACAAACAATATAGTAATAACAATTATTAAATAATGATAATGATTAGTCTAATAGTGTCACAAAATAGTAAAACATAAAACATAAAACAAACAAACGATATAGTAATAACATGAATTAAAATTATTAATAATATAATAGAAATTATTAAATAATGATAATGATTAGTATAATAGTGTTACAAAATAGTAAAACATAAAACATAACACAAACAAACAAACAAACAATACAGTAATAAGATGAATTAAAATTATTAATATACTAATAACATTATTAATAATTAAGAGCAAGTAATTGCTCAAGCTCAGTACCTTGACCTTGTCTATACGCAGTCAGGTACCTTACATGAAAAAATCCTCGACCTTCCGAAACACAATCAAATAACTGTAGCTCCTTCAGGGTCTCATGTCACTGATGGTATGATTCGTTCAGTTAGTACCAAAAGTAAAAGGAAATCTTCAAAGAATTCTTCTCCTGTTATAACTTTACCAGATTCCCTGATAGGAGACCCTTCCACTAAATTCCCGCAGATATCCATGTCGTAGAATCATCTATGGCCAAATCAAAATCCAGTGGGAAAAGGAAGGGGAAGATGAAAAATAAACAAACCTCAAAAGAGAAATCAGATAAAAATGAATCTAGTGACAAAATTATTAATATAGTAATAACATGAATTAAATAATGATAGTGATTGGTATAATAGTTTTACAAAATAGTAAAACACAAAACATAAAACAAACAAACAATATAGTAATAAAATTATTAATATAGTAATAACATGAATTAAAATTATTAATATAGTAGTAACATGAATTAAATAATGATAATGATTAGTATAATATTGTTACAAAATAGTAAAACATAAAACAAACAAACTATATAGCAATGATATGAATTAAAATTATTAATATAGTAATAACATGAACTAAATAATGATAATAATTAGTGCAATAGTGTTACAAAATAGTAAAACATAAAACATAAAACAAACAAACAATATAGTAACAACATGAATATAAATTATTAATATAGTAATAACATAAATTAAATAATGATAATGATTAGTATAATAGTGTTACAAAATAGTAAAACATAAAACATAAAACAAACAAACAATATAGTAATAACATGAATTAAAATTTTTAATATAGTGATAACATGAATTAAATAATGATAATGATTAGTATAATAGTGTTACAAGATAGTAAAACATAAAACATAAAATAAACAAACAATATAGTAATAACATGAATTAAATAATGACAATGATTAGTATAATAGTGTTACAAAATAGTGTTACAATATAGTAAAACATAAAACATAAAACAAACAAACAATATAGTAATAACATGAATTAAATAATGGTAATGATTAGTATAACAGTGTTACAAAATAGTAAAACAAAAAAACAATATAGTAAGAACATGAATTAAATAATTATAATGATTAGTATAATAGTGTTACAAAATAGTGTTACAATATAGTAAAACATAAAACATACAAACATACAAACAATATAGTAATAACATGAATTAAATAATGATAATGAGTATAGTAGTGTTACAAAATAGTAAAACATAAAACATAAAACGAACAAACAATATGGTAATAACATGAATAAAAATTATTAATATAGTAATAACATGAATTAAATAATGATAATGATTAGTATAATAGTGTTACAAAATAGTAAAACATAAAACATAAATCAAACAAACAAACAAACAATACAGTAATAAGATGAATTAAAATTATTAATATAGTAATAAGACGATTAATAATTAAGAGAAAGTAATTGCTTAGGCTCAGTACCTTGACCTTGTCTATACGCAGTCAGGTACCTTACATGAAAAAATCCTCAACCTTCAGAAACACAATCAAATAACTCCAGCTCGTTCAGGGTCGCATGCCGCTGATGGTATGATTGGTTCATTTAGTAGCAAAAGTAAGAATAAATATTCAAAGAATTATTCTCCTATTATAACTTTACCAGATTCCCCGACAGGAGACTCTTCCACCAAATTCCTGCAGATATCCATGTCGTAGAACCATCTATGGACAAATCAAAATCCAATGGTAAAAAGAAGGGGAAAAAGAAAAATAAACAAACCTCACAAAAGAAAAATAAACAAACCTCAAAAGAGAAATCAGATAAAAATGAATCTAGTGACAAAACTATTAATATAGTAATAACATGAATTAAATAATGATAATGATTAGTATAATAGTGTTACAAAAGAGTAAATCATAAAACAAAAAAAAAACAATATAGTAATAACATGAATTAAAGTTATTAATATAGTAATAACAAGAATTAAATAATGATAATGATTAGTGTAATAGTGTCAGAAAATAGTGATACAAAATAGTAATACAAAATAGTAAAACATAAAACAAACAAACAATATAGTAACAAAACGAATCTAAATTATTAATATAGTAATAACATAAATTAAATAAGGATAATGATTAGTATAATAGTGTTACAAAATAGTGTAACATAATAATAAAACATAAAACAAGCAAACAAGAAAACAATATAATAGTAACATGAATTAAAATTATTAATATAGTAAGAACATGAATTAAATAATAATAAAGATTAGTATAATAGTGTTACAAAATACTAAAACATAAAACATAAAACAAACAAACAATATAGTAATAACATGAATTAAAATTATTATTACGGTAATAACATGAATTAAATAATGATAATGATTTGTATAATAGTGTTACAAAATAGTGCTACAAAATACTAAAACATAAAACATAAAATAAACAAACAATATAACAATAACATGAATTAAAATTATTAATATAGTAATAACATAAATTTAATAATGATAATGATTAGTATAATAGTGTTACAAAATAGTGTAACATAATAGTAAAACATAAAACATAAAACAAACATTCGATATAGTAATAACACGAATTAAATAATGATAATGATTAGTATAATAGTGTTACAAAATAGTGTAACATAATAGTAAAACGTAAAACATAAAATAAACAAAAATACAGTAGTAACATGAAATAAAATTATTAATATAGTAATAAGATGAATTTAATAATTATAATAATTATTATAATACTCTTACAAAATAGTAAAAAATAAAACATAAATAGCGTTATAAAATAGTGTTACAATATAGCAAAACATAAAACATAAATAGTGTTACAAAATACTAAAACATAAAACGTAAAACAGACAAACAATATATTATTAACATGAATTGAAATTATTAATATAGTAATAACATGAATTAAATAATGATAATGATTAGTATAATAGTGTTACAAAATAGTGTTAGATAATAGTAAAACAAAAAACACAAAACAAACAAACAATATAGTAGTAACATGAATTAAAATTGTTAATATAGTAATAACATTAATTAAATAATTATAATTATTAGTATAATAATCTTACAAAATTGTGTTAAAAAATAGTAAAACATAAAACAAACGAATAATATAGCAATGACATGAATTAAAATTATTAATATATTAACAACATCGATTAAATAATTATAGTGATTAGTATAATAGTGTTACAAAATAGTGTTACATAATAGTAAAACATAAAACATAAAACAAACAAACAATATAGTGTTAACATGAATAAAAATTATTAATATAGTAATAACATGAATTTAGATTATTGATATACTAATAACATGGATTATATAATGATAATGATTAGTATAATAGTGTTACAAATTAGTAGAACATAATAACAACAAACATTATAGTAACAACATGAGTTAAAATTATTAATATAGTAATGACATGAATTAAATAATAATAACGATTAGTATAGTAGTGTTACAATATAGTAAAACATAAAACGTAAAACAAACAAACAATATAGTAATAAAATGAATTAAAATTGTTAATACAGTAATAACATGAATTAAATAATGATAATGATTTGTATAATATTGTTACAAAATAGTGCTACAAAATACTAAAACATAAAACATAAAACAAACAAACAATATAGCAATAACATGAATTAAAATTATTAATATAGTAATAACATAAATTTAATAATGATAATGATTAGTATAATAGTGTTACAAAATAGTGTAACATAATAGTAGAACATAAAACATAAAACAAACAAAGAATATAATACTAACATGAATTAAAATTATTAATATAGTGATAAGATGAATTAAATAATGATAATGATTAGTATAATAGTGTTACAAAATAGTGTAACGTAATAGTAAAACATAAAACATAAAATAAAGAAACAATACAGTAGTAACATGAAATAAAATTATTAATATAGTAATAACACGAATTAAATAATTATAATAATTAGTATAATAGTCTTACAAAATAGTAAAAAATAAAACATAAATATCGTTACAAAATAGTGCTACAATATAGTAAAACATAAAACATAAATAGTGTTACAAAATAGTAAAACATAAAAAATAAAAAGAAACAAACAATACAGTAATAACAATTATTAAATAATAATAATGATTAGTGTAATAGTTGTACAAAACAGTAAAACATAAAATATAAAACAAACAAACGATATAGTAATAACATGAATTAAAATTATTAATATAGTAATAACAATTATTAAATAATGATAATGATTAGTATAATAGTGTTACAAAATAGTAAAACATAATAGTGCAACACAAAAAATAAAAAAACAAACAATACAGTAATAAAATTATTAATCTAGTAATAAGATGAATTAAAACTATTAATATAGTAGTAACATGAATTAAATAATGATAAAAATTAGTATAATAGTGTTACAAAATAGTAAAACATAAAACATAAAACAAACAAATTGTATAGTAATAACATGAATTAA
>Ga0213498_10000065_pt1 | contig 10744 bp, 9 predicted proteins | sample Lodgepole_Yose_4_FD_150981 | JGI IMG/M metagenome (GOLD analysis project Ga0213498, IMG submission 150981) | Leaf-associated microbial communities from Pinus contorta in Yosemite National Park, California, United States - Lodgepole_Yose_4 | ecosystem: Host-associated > Plants > Phyllosphere >...
AATTCAATCAAACCTACCCTATTGTAGCATGCTTGTAATGTAGTTATTAAGCTGACATAAGGGCTCAACCAAACCACTAATGCAGTTTCTCATATGTAAGGAAAATTCTAAAATATGAGTACTAAATCTAAATCTAAATCTAAATGCAAATAAAATATAATCTATTATGGAAGCAATCAAAAGGATATACTAAATCTAACTCGATTAAAAGAAGGATCAATCCTCCTCTCAATCAAGAGAAAAATATTGAAATTTGGACCAACTTTAATTTAGAATAAAAGTCAAGTAAATAAGAGAAGGAAATAATTCTAGTACTTGCTACTTATTTGAACAAATATATACATTCAACTACCAATAAATAGGTGTTGTGATGCACATACCTCTATATTCAAATAAAATGAATTCAAAATAAGTGGTATAATTTCATTAAAGAAATAGTTCTTAATACAATCATGATTAAAACAAAGATAAATTTGTCATCAATCTACTAAATAGTTATCAGTGATAATATGCATATCTATTCAAATTCATTGCCTATCTTTAATATGAATAAGAGTTGTCACTAAAATATAGGTTTTCAATGTTTAGATAAGCATACAATTAACTCAAATTTGTAATAGTGTAACCCAACAATCAAATAGTTATCTTGATGAATGATTCAACCATAATTAAATTTAAATGAATACCTTCAGTCAACCTCTAACTTTGACACATCTTAATCGTTATGGGCTAGAATTGTCATGAGTCTCTAGTGCTAGTTTCAAGACTAGATTTATTGCTATGAAATTTTTCTATGATCTCAAGTTGAATAGAATATCAATTTTAGCCTTCTCTATTCGTGTCTTTCTAAGGAAGAGAATGGTCATTTATTTCTCTTCCTCATCCACATATGAGCTTCTTTCCAACTAGTTACCTGAATCTATGGCCATGAGATTATTCTTCTTAGAATATTTCTTTTGGTTCTTTGGGTTTAGCTCTAGATACAACTTCCAACACTTCTTCTGTATAAGACCAAAAATGTTATAGTGGTTATAGTTGTTGCTACGATATATTCACTAGTGTGTTATCACTGTTATATTTTTTCTTTCCCATTCTAGGAAGCTCTATGGTGCTCTTTCTACTTTGACCTAGTTGTTTTTCCTTATTTTATATTATTATTGTGCCTGTACATAATCCCCATTCTTCGTTATGGGTTTAAACAACATTTGTTTCTTGCATTGATGGTTCTTTATAACCCCCATATACTTGAGAAACATGTATGGTTCTTTGTGGAGATACTAAAAATTATCTCCATCTTCCTAAATTTCGTGGTGTACTCCTATACACTCAGCACTTATATCTACCCAAGGTAATTCTTCTAGATCCATTGTTCTCACACATACCCAATATGGTAAAACTACTTGATGAGGATATTGAAATCTTCCCACTTAATCACTACAGGGTATCCCTCTAGTCTGAAGGTTTTCGTATGGATTTCCCACCAAGTTACGGAATGTCCCTATAATATCAAATGATAAAATCAAATTTTAGGTCCCTCATCTGTGTGGTCAACTCTAAAATAAACCTCTAACAAATATAATTAGTGATTTAACTTCAAACAATTAATCTCACCTTGATATGGCTTAATGTAGAGTTTTTCTTCCGTCTTGAACGATAATTGTGAATGGTTCATGCCACTTGAATTGGGTTGTTCCTTTTCATGTTATTTCTTAGATTTTCTCTTTGGTTAATCCATGTCCCTGATTTCCCCTCTAAACTGACCTCTAAGTTGGAGCCTCCATCTTCTCCTATTTTTAAAATTTTCACTAGAGTTTCCATAAGAAGCTTCATGTTTCCATAATTAAACAATTCAAATATAATAATTAACTAAAAAAATTATTCACTAATAACTATATAAATATAAATCAAATACCAGAAAATATAAGATAGAATATAGAACAATAATGGTATTAATTTAATTTAATATTAAGATAATTTAATATAATTATTTATTAAATAAATTAAATATTTAAAATAAGAAAATCAAATATTTAAAAAGATAAAATGAAAACAATTTATATAAAAATTTAAAAAGAGTTCAAAAATTAAAGTTTAAAATGTATAATGATATGAGAATGATTAGAATATATTAATTATAAAATTCATATATAAAATTAATAGCAAATTGAAAACACGTCCGTAAAAAAGGAGGCTGTCGGAAAGAGATAATGGCATGCAGACATCAATGAAAACAAAGAAGTTACATACAGACGTCCCCTGAATTTTAGTCGGTGAACGATGGCATTGTTATTTCGAGACATAAAAAAAATGAATTTTATTGTTATGTTGGCATTGTCAGTGAACGATGGCATTGGTCTTGTCCTACAGTTACTTCATATCACACAAATCGAACAATGACTACAGTTATATAAAGCAATGATTACAGTTATATAAAAGTACTTTGTTGGATATAGGTCTCCATTGTTTAGAAGCATAGGGTCCATTTTGATATGCTAGTAGTGGGAGAGTATCCAATCTCTATATTCTTCTCGGTGGAAACTGAGGGCAAACCGTCGTGGAATTAGAATGGTGATCGACGTAATTTCCTTAAGTAAAGTGACCCAAATATTGAAGGTCTAGAAGCAAAGCCACTCAGCCGAATATGTTCTTCCCCTCACACACCCCACTAGAACCCTATTTGAAGTATCCACCACTTTTCCCATAGTGATACCTTCCCCAAATCTAAGATTGATGCCCTTTCTGAAGGCCTTGACACACTTACTCTTCCTGGCCTTACTAGTCTATGTAGTTGTCGAATGGTCTAGGAAGGGGTTGTGATTGCCTTGTGAGTCCATATGTGGAGAAGGGGAGGAGTTCCGAGGGTTAACTACTAGAATATTGAAGCTGGCAGAGGGAATAGGAAAATTCCCCTAAAAAGAGGTAGGGTTAGGGTTGTTGTCCAGTGTGGAGTGAGGGATAGAGGATATCCTAGATTATGACAACCCTAAAGAAATGGGAATGCCAAACAATACAAGGTGAAGGGATGCCTCAGGCAAAATGGAATCAAAGTTAGGGGAGGGTGCAATGCAAGCAGCAAGAAGGTTGAGCGTAGTAGGAGAGAGTGGAGGGAAGTCAAGCCTACGAGATGCAATGGGGGGAGTAGAAGCTGATAGGTAGGGAACATATGGTTTAGAAAGCTCAATGACAGACAACAGGCCTATCCACAGGTGAAACAATGTGAAATGAGGACCAGAACTTGACATAGTATGAGGGAGTGCCCAAATCGGCTCATAGGGATTTGGGTTGGTGGAATAATCGAGAAATTCTAACTCCATTCCAATTGTTGTAGACAAAATCAGGGATGGAAGTAACGGTTGTAGAATGGGTAGGGAACTAGTCCAGAAGACGTGACGGTGAGCTCCTCACTGTAGGAAAATGGCAAAAGCAATGATGACGACAATAAAACGTCGGACCGCCTGCTACCCTAGACCCTTTGGTGCTTCAGTGTAGAGCACCATCTTCCTTTCCTATCACAGTGGGGAATTGTTCATCATCATCTTGTATTTTCATCAAAATGGTTTTTTGTTGTAAAAGGTTGATGATATAATCATGGGACAAAAAAATACTCCCTAAAATGACTCAGTTTTTATGCAGAAACTCAGAATGGAAATGAACTATAGATATGTTTGGCCTCCTAAAGTGCTGGAAGAAAAATATTGGTAGAGAAATGTGTGTCAATATAAAAATATACCATTGGATTTTCCTGTTTAGCATTCCTATATCTATATTCTTAAGTGTTCTTACTAGGAATTGTGAAAAAAATATCACAATAGATGTTGTGAAGGGAACTATTGACTGTATTTGTTTTCTTTACTTTATTTGAAAATGTTATTACAACTGCTTAGACAATCTCTGTGTATTTAATTAGGATGCATAAATAGCGATATTCATTGTAATGGATGTTTCTTTCATAACTATATAATTTTTTCTAAATTTATTGCAATGATCAAAATATGTTCTTATCCTACTTTATAATCCATTTGAAATAAACGAAAATTTTCTCGATTGGGTTTAACATATTCTAGAAAGAAAGACAATGCCCAAAGTGAATGACATTCAAAATGATGTGACATTATCCGCTTCAATAAATATTGTTACACCCACAATTCTGAAAATGGTCTTTACATATAGATTATTTTTTAACCAAGTTTTAGAGAATGATAGAATAATTATTTTCATACTCTATTTCAAAAGAGTTAATGTGAATCTCAAACCAAAGAATACAAATAAATGTTGGGTGTGGAGCCTAATTATCTTCTTTATTCAGAGGTATCCCCACATTGGACCCCAGTTCATAATGCCGCCCGTAGAATGTATGTCGCTAGGGGCATCCGCCGGGGGGGTGGTGACGATGATTATTTGGATCCCCCCTGGTGGGGGATTGGGGGTAGTGAACCCCAAGCTAAAAATAGATGTCAAATTTCCTTGTAAAATGTTGTAATTTTGTATAATCTGGGTCATTCATTAGGCGAAGATATGACGGTAGAAGTTATGTTTAATTTAGTGTTTTTTTCCTAGAAGGAAACCCCTCGCTATATATGAGGGAATTGTATTGCATCTATGTAGCTCTATATTCTGAGTGAGAAAGAGAGAGGAGATTGTGTGAGAGAAAAAAGGGAATTACAATGGATTTGTTGTAGCTTGTATCTCTTCACTTTGCTAGATAATATAAAAGGAAGGATTGGCTGTTTCTCCATGGACATAACCCAAATTGGGTGAACCACGTATATATGTGTGTCTCTTGTTTTGTGTGTTTGTATTTCTGCAATATATTTTATGTATTCCATTGCTCTGTAATATATAATTTTCTAACAATAGAAAATAAAAATAAAAACATTACATCTACAATACTATTATTTCCATAAACGAGAAACAATAAACAGGACACTGGATGTGATGGTTGCATTTCAAATATCTCTCAACACCGTGATGGAATGAATTCTTGAAGAAGTAAATACAAAAAGGTCACATGTATTCTTTCATATCTATGCTTACAAACTTTGATCTATCTATCAGGATTTCACTCAAGATTTTCACAATGCCTTAATAAACACTAAATGTACATAAAAACAAGAATTAGTGTGAAGGAATGTTTAGTATATGCTATATTTATTATATTGTGATTGCAATTAAAACTAACAAATCCACCTAAAGTATCGTTGGTGAGTGTTGATAGGTATCAACAGCAGAAGTTAAATCAGTTCCATCTAGGGAATGGATGGTGAAGTCTCTGGGCGTGGACCAACTCCAGCTCCATTATACTTCTCGGCGTGGATTTTCTCAACTACTTGGCCAAGCTTGACCATGTCCTTGCGCTTTGGGACAACCATACAATGGCCGAAATAGTTAGCAGTTCCTTCTTCCTCTTGTTGGAATAGTTGGCACTTCGTCTTAAGAACACATCTGTGGAATGGGTTGTAGGATAATAGTTAACAATAAGATGAATTCATTGTTGAATGTTGGGGACTCAAAAGGAAGACAATGATTTGATGTATCCCACTATTTAATCATGTATGTCCCATCCAATTCCATAATAATACACATATCAATGTAACAAGCCTTTGGCTCCCTCCCATTCCATCTTTCTCCTTTTTCTATGCAAGAAGTCTTTGTTAATTTTACCATTGTAAAATAAACTAAAATAAAGGTCTATGCTCCCGCCTTATGGTGTTTCTTTGCGACATATGGTGGAACTGCTAGTTAACAAAATATCATATGAACAAGTTTCATTTGAAATGAGTTTTGGTTTTTTCGGCACGTGATATCGAAAATACATGGCTCTAGTCCATGGTATTGTACATACCCTATTTATAGATTAAGAAACTCCATAATAAAGTGGATCTAAATCTTCATGGATAAAAATCTTTTTCCATTCTTTCTTAAATGAATATATGTTCATCTTATAATCATAATGATAATAATAATAATGTTAATTTCATAAAATTTGAAATTTTAGCAACCTATGATGTATGATGAAGTAAATGTTTTGGTCTTTATTATGGATTGATAATTACTAACATTCACTAACCATTTAATTTATATAATTGTGCTAGTATGTAAATTTCTATTCAAAATGTGTTATTTTTTTTTAATATTGATAATTTAAATAAATTTTAAATATTTTAAAGCTACTTTAATACTAAAGGTTTTAAATATTTGAAAATACATTTTATAGTGAATTACTCGTGTGTTTACCTCTTTTTGCTAATCATATGGGGAGTGAGATAATTTATCTTATTTTGGTTATTGGGTTTGTGTGTTTAGTATAGAGTTTTCTCTTCAAAATAACATGCACACTTTACTTTGTATGGTTTGAAGTGTAGAAACAATTTTCATTGTTTTTTTCTTATTGCTTCGCCTTGCTCTTTTATTTGTTGTTGCAATTTTAGATATATTTTCTTAGTTTATTTATAATTTTTATACAATATTGAACAACTAAAAGTTTATCCTAGGAGACTAGAAAAAAAATTCATAGTTAAAAGAATGTATTCCTTAGACGAAACTATTCTCCAAATTTGCATCCTTGTATTTTCCAAACAACTAACACACGTTTCAAGGCATGGGACAATGAGCAAGTATTTCTGGTACCAAAACATGTTCTTAATACAGGCTCAGTTGAAAGGATGTTGGTAGGAGGACTGTCATCACAACAAGCGACATCAACACAAATATCATTAGCAAGGGAACATATTTAGGTATTTTCCTCTTAATAAATCTTCCTTTGTCCCTAAATCATAAATGGAGAAAGAACCTAGGAGTTTTGAAAATGTGGTAAGAAAGAAAAAATCCAGGAAAAAGCCCTCCTTGGATGTTGATTTCATTGGAAAATATCATGTAATTGAAATGAAATGTTATCCAAGAAGATGGTGGAAAAATTAAGCAAGGTTACCAATAATCCTAAGGAGTAATCCCACTAGTTATAAGAAACATGGGAAAGAATGATATAATGAATGAAGTGAAGAAACAATAATGGTGGAGACAATAAAGACACATAAATGGATTAAGACGTTAGGGACCTAACAAACTTAGAGGAATGTGAAGATATGGAGCTTAGCAAGCTTGATTCACAATATTTAGTATTAGAATGGGATGGGAAATAGACTGAGTCAATATTGAATCAATAAATTTAAATTTTGACAAAAGCCTTGATAAAAAAAGGATAATTTTAGGAATAAAAATTATAATGTAAGCATCACTAGTCTATCTCTTTAGCAGTTGAAACTAAAACACTAAAATAATGATAAAAATAGGAAAATAGAATAAAAGGTTGTATAAAGAAGAACTAAGAAACTTCTACAAGAGTTGAGAGAAATGCCAGTCAATTTAAGAATAATGGCATTGATGATGAACATGTTCCACCCCACCCGCTCAAATGCCCAAAGAATATACAATCATAAATTATCAGACGAATGAATGAAAAAAACAAATATTTATTAAAAATAAAATTCTGAAAGAAAAGCCAACTATGGCTATTCTATAGGAAACAAAGTGCTCATTTGATATGCTGTCTAAAATTGATACTACTTGTTCAATAAACTATAGCTCAATAATATTAGATGTACATGAGGCATCAAGGGGAATTACTTTATTATACATCCACCATGAGATTATGCTTTCAAACACTTTTTCCACTCAAAGATTTGTCACAGTAAAGTATCAACTAATATGGTTGACATAAATGGGCTTCATTTCCATTGTTTATGGACCCAATCTAACTAGGAATATATGTTTTTCTTTTTTCACAGTATTCAACCCATCCCTTATATTATAGGACATGGTTACCCATTTGTGGAACAATATTTATGGTTGAATCCTTGGATGAAAATAGGGGAGGTTGATACGGATCTCGGCGTCTAAGATTTAGAAACCATAAATGCTTACAAAGAGTAGGAGAGAGAAAATACAAATATGCTTTGAAACAATTCTTATAAAAACTTTAAATAGAAAATACACACAATAAATACGTAACAATATGTGAAAATAAAATAATTCTTTATTAAATGGAGAAATCATTTATCCTACATTTTGAAGGACATATTTGTCCTTTTACAAGGTGACGCCCATTATTTATGGTATTCTAGGTGCCTTCTTGAGTTACAACTTACAATACCATGGGTAAATACCATGTGTGGATACTACTTTCCATTAGGATCAAGTTTTTTCCCTTAGGAAGAAATGGTTCCCATTGTGTCAAGTTCCCTTGTGAGAAGCTTTTGTTTAATATGAGCCAATGAATATAAGGGTTTTGCGTGGTTGACCCATAATCATGGTGAGAAAAGGTCAAAGGATATAGTATCCTATAATGCTTATGGGCTAACTTTGATATTGATAGTGTCTAGCCTAGAAAATGAACATCAATGGAAAGGGTGTTTTGTAGTTGATCCATAAACATTGGTTTGTAGGTGACCCACAACTGTCACAAATGAAGGTCAAGAGGTATTGATACCCCATGACACTTGTGGGCCAACTCTGATACAAATAGTGTATGGATAGGCCCTAGATGGTAAAATCTCCATTGACATGGGTCTATGATGGAAGTTTCCCCTAGAAGGTTATAGTTAGAAATGTCTTCATCTTGTTGTGTATGATGTCAAAAGTTTTCACCCAACTAGTACCAATGACAAAATCCTTCTGTTGGAGGGGGTCAAGAATGATAATCTTCCATTGGAATGGGCTACAAAAAAAATATTCCATTGAGAAGGGACAATATCGTAAGTATTCGATTGGAAAAGGATTTGGAAATGGAAAACCTTTGAAATCTTACATAGGTGAGGGGTTTGGAAACATCAAAAATATTCCAATGGAATTCTTAGTGTTGTGCGTAGAGATCCAAAATATTCCACTCATTTTGGATGTGATTTGAAAGTTGACCTAAAATATTCAACATGTATTAGCTACAGTATGAAGAAATAAGAGGCTCTTCACTCTCGGATCTCATGGATAGGCAGTGGGCAACACATCATTGGTAGAATATATACATGAACCAAATGCATGGATCATTTTCTGGAACCCTGCCACATGACATCCATAACTTTCATTACCCCTATTATGGAGCACAAACTCACCATGCACTATGGCCAGCATTTTTTGTTTTGTGAACATGTATTTCTATGAAAGAATTTTAACCTCTTGAAACATGTGGGTGGTGGCTAAAATCTTGGATGGTATGATATGAAATATAATGAATCCATTCACACCATTTCCTATGACATTCATGGAGACTATGACGTCACTCATGTTGATGTAATTGTAACCTTAAAAGCTATAAATCCTTGGATTTTATATTCTTGAGAGGTGAGAGAGGGACCCTGTGCTTAGCATAGTGGTCACCCTTTTGCCAGGTATCTTGGCAAGAAAAGGGCCAGTTTGAATGTTGGGGAGAACCATGAGCACTCTAGAGGCTTGACAGGTAGTGAGCCAAGCATAGGCCCTATCCATGGTATCCTCCACATCATTATAATGTTCAACATTGTAGTCTAGGGTGTGGGGAATGATTAGAAAATAGAAGAAAATCCTAGATTATTTGTGCATCTTCTCCTCCCAAGCATATGTTACGTATCCATCCTTAATTTATGCATGGCTATAATCTCTCGATTCTTGGTGGGTGAGGTAGTATTTCACGGTGGAATCAATAAAGGAAACAACATAATGAGGTTTATTGAGGTCTTTGAGCATGTACCATTGCTTCTTGGGAGAACCATCTTTAAGAAATATGTAGGCTTGTAGCTTGGCCATGAGGCCATGGCTCCACCAGATTAGAACCTAGACTAGTGTTTTTTTCTTACAAAAAAACTTATGCAATCCATTCTTTCCATTATCGAAGGGCACATAAAGATTAACATCAATTCCAATCTACAATTACTCCACCACATATCTTGTTTGGGGCATGTCATCATTATGTTACTCCATCTTAGAGCTTCCTACAACCCTTCTAATGACAACCAGAACCATGGGGTTTGATCCTTTTCCCCTTACTGATGATTTGAGGAAATAAAAGGCACAACCCTCGCCAAGGAGAAAATTTAATCTTCCATCTAAATAATAACTAGAATCTCATAGCAATGGCTTAGACATACATTTATTATATCAACTTGGCTCTCATACCACATATCTAGATCATAGGGGCTATGATCTAGGAACAATCAATAATGAAAGAGAGTAGGAGAGAAAGAATATAAATATGCCATGCAACTATTCTTAGAAAAACCTTGAACAAAAAATACACACACTGAATACCTAACAATATATGAAAAGAATATAATTCTTTATTATATGGATAAATCATTTACCCTACAATGTGAAGGAACCATCTGTCATTTACCAAGTGAGGCTTTTTATTTATAGTATTCTCATTGGATTCTTGAGTTATAATAGCATAGGTGGATACTGTGGACGGATACCATGGGTGGATTCCACTTTCTATTCAAATCATAGGTATGAGATGACCAGATGTAGATTTGTGGTTTTTTGAAGTCAGTAATTGAAGCCAAATTTTAGTTGAATTAGAAACATCCAATGAAACTCACACCCAAGACAATAGAAGAGGGGTCCTTCATCACGTAAGCTCTAAATTAGATGAATTTCCTTTTCAGAATATTTAATGATCATAGGGCCAATAAGTTTCTTGGAAGCATGGGCTTGAATCATTGACCAATAAGTTTGAAACTAGATTAGACATGAATCCAAAAAATGATCGATTTAATTT
>Ga0213498_10000066_pt1 | contig 10708 bp, 5 predicted proteins | sample Lodgepole_Yose_4_FD_150981 | JGI IMG/M metagenome (GOLD analysis project Ga0213498, IMG submission 150981) | Leaf-associated microbial communities from Pinus contorta in Yosemite National Park, California, United States - Lodgepole_Yose_4 | ecosystem: Host-associated > Plants > Phyllosphere >...
ATGGTGAGCCCCTACCGGTCCTCTCCTTGACAGTCGAGCCCCTACCGGTCCTCACCATCGGAATAGTGAGTGGCTCCGCCCCTAAGAAGTAAGGGCCCTTGCCCCTCCTATTTCTTCTCTGGCGGCTTCGCACCTTGCTCAGGCCTTGCCTTGTAGGGTGGCCTCACTTTGAAGGGGGCGAAGGCCGACCAAATGATAGACCAAATGAGAAGGGGAGAAAGCTCAGGCCCCCTGATATATTGAAAAGGGAGCAATAGATGCCAGGCCTGAGATATCGACCGACTTGAACCTTGATATACTCTTGGGACTTCCAGCCTGGTATGATCAATTGTTCCATTGGCTCTTGCTCGAAAAACCTACTCTTATATATGTCATTTCGACCAGTGATTCCAGTCATGAATTATATACGTAATTACGTCATTCATTGGTGACTTCGAGACCAGAGATAGTGACATTCATTATATATGTCATTATGCCATCGCCGGATGAATGAGGGAGAAGCATATATGGGTATATGTCATTACGCTTTAAGGCTCAACCATATGCCCCACCACCCCATAAGCATCAAGGACCGGCAGGGGCTCGACTGTTAGCCCCCCCACCCAATAAGTCAATTGAAATTTGAAACCCGCTACAGTAAAGGGAAAGCGCTATCTCTCTTTCCTTGGCCCGCTACAGGCGGGAACAAAAGCAAGCGATAATAGGCCGGAAAAAGCCTTTCAAATAGTACGGAACACAAGCTATCTCTCCCCCGCCCCCAAAGCCTGACCCGCCTCCGGACTATTTGTGGGGGTGGATAGGGGAATCTCTTTCCGGAGGGATGGGGGGCGTGGAGAAGTAAGAACAGAATAACCTACCTCGGTATAAGCATCTTTTTTACCATCATAGTGGGGAAGGAAGCATTTGCCCCTGTTGCCTTTTAGCCATATAAAAGGGCATACCATAGAAAGAAAGCATGGATAAAAGAGACTTAGGACGTAGGGAGCACACATCGAACTAATACTGAGTCAAATAGAAAGTAGGATCTGGGCGAGACGATGACTCTCAAACAGGAATTGAATAAGTGAAGACGACAGGGATGGGGGAAAAGGTAACAGGAAAAAGACCAGTTCCCTACCTATGTTATTATTATCCATCCCGAAGTGGGGCCATTTCCTACAGGATATATAAGTCTCAAGGGTAGGAACAGTACTATCACCATCCGAGCCAGTCCCGGATTGAAAGCCCTTGCCCTGTACCTATAAGTTCAAGTAACAGATCTGGTTGCCCTGGTCCCATAGCCCGCTACTTCCCTTTGTACGGCTCCAGATTCACCACCATCACTTACAGCATATCCAGGCGCAGATAAAGATCCATATGCATATCCTACAAGGACATATCCTGTCCCGGTTCCAGGTGTGGTTGAAGTTCGATTGCCAGTTTGAGATCCTCTCGTTTAAGAGGCAAAGCTACCATCGGCAGAGGTCAAAGTAAAGGCATAACCCCTAATAAGTAGAGTATATATGGTGGTAAAAATATGTAATGGTCAAATGCTTTCACTCGACCATTAACGGAACCTGGAACGGATTGTTCTAAGGATGCTTCAACGGGTTATGAAACGGGCTATGGTCTTGGAATCAAGCGAAGGGAAGCCTTTGTCCCTACGGGGGAACCCCTTGCTTTCCTAACGTCAAGCAAGCCCCTGCCGGTCCTTGCCCCGTAGACCTTTGCCTTTGGTACCGAAGGCAGCAGCAAGAACAGAGGTCAAGAAAGCATAAACAGAGGCGGTTGCGAAAGCAGATCCAAATATTGTTCGAACGGATCCATTTGCAGTTCCAGCTCCTTGGCCAGTGAGAACCCTTTTTCCAGCATAAGCTAGAGCTCCTCCTAGAAGTGGTGGTGTTCTGCCATTGCCTGTACTTTATAGGAGCTATCTTTAACAACTCCCCAAACGTATCCATCAGCGTATACCAAACATACGTCAGTCAGTCTCATCTTGCCATCCATCACCACCTGCCATTCTGCCCCGATCAAACCCAGGGCCCACCCGTACAAATAACACACGTCCATGGTAAGTCAAAGGCCCAGTTCCTATCTATCGGGAAGTAAAAACCACCCGCCTAATAACCATAAGAGGTGGCTACAGAGGCCGAAGCTAGAGAGGTTGCATATCCAGTTTACCGAGTGAAGGCATAAGGAGGGGCGGGGCGGTTAACCCACCACCGCAGAGACAGGGACAGATACAGAGGTAGGAGCGGATTCACCTAAAATTGCTTAAACCTGGTAAACGACGAATTCTCGGTCTATCCTATACCTGTAGTGTGCGTGCTCATGATCACGCCTGCAGCTTCTGCCTCTCCATATGCTTCAATTGATGTTTGGGCTGGGCCAACTACTGAGTAAACCGGTTATGAAACTGGATCATCCGTAGAGGGATCTGGATCTTTACGAGGTGGTGGCCTTAGAACTGAACCTTAAGTAGGTAGGTCCATCCGTATATGCATATGGCCTTGGAATGGGATAAACTCCAATTGGTTATTCGACTGGAAATGGAACCTCCAACTCCGCCTTTGCTCCCTTTACGAGATCCACTGATTCTAGTTCAATGGATTATTAGTAAACCGCAGCTTCAACGAGTTGAAAAAGATCAATCGCTTCCGAGTAAACTAAGTCCATGGGCTCTCCAACAGGTTATGCATCTTGATATCTAACAGGGGAACGAATTGCCTATGCCTATTCTGCCTTTGCCCCCGCTACTGGGTCTTCAATTGATGGATCAACCGAAGAAACTGGGTAAAGTCCATAAACTCGGGCAACTGAATCTACATATGGATCTTAGTAAACAAGAGAAACTGCGAGTGGTGCTGCTTCAACGGGTTATGAATCCACCCCGGCCATGCTTGTCTTTGCCTCTGATGCTAGTGGTGGTTTTTTACCAATGGGTTAATCTGAAACTACCGGGACTGGTTCTCGATCGCTATACTTAACTGGATCAATGACTGGAACTGGACAAGGTGATGCTGGTGGATCTGCTACTGGGTCATCCTATGCTTCTGGATAAACAAGTGGATCGGCCTCTCGAACGGGCTCTGCCTTTGTCTCCATCTCTTCCTTCGCCTTCACTGCTTCTTTCTCCGTTGCCTATGTCTTCGCCTTTGCTCCCTTTGCTGCTGGTGATGGTTCGCCCCGGTAAACAAGCGTGGGATCAGGATATGAAACTACTGGGATTGGATCAAGATCAACTTTTACGTAGCGAGCTGGCATTAGTCAAGGCGTACTCGCATTAATCTTATTCTCATACTCCTTCTTCTTATTCTTGCTGTTTTCTGGCTTAGCCTTGTCCCTGGTTCCGCTTTGGGTAAGATTGTCAAACTGCCCCTGGAGTTATTGAGTCCTCAATCTCTGGAAGCTATTAGAGACGTATTGGGTGAGTACGTCTGTATTAGTGATGCCACCAGGGCCAAGGCGGCCACTACATTTGCTCGCCTCTGCATATGCGAAGATATAAGTAAAGGGATTCCCAATCAAATAGTCCTGAGATATGGCGACCGTTGTTGGACTTAGATTGTGGATTATGAGCATATTGTCTTTCAGTGTAGGGTCTTCTTTTCACATGGGCACCTGTCGGCTTCCTATCCAAAAGCAAAGGGCCTAAAGCAATCAAATTGGCGTAACAAAGTGAAAATATACCCAGAAAACCTTCAGAGTCTTTCCAATAGAATTAGGCGTGACCAATGGTTGCCCGCCCCGATTCAATGCTATGTAAGCCCACCTGCCTACTCAAAGGACAGCACGGATAGTGAAATGCGCTACCCCTGGTTGGGCAAGGCAATCTACGAGATAGACCCTATAGATATGATAGCATTACGTTGTTTCACCTGGGTCTTAGGTTCTCTATTACGCCCTGTTCCTGCAACACGAATAGACCTAACTTTGCTTATTACTATAATGGTCTAAATGATCCTGCTACTCGAATTGGTGCTACTTAAACCCCAGATACTAGTGATGAATTTAGACAGCCAGCATTCATTGCCAGGATATGCCAAAACAGCATTGCTAGGAAAGGAAAGGCACTTTAGATGCTTACTTGCTTTACCTTTTGTTTATCTACTCTACCAACCCTGTTCTCTTTACCAACCTTGCATAGGCAGGCTCACTGACCTGAACTTTGAGCATTGTATGCGCTTCCAAACCACCACTTGCTTGAGCAATGCTTTGTGGGTACAGCAAGCACTTAGAACCTTGACTATTTCTCTTTCTATGCCTACTTTATTACTTTCTGTTGCACAGGAACCACGTGATTAATCAAGTAGGCTTCAAAAGTACGAAAATTGAAGTGCCTACCTCCCGTGAACAACGGCTTCTAAGTGAACGGCTTCTTTGATTCTTTGAACGGCTTCTATGTGCAGTGAACAGCACGGCGGGACTAGGTGCAACACAGATAGAAGAGGAGACCTGGCAGGGTCTAGATGTTAGAATACGAGTTACCAAGAGACAAGGACGCTGGCGCTCTATTAACGGAACAATGAAAATAGGCACGCTGGCGCTATGAAATAGTTGTTGGATTATACCTTCTCTCTTTATTATACGGAAATACTGCCACAAAAAAAGAAAGACAGGCACCCTTAACTAAATAAGTAGGGGGCGAAATAATGGATTATATCATATATAATGGCGATGGTGCGAAATAGACACAAAGGTATAGCTGTGGAAAATAGATATTGCTTTGGAGATCTCCCTCAATTTCATCTAATGCCTTATATATGAGATTACACCATAATGCGCCATGCGCTTGTACTTTCATTACTGTATTTTATACGCTATTAAGAAGTATAATCACTAGTAAGTGTATGAACTAAGCTATGTGTGTCTTCATGTGGGGCTATGTGTGTCTGGTAGGGTGGTGCTATGTAGCGATGTAGAGGTCTAGGTGTAGAGCCCTTGCGTCTAGGTCGAGGTATGGCTGCTATGACGGGAAATGACCAGCTATGTATGTCTGGCGAATGATTTTGAATGGTGCAACGTATGTAATTGCATGATAATTCCCTCCATCCATCCCTCCATACGGTGTATCGGCTAGCGCTCTCCTCAATGTGCATCCTGTGTCTCGGCAATGTGGTACTAGAATTGTTCTCCATGGGCATCAATGGGTAAATCGGTGCCTAACCTCCCTGCATCCTGGGGATGACTTCCTTCCTCCCATCAATTGCTCCTAACAATTGCTCCTCAATCAGATATCTGTGCCCCTCAATCTAACCTTCCTCCCTCCCTACAAGTGCTCCTCCTTCCTCGTGTCTATTCTCTGTGCCACTCAATTGAATGATTATCGGCCTCCATGCCTATTCCGTTGGTGAATGAGTATCTCGATCAATTGCTCCCTCAATCAAAGTGCTCCCCCATCGTGTCTCTGTGCCCCTCTCCAGTGACTAGGGAGTCTCGGCCGACAGGAAGGTGGGTAACGGAGGATCTTTCTCTCGTCGTCAGTTGTAAACGGGGATGGTATTTGAACGTCTCCTCTTAACCTGTCCTGGTTGAATGGACTCTACCTAACCTACTGTATGACGACTCGTATATAACCAAGCTGTTGTAAACCTAGCTCTATTGCTCTACCTTTCTTTGCTGACACCACCTCGTCTGTTGAGAACATGTTTCACTTCTCTGCGATAAGGCCTTCCTTCTCTCATCTGGTGGGAACTTGGAATGGGTGGTGTAGTTTGGGAAATGGGTGCACCTTACACCGGTAGATAATCCGTCCCCCCTGTCCGCATCTTTAGGTCAGCATCATAATATTCAGTTCCCTCTGGCCATGGAACTCAATCAATCATTTCGTCTTTCTCCTTTCTCACTGTAACAAACAACCTTTACCTGTTCTCGAGGAATATGGGAAGAACTATAACCCAATAAGTAAGGGTCAACAGGTAATACCTTGCTTCCTTCTGGGATGAGTATTCGTGTAAAGATAGGGTATGGGCTTGGTGAAATTGAATGGAATAAGTAATGGAGGGAAAGCAGGTCCGAGGGTGAAAGGTAAAAGTAAGCAATACAGTGGCTGGTCCAACACTCACTATCTAAGGGTCTGGTCCTCAATCAAACACTATGCGTAAGGGTCTGGTCCTCCATCCTACACTAGCGTAACGTAAGGGGGTTTTCACCTGAGGTCTGGGGCTTTCTTGGTCCTATGCTCGGGTTTAAGGTAAAAGCGGTAAAAGTGAAAAGGTAAGGGTAGGTGGTTGCTGGTCCTACAATGTCCTAGGGTATTAACGTATATAGAGTACAATAAGTAGCTGCCCCTAAGGAACCGTAATTCAGGCAGTGGGTGACGGAGATTGTGTGAAGGTGTTGTAGCTGGTCCTAAATGTCCTTTCGTATTCACGTATACAAGAAGGTATATGCCCCAAAGTCGTATTCACGTATACAAGAAGTCTATGCCCCATATGCCCCTAAGTAACGTAGGTAATTCAGGCATTGGGTGACGGATAACATAGGAGTGTATCTCCCTCCCCTCCTCTGGCCCTGTAACGAGGTGTTGCTAGCTAACCTAACCTCACCTCACCTAACTAAACAGATTGGGGGAATGCCTTTCTCGTCCCGGTTAAATAACCAAGGGTAAGGTAAACAATAATTGGACGCATGTGGTATGTGACCAACCCCCAAATAAGTAACTAAGGGTAAAAAGAAAGGTTCTACGTGTCCTTCCCTTCTGGGATGAGGATTCGCAGGATAGGTAGGGTAGCTTGGTGAAAGGTGAATTCCATCATTAATGGAGGGACAGCAGTTACGACGGTTCAAATAAAAGGTAAGCAATAAAGTAGGTGTCTGGTCCAACAATAGCTCCAGGGTCTGGTCCTCCATCCAACACCATCAACCAATAGCGTAAGTATAGGTCCAACGGTTGAAAGCAAAAGTAAGCAATACAGTGGCTTACTGACTGATAATGTGGTTGGTGTGCCTTACATACAAGAAAGTGCTGGTTGCTTTTTTATTCATGTGGTCCATGTTTGCTAGCGGGCGATCAATAATAGATAAAGCTGGATCGACGGTCAATGAGCAAGATCGACGAGTCGGGATTCCCATAGTCAAGGTAGGTGGATCGATTCGGGTTGGGTGGAATTAGAAAACCAGTCTTTATTCTTTTCCTTTCCTTTGGGGTTGGAGTCACTTTGCCATATATATATATATAATACAAATTTGCTTTTCTTTCTCTGCCGGTTCTTCTTCCTTTGGAAGAGAATTCGGTTCCTCTTCCTCATCCTCACCTGCCTCTTCTTTTTCGCCCTCATAACCCACCCCTCGCTATGGTAAGGTTTATACCTACAACCGAGATATAAATTCCACCTGCTCCTAGGCCCACTGAGCAAGTGTTATGACGGATCAAGTTAGTTATAGACGGCCGTGTAGCCGGTGTAACGGATCAAGCCGTAGATGGCCAAGTGGGAAATTATATATCCTTCCCAATACTTCGGATCGTTAGATTGGTTCGCCTCGGCTGGGGTTTATGACCAATGGGATGGGGTACATCTTTGGGGTAACTAAACCGGAATAAAACCTACGGAGAATAGTTCCGGAAAAGCACTTAACTGATGGATGGCTCCTTCTTTCAGTCTGTACGTCACAGATAGATTCCAAATCCGTAAATGGGCTCAATTAGCTCAGCTCCTTCGTTCCTTTCCTTTCGGTCAGTTCGCTTGCTTCCTTTCTTTTGGTCAAAGCAACTACTCGACAGCAGGAAGTAGTTCTCGCTGAATCCGTTTCTATTCCCTCGAGTTCCTACTTCCGGGTATCGAGATCAGAGGCAGTCGATGGAGCAGGCACTCGAGAGCAGGCAATCGAAGAGTCCGTCCGTAGAAAGAAAGACGCTCTTCGTTCTCCCTTTGAGGGGTTGGGGGTGGGAGCCGAAGGAATAGGAAGTGCGTAGAGAGAAAGAATTAGTCGTTCCGTTTTTGGAAGGCAAGGTTAGTAAGGCTGCTCTATTGTTAACTATTTACCCACCCACCCCAATCCCCGAAGGATGGCTCACCTGAGGTAGGAGGGTGAGGAAGGAATTGGGAATAAGGCTTATTTAGAAAAGGATATAAGAAGTAAGTTTTATATAAGAAGTAAGTTTTAGGCTTTTCCTTCTTGAGTCTTTATTTCCCCGGTTCATTCAATTATTCATTCCCACCCTTTGACTTACCGGATGATAAGCGAAAAAGCAGAAGTGAAAGGCAGTCATTGACTCTATACAGTGAGGTATCTCCTTACCATTTCTTTCCTAACTGAATGGGCTATCTTGACCATATCTGTCCTTCCCTCCACCTTGAGTATCCTTCCCCCCTAATTCCCCACCTCTTATACTATGAAGAGTCTCCTTCCCCATATCTGATCTCTCCTTCGCCTGCTTCCCTAGATAGTTGCTATAGAACTGTCCCACAGCAGTCATTAGGGTCTATTCCCCGCTTATTTCCTCCATACAGATGCTTTATTTACAGTTGGGATATTGTTCTAAGTAACGAACCCTATTATTTCTCTTAACGCTCTCCTCTATACAGTTAGAGATATCCTTACCATTTCTGTCCTTACTTGTATGGGCTATCTTGACCATATCTGCCCTAACTATAAGGGCTTTACTGCCTGGGTGGGTGAAACTATCTACTGGAGAGGATAGATTTCTTTATAAAGGCATCCATGTTCCTCGGTAGGTGCTGGGCTCGGCTATTCCTGCTATGCCTCTTGGCTGGCCAGACCGGCCGGCTATTTATCGCAGCGGGGTTATTGGCCCTACGGCCATTGCAAGCAAACTTAGCGAAGTATTACGGATCAAGCCTTAGCGTCTGCCCAACTGCACTAGTTACTATATCTGTCCAACTACACTAGCCCAACTGCACCGGTTACTCTATCTGCCCAAAAGAGTCTGAATATAACTCTTACTTTGTACTTATCGAGGTTCTGCCCCCATATATAAGTAAGTAAGGAAAGAGGTTCTCAATACTTTCTTACTTATGTATGTAATTACGCTCCGATCTTGAAAGAGATTGATTCTGACCGGAGTACCCTCCCAAGGCCAAGGGGATAAGTAGATCAACCGCCCTGCCTACCCACCCACTAAGTCTCGTCCTGCCTACCTACCTATCCTATATCGAACTGCCTATCCGTAGCGATCTGCCTACCTATCAGTATCGATCCGCCTACCTAAGGAAGGAAGGGGATAGTAGCGACCTGCCTACCTATCAGTATCGATCTGCCTACCTGCCTGTCAGATTCGAGGACCCTAAAGCGGGTATTGACTATTCCATACAAATCCCAAAAGAAAAAGACACTCCAACAGCAACTCTCAGAAGAAAACGATTCAAATTAGTGAATGAATTCCGATTACCAAGGTATTGGGTCGAGTCAATTCAGAAAATGGAATAGATAGGACATATGTAAATAGATAGATAGGAAATATGTAAATGGAATAGATAGATAGGACATATGTAAATAGATAGATAGGAGATCTGTATCCCAATCAATTCTGACATCTGGATAACTCTATTTTCTTTTTATTCGTCTTTCCTTGACTGTTACCCTTCATTCCTTCGATCATACCCGATAAGGTTATAAGTGCCTAGCAACAAAGGGTAATGAAAGGCAAGTGTTATCGAGGTGAATGCTGTCTCTCTCGAACGCCCATACAAGATGCTCTATGTGAACTGCCCGTACAATGTGCGTTTGGGGTATGGGTTGGGTAAGTGAGTAAGTGAAGGGTTCATAGATGCCGTACCCTCCTATTCCTGGCCTGGCTGAAGCAAGTGTTGTTGAGTTGGGCAGCACTCCACCATCTCCTAGAGTGGAAGGCAGTAAGGTCTGGTATAACAGGTGGTGGGACTAAAATGAAAGAGAAATAGGGCTCTTCCTTTCCTAGCCAGTGGGTTCAAATTCCTAAATAGTATTTGGCTGACCTAACCGGGTGAAGCTAGTTCGTCCCCCCAGCTCAATAGTGTTGCTACAACAAAGCATTCCTGGCTGAAGCAAGAGGTTGTTGGGGCATCCATCCCATCCAGCATTAGAATTGTGAAAAAGGGAACCCACCTATGAGCTACTCGACCATCCATCCAGCCAGCCATGTCTCTGAAGTTCTGGCAGCTGTTTAGAATCTATCCGGGGCAGTTATTCCAATGATCCCACCCACTTAGTCTTCCTGGCTTCAGCAATTGGTAAGGGCAGCCCTCCCTCCATGGACTAGGGTGATAAGGGAGTAATAAAGTAAGGGTAAGGTTGGATAATCCCGTCCTGTCCTGATAAGAGAAGGGTAATGAGATGGGTTGGTTAATAGCAGTACCGACTAAGCGATTCATTAATCAAGTAGTATAGAGGGCTAACAGGTATAGGTATTCAGGTGGGAGGTTATGTGGAACCAAGGTAGGGAGTTCTCCTCATAATGCCTCCCCTACCTACGTATTCCTGGCAGAAGAAATGGTGCCCGGGTTTATAAGGGATAAAGGCACTTCCCCTCCCTCCATATCCTAAGTAGGTTGAAGCATAAGATCTGGTAGAACAGGACCAACCTTTCCCTCTTACTCACTTACCCTACTTTGTGATGCCCAAACCTCGTGCTGAATGAATGCCTTGTGGGGTAGGCACTTTCAACTTGACTACTCTTTATATGCCTACTTGCTTTACTTTATTTCCGGCAGCAGCAACCAACTCAACTCACCACCTGGCGTACGTATTAACTCACCTTTAGAGACTAGCTCCATGACCTTCCTTATCG
>Ga0213498_10000069_pt1 | contig 10480 bp, 10 predicted proteins | sample Lodgepole_Yose_4_FD_150981 | JGI IMG/M metagenome (GOLD analysis project Ga0213498, IMG submission 150981) | Leaf-associated microbial communities from Pinus contorta in Yosemite National Park, California, United States - Lodgepole_Yose_4 | ecosystem: Host-associated > Plants > Phyllosphere >...
AGTGACTCGACTGATAAGGACCCTTTAGGGTGCGTAAGCACGCTCGACTAATAAGGAGAGGGGGCTCGACTGATAAGGACCTTTAGGTGCTCGACCCCAGGTTGACTTATTGGGTGGGCCAATAAGTAAACCCAAGAGGAGAGGTACGTTAGTGACTCGACTGATAAGGAGAGGGCTCGACCAGCGGGAGAGGAAATTGAGCTAAAGTTTTGGGAATACCTGGATAATGTAATCTCAGATCCCCAAGTACTTGCATTGCCAGATCCGGCTCGAGTGAGGGAGCAAAAAAGTAAATTGGTAGCTGAAGGTCCTATGGATGGGCATTCAATTGATGAGAAACCAGCATCAACCTAAGGAGCTATAGAATTGACACTTTGGTTCTAAGTCAAGCTAGGTCTGAAACTACAAAGTAAAGATATAATGGCTATGCAGGGGGTCTAACGATTGGCATTCTAGGACCTCTCCACACAGATAGAAGAGCGAATTCCCCACCCCCCCATATTGCTATGCTGCAATGCCTGTGCACGCAATTCAGCCTTGATAAGCTCAGAATCATAAATTGTTGAGGGTGGGGTGAAACAAAGCCACTGCACAGTGTTTGCTTTCTAAACACTCTCCAGTCGGTGATGCTCTCCACCATCTTCCATCTTAACACGCCGGGCAGCGGGTTTCACCACCCGAGACCTACTAAGTACCCTTTAAAGGATATATAAAACAGAGCCTTTTGAAGGATGACCCGGCTCCATTGCCGATTGAAATATTTTCTACTTATCGTATACACTGTCATTTAGCTTCAACTCCATCATGTGCGCATACAGCTGCACACATAGATGAGGTGCAAGGTGTGAAGCATACACACCAACAAGTTCTTCACGCCTCCTAAGAAAAGAAATATTGTAGACATATTAAGTATCAGATCAAGAACAATCTGAATCTTATCCTTAGCATCTTCTTATAAATTGTCATTAGAAGGGCTAGCAACACCAAGACCAGATGTGCCCCAAATCGGATCATTTGTGGATGACCATGAGGCCTGGAGACATTGTTATCATTTGGTGGAGCAATCCATGCCCATAGCAGGTCCAAAAGATGCGCCAGATCCCCTAACATAAGAGCTATCTGAATTTGTCGATGTTGCTCTTTGCATCCTCGACATACTGCCTCATGAACTAGATCCCCTGAATGAAGCTTATGAAATAGTGCGTTAAGATCACGAGGTTGTTTGTAAATGACTTGTGGTGGCCACATATCAGGTATTAATAAGCCTGGCATATTGGAATCACCTATTGGGTTGGGTCATTCCTATCCAATTTGGATTGCTGGATACTGCTCCAAATCGACTTGAATGTCAAGCCATGACTTAACCATAGCCCAACATGCTGACTCCCAATCCAAATAGGCAACAACCGTTTCAAATTGCTACACTGAGCAGCAAAGAGAGCTGCCTCATATCTTAAGCTTCTTGTTCAGCCATTTGTTCAGAAGCACAAAATGAAGCCCATTTCCATAGCCTTAGTTGGTAACTCAACCCACTTGAAAGTGAAATGGCTTGTCATTGTATGTTTAGTGGATCGTAATGCTTCTACTGAAGGACAAGGATCAAAGCCCATATAAAGTACCTGCCTTCCAAGCCAAGCCAGCAGAACGACAAAGCTCACATGCCTCTCTTAGCCTTCCCGCTCCGATGTTATAAGAACCCAAACATCTTCCAATAAGGCTTGTTATTGTTTCTGGTCTTCTGGATGAAGTCTAGTTTGTTCACATGTCAGAGCATCAAAGTCCAAGTGACAAACAAGCGTGGAATTGCTAACCCTTTGATTTCCTCAATAGTATTTCTGTTTGACGCCAAAACCTTGCTTGTGGAGGTAATAACCAGATACCATCCTTTTTCCTGCTTGTCTGAATCAATAGGTTTCGATGCAAGACCTGAAAGCAATTGGAGAATCCGAAGACACAATTGAGCAGTGACATCCGTAATAACAAAAGAAAATGCCTCCTGTTGTGAGGTTGATGGTGACACAAGGATATATGTAATCAGCACCTTTTCAAAACAAATACCAAAGAAGTGACCATGTTGCAGATTCAGAAAAGCACATTGGAGCAGTCTGAGCATCAAACGATCTTCAAGAACTCTATGCCTGCCAGTAGCCTCCTTTCTAACAAGCTCCGAGACCCAAGTCTTTTCAAAATGCAACTTGAAAGAAACTCAGCGATTGATTGAGGGAAGGATACCCTCACCATATGAATAGTGAGTGAAGTGTGTGTAAAGTGCGGTTCAGTGTAAGAGTGTAGAGAGTCGGTATAAGGCTGGACCCAGAGCATTGTTCGTTATTACACGCAATATGTATGAATGAATCGATGCGGGAGAAGGCTCGACATACATAAGGAGAGAGGAGGTTTAGGGGGAGTGAGAAATGGAGGGAGGAAGGTTTACGCGCCCTCTACCTGCCTGCATCCCGAAGGTCGCGTTATTACTTGCATTCATATATATATGTAAGAGGCGCTTTGATGAGCCTATAGGGAGGGAAGCACTGCTTAACCCGACCGAATGCGGAGGGAGTAAGAGTAGGCGGCTCATCATTCATAAAGATTTCCCATAAGCCAGGACCTTTCTATCTCTCCGGTCAAAAGCTGGCAATTCAGTTGCTTACTCCCCTGCCTTTGGTCTAGCCGGCTCTGCTCCTGCTGTTGGTGGATCGACTGAAATTGCTTTTGAATCTCACAAGGTCTCCTTTCCCCCGGAGGGTAAAGCAATCAAATCGTTGGCCTTATTAATAATTACTCATAAGGCAAGGATAGATCCACTATGAAGGGACAGCTAACAGTCCTTAAAGAACCCGTAAGGCGCCTTTCAAGGCTATCTTCTTTCTGTGTCTAGTGTCCCTATTCTCTGTCTTGCCGGGAAGGAAGGCAATAAGGTCTATCCCTCTGGTTTAGATCTTACCTACCTCTGACACCCTGATATGTCAGGTAAGTTGATAAGGTCTCTCCTTGTGGTCGATAACTCCTATTTCTCTTTCCCGTAAGGCATAGAAGAAATAGCCAATCTCCTGCTTCAAGAGACGGAAGGGAAGCTCGGATCAATAACGCCCAGGGTCCGAAAAAGCGAATACACAATTATGTCCATTTCTAAGCTTATTCTTTCGAGCCCTGTACGGAGGATCTTTCTGGCCGAAGGTAATATAAGGCGTATAGTGGATACGAAGAAGTGTTATGTGTGTTAGTTGTTGGTAAGTATGTTGAGTAGTAGTATGTTGATCCATCTGGTGCTTCTGCTTCTAAGATCAATTCATGTGTTGGGCAGCACTCCATGCTATGCTCCTAGGGTTCCGGTATAAAGAGTCTGAGTGCCGTACCCTACAGCTATTCCTTGTCTATTTTTGAGGCTGACTGAATGGGTAAGGTACTCCCTCGTCCTAGGTAACGGTATAAATCTAAGGGGTAAGGCAATCATCCATCCAATCCATCTGGTGCTTATATTCTAAAAGAAGGTAAGTAAAAGTACCAACTCACTACGTGCATTTCTGGTCTAGGGTGAGCTTGCCGAACTCTCGACTAAAGGCCGCCATCGCTCCAGATCTCCTTTACAAGTTCGTGCAGGTAAAGCCCTTTAAATGGTAAACCAAGCCAAGCAAGCCAAGCCAAGGGTTTCATAGCATGTCATCCTCCTCTACGTTTGTTTAAGGTCTAAAGACTAGGTTGTGATCATCCCTCCACTCACTCCACGCTCCCCTAGGTTTATCTCAGGCAATAAGAAAAGGTTAGGTTAGCCGGTCTAATCCCGATAACCCGATAATATCAGGTATAGTGCAGTAGCCATGAAGCAATTAAATAAAGCCGGTATAGTCCTAGTCTAGTTATTGCAGGTGGGTGGGTTGTAAAGTAAGGCATATAGATGACGTCCCCTATTTTTCTTATTTCCTGGCTTCATAAGAGGTTGGGCAACACTCCCATCCCACCCCACTCCATGGGTTGTTGGGTGAAAGGCAATAAAAGGTTCATAGATGCAATACCTCCTACCTAAGATTCCTAAAGGCAAGAAGGCGAGTGTGATAAAGCATCTCCTAGCAGTCTGAAGCTCGTCCCCCCATAATATAATAAGGTTGCTCTGTTATAATGGACCATAATCCAAGTCATCCGGCAGTTCCACGATCTAAGCTAAAGGTAAAGCACCACCCCACCCTATCTTATGTGAGCTACTCACCCATCCCTCCCATCCAGGTTATTCTATAGCAGTTTGTCCTAAGCGCTCTTCATAAGTGTGAGCGCCATCTCCTAGCGATGTAGTCTTAAGTCCGTGACCAACGCTTTTCTATTTGAAGCCTGTACAGCTATTTCTATTTCTATGTCAAGCTCTTTCCATCCTTCCATCCTTCCATCTGTCCGATGCGCTGTAAGTCTAAGTAAGCTTCACTGGGGTATTTCACTCTGTGTTTTCTTTAGGGTGAGGAAACGAACTCTCGACCAGGGGGAGAGGTAACTCGCTCACTCCGTGCCTGAATTCCCTGCCCTGGGCCATTAGAAACTGGTCCCCCGATGTTGATCCTCGTCCGATAAGGGCAATAAATATATGACCACTTTGTCTCTGAAGCAATATATGGCAGCCATGCCGGTTTGTCTGTCTGGCAATTTGAAAAAGCTTCTGAGATGCCGCTCCGCTCCTCTATCAAACCTTCGTGTTAAGAGGGTTTTAGGCATAATAACCATCAAATTAGGTCTTTAAATTGCATTTGTCTGTATCCAAATAATGGATAAAATACATATATAATATAAGGGCCCCAGATCTAAAGCGGTGAGGATCGAAGAGAAGATCCTTATCTTTCCAGGTGGGTCCGGTCGATCCGAAAAGCCTTCGCCAAACGTGTATTTTATAAAGAAAATCTATGTGTTAACGGGGGTAGGCATATGAAATCTGGGTTCCCGAACTCTCAATTGTCTATAGGCAAATAGCTTATTTAATGCATGGTTGTTCCTTCCAATAAAGAAACCCGGGGGGCAGGATAACGAGGGAGCGGACGGCGAATTAGGTTAAATAAAGATATGTTTATGGATCAACTGGTATGATTAGGCATCCGGTATCTCAACGTGAATTTGAAGGGCCTACCAACTGGATAAGATATATTTATTTGACTGGCAGGAAATGAGATGTTACCTTTCATAGAAAGAGTAAATGAACTGAAAGGCCAATCACTCGTGCTATGAATCCTTCCTGTAAGGACGTTCTTCTTACCTGGATAGATTGATTCTCTTCTTGCCTGGATAGATTGTTGATCAAGGATATCGACACGCCGTCTCCTGGATAAGATATTTTGATTTGACTGGCTCGGGCTTTGTAACGAAGCATTGTAGTTATGTAACGAAGTTATCCTTGTAACGAAGCATTGTTTTTTTCTCATGACTCGTATCATTTCACTAGTTTATGGCTGCTTTCTCCGGACCTCCAGGACATGAAAAGGCTCGAATGGTACGATCCGTTTCCCCTGCCTGAATGAAAAGGGTGATCTCGTAGTTCTCTGTGAAGATCGTGGTTAGGTGCTCCATTTGGCTTCAAGCTAGAAGATAAAGGCGTTAAGAAAGGAACGTGCTGCTCGAATGGAATGAATGTATCATATCCGCCCGCAGGTGATATACAGTTGTCACAAAGGATGTATCAGCAGGTGGGTGCAGTTTTCACAAAGGTCGCTTCATTTTCATTCACTCACTGCCTGCCTAGCGAAATCCCATCCCGTTCCCGTTAGTACGTTGTTCCTCCGTACGATACACGCGTACGAGACGCGAATGAAACACATCTGGTAGAAATAACGATAGAATATAATCTTCGATGCCGAGCGTATTTAGGAAGGTCCGGAGGGTCTTGCGCTTCCGAGTGCAAGGAGATTCGGGACGTTAGGAAGGGACAGTGCCGAACTACCAAGAGTTATAACCTCTTGCTTCAGCCAGGCCAAAAATAGGAGGGTATGGCATCTATGAACCCTTTATACTTCCCTTACCTTTATTACGGCCTTTCCACACACACCACAACACCACTGGATACTACAAGGCTTAACCCTGGACCCGGGAATGCGCCAGATGACCGGGAAATGGCATTTACGGGGCGGTTGGGGGAGGGCTGACCTAACTTGAGGGTCACTTGGATCAGCTGACTGCCTAGCCTACCTAGCCTAAAGAGAATGGGTGGTGGGTGGTGGATGGAAGGATTTAGTTAAGACGCCCGGTCCAACCTTCGAAGCGTTGAAAGTGTAAGTGTATGGCATCGTTTTCGTGCCCCAATAACTTACTTATTATCTAGCAGTATACAGTAGAGTCTCTATAGGCAGGTACGCGTAGAGGTTGTAACGCAACTTAGAATGACGTACAAACTTCGCCAGAGTCGTTAGTGAAATTCGCCTTCCTGCCATTGAGACTGAACCAGGGAACAGAAGGGAATGGAGGTACCGGCTTCGCCTTCCTTCCATTCTTCATGAAAGCCCTTATCTCAAGCCCTTTCTTGCCAGCCCTTAACTTAAATAAGCTAACAGAGCGGGAATGCGGGATACAGTGCTGTCTTTCTAGATCCTTCCATCCCTTGCAAGCGATCCCAGCCTATTATTGGTGGGGTGAGCCCAGCAGTGTTGGTAGAGATTCCCTTCCTTGCCAGCGATTCCACATCCGCCTAGGTGGGTAAGCCCCTCAAAGTAAACAACAACCTCTGCAGTGCTGTCCAGTGGTTGTAGTCCAGTCCCGTGAACAACCACCTCTTTGACTCTGCCACCAGTGACCACCACCACCTCTGCTTCAGTCCAGTGCTTCAGTCCAGTGCGTCTTCTCCAGTGCTTAAGTCCAGTGGCTCTCTTCAGTCCAGTGGTTCCTCTCCTCTCCAGTGGTTATTATCCATTGCTTTCCAGTCCTTTCCCGTCCAGTGAAAAAACCACCTACCTCTCCCCATCAGTGGTAGCACGACCAGTGAAAATGCCCCATAAGTGGGATGTTCCCATAATCTCTCTAGTGCATTCAGTGTAAGCCCTTCTTTCCAACACATAAACATAAAGCAAGCGATCAATTTACTTTTTATTTCCCCCTTGCTAGGCATACTACTGTCTCGGGTCTGTGTTGAAGGTTCCTCAGCTATGTGGGGCTATGTCAGAATGCCGTATGAACCTCAACCAGCGAATCATCGTATGTAACGCGCATCATTCATTAATTCATTCCATACCGTTGAGGTAGAAACATAGCGTTGTTCCGTAGCGTTAAGTGAGTTCGAGGTATAGGTTAGAGGTCTAGTTCAAGGGCTATGGTTCCTCCGTGGAGGGTCGAGTTCGAGGGCTGTGTATCCGTACAGGTCCGGTGGGAACACGTCATGCTGCATGGGTGTATAAGCAGTTGTAAGGGTAATCGGTGACCTCACAAACACTCTCGGGTATGAACTGAGGTATGGATTGAATGTATATAGATTTCACGTAGACTGAACTGAACGTCTTTCTTTCATGGCTGGAATGGCTGGAACATAAGGTGGCGTGTCTGCTTGAACCACCTCCTATCTAGTCACATTTGCCTGCCGTTCACCTAGAGCACAAGCAATGATAGCGTTATATACGTGAATATACACCCGTGCATAATCACCGCCCACCTCACACTAGTTCTTCCTTGCACTAGGAAGCGCAAGCCCCTCCGGGACCTTCACTTCCGTCGCCTCTGGCCACTCTTCCCGGCCATCCTCAGCATCAGAAGAAAATAAGTATTGGTTACCTCACTAACACTCTCGGTATGTTTTCTGGCTTGAACTGAATGCTAGTGCCGTAGCCGTTGGACCGCCTTACCTCAAACTATGTTGGCTGTTATCGTCCCCGCCTCACCCCTTAAAGATGTTGTCTGTCAATCTACTAATAAATTACTACTCCTAATTGGTGACCACCCCACACAAACACAATTCTCGGTTCATTCTGGATCCGTCCGTTCGTTGGCCCACTCATCTCGCTCGAAGACCTCCCTACCCCTGGCATCCATCTTAGTCCCGCCGGGTGAAAGTATAAAATGAAATCCATTGACTGGTCCGTCCTTCCTTCTTCGACAATACGTGTCCTGGGCGGTATCCCCCTTGCTTACATGTACTGGACGATCGACTGGGTGACGGTGGACTGGGTAAAGCGTACTGGGGAATACAGATGAAACGGAATGGGAGAATGCGGATTGAACTGAAAGCGGACTGGGTAATCTAATGCGAACTGACTGGGTATATATATTAACAGCTACAGGGTTATCAGTATTTATAGGAATTATTACATGGAGTATGATAGAGGGGCAGTCCAAATTCGATCGATGACCAACAAGACTTTATCCCATCCATAAATAATAGGCATGCATATTGATTTGCCTTTATGGTTGGCTCCATTATGATATCACGAGTAGCGGAGGAATAAGCTTATTCGCTGGGGTGGGGTCGCATCCATTCCATTCTGAACATTTAGTGAAGTGGGTTTCAATCTGTAAAGGCAACCGCAGGAGCAAGATCTGGATAAGCTACGGAGGCAAGAACTGGAACAACTACAGGACCTGGAACTGCTGCGGCTGCTGGCAGAAGAAATGGGCGCACGGGCTAATAAAGAGAAGAATAACAAACGACGGGCGCGCTTACTTACGTGCTGCTTCCTGCCTGCCTTCATCGACCTTGCGACCGAACCGGAGACCTTAGATCGAACTCTTGCTGCCCGTCTATCTCTTGCTAACTGGAGACGATGAACTTTACACGGATGAATTGCTTTGAGGCTAGACCCTTTGGCTAGACGATTCCAAGTGAAGAAGGCAGATGTGTTAGTGGAAGCTCCAACAGATTGTGTTAGTGATGAAGGCACCTTGTCAGAAGGAAGTCGGAAGGAAGCAGTAAAGATCGAAGCAGGAAAGGGAGAAGAAGAAAGGTCGAGATCAGCAGGTAGGTCCCACTATGGCTTTAGGTGAACTGTGTAACGATGGGTGCCAGCCCTGATATAGGTGTGTGGTATGTCCAGGCAGGTGAACTGTGGAACTTTAGGTGAACGTACCAAGAACTTGTTGGGCTGTGTCTCCAGGTCTCAAGGTATAGGAGGTAGATATATAATCGATCGGGCATTTGAAAATTGATTCAATCTGAAGTTAACACGAAGTGGAATCAACGTCTATAATGCGATGTGGTCTCTGCATCTTTTTATAGGATGCCTCATGTAGGCCCATGGATCTTGGCAGATGGGTTTTCATGAGAAATACCATTGCATTGCTAGGCGTCAGTTATTGAGACCATATTTAGCACTATGCTCCTTTCTCATGTTGAACCATAAATTGACTAGGATCCTCGAATAGTATATCAACGTATATAACGCCATGTTGTATCTGCATCTGGGTGTTATGGTATCATCGCTAACCTATTGGTGACACATATTCGTTTGTAGCACCTCATTAGCAGCACCTGTTCGTATCACCTAATTGTTCACTGCACATAGCCCGCCCCTCTCCCTGGTTCTAGTCCCTCCCGGAATACTGGCTCTAGGCCCTAGCCCCTCTCCCTGACCCTAACGGCTCAACCTAATCCCCTCTCCCTGCTGAGGTTTAGTTCTAGGCCTTTGGTAAACAGAACGAACAAAAAGTTACTACACCTGAAAGATGACTACATGAGTTAACCCCAGCCTGGTGGGCAGACCGACCACGTCTACGTCTACCCGGGCGCCTATCCCTCGGTTTCTCCTCCACCCTCCGCTCGTGTAGTCAAATTCAAAGGTGTCATAGGTCAAACTATAGGTCAGGTCAAGTAAGTAGGTCACTGTCCCTGACGAGTAGTCGAACTATGGGGAGCATAACGGACCTTGTCGGGTCGGTCATGTTCCTCGTTCAGCCAGCAAAGAAGATCGGTGAGCCTAGAAGTGGGAATGTAAGGGATCAGAGTTCCAACCCTCACCATACCTCCGCCTCCTGAAAATGCTATAATAGTAGGGGAATCTTGAAAAACCTCCGCGCTATATATATATAAATAGGGGTGAAAATGGCCAAATTCTTAGGGTTATACTCAGTCTACGCAGGGTAGCCAGCAGTTGCTCGACCATAAGGTCCGGCAGCCCCCCACCCAATAAGCAAACCCTAACCGACAGGGGCTCGACTGCTAAGGCCGCCATCGTGAGCCTGTCGAACTCTCGACCTATGGGAGAGGTAACGTGTGAGGTCCGTCAGGGTGCGTAAGCACGCTCGACTAATAAGGCCGCCATCGGCTCGACTGATAAGGATGCGCAAGCATGCTCGACTGTTAACCCCCCAAACCAATAAGTAAACCCTAACCTTTAGGTGCTCGACTGATAAGGATGCGTAAGCAGGCTCGACTGATAAGGACCCTCACCATATGAATAGTGAGTGACCCCTCACCATATGAATAGTGAGTGGCTCCGCCCCTCTCCTTGACAGTCGAGCCCCTACCGGTCCTCACCATATGAATAGTGAGTGGCTCCGCCCCTCTCCTTGACAGTCGAGCCCCTACCGGTCCTCA